>Ga0164318_10008263_pt1 | contig 10118 bp, 6 predicted proteins | sample GuaBasSedimGuay9_FD_113734 | JGI IMG/M metagenome (GOLD analysis project Ga0164318, IMG submission 113734) | Subseafloor sediment microbial communities from Guaymas Basin, Gulf of California, Mexico - Guay9, Core 4571-4, 0-3 cm | ecosystem: Environmental > Aquatic > Marine > Hydrothermal vents >...
CCTCGAAATCGCGAGCGAATTTTACAACGTCTCCATCCATGGCAGAATCCTTCATCCAGTATCGATAAACCATAGCAAAGATCGGATTCTTATGGAAAGATTCCACAATTTTAAAGAACCCTTCAAATCCGAGGGTGAACTTTGGAGTTATAATTCTCGTGAATTTTTCATTTCCCCTCGCGAGGTGACTTCCTTGGGTGAAAAATTGAGAATAATGGGGATAGATCCGGGATACGGTATAGTTGGGTACGGTGTGTTGGAGCTCGCCGGAAGTCGAATGAAAGTGGTTGGAAGTGGAATCATAGAGACCGAGAGAAAGAAAAGTTTTCCCGAGAGGTTGGTCGATATCTTCGAGGGAATGATGAAGTTGATAGAAAAATATGAACCGGATGAGGTCTCCATGGAGAAACTCTACTTCTTCAGAAACGTGACCACCGCGATGGAAGTGGGAGAAGCGAGAGGGGTCATAATATTAGCTCTGACTTTGAAGAAGATAAAGATAAATGAGTACACACCCTATCAGGTTAAGATGGCTGTTACCGGATACGGAAGGGCGAGAAAAGAAAATGTCAGGGATATGGTGATGAAGATACTGAACTTGAAGGAAAGACCTAAGTTCGATGATGTATCCGATGCACTTGCAATAGCAATTTGTCATGCCAATTCTTACGCAATGAAAAAGAGAGTGGGGGAATTCGATGTTTCTTAGGGTCGTGATTTCCGAGGATCTCAAGAGCATTCTTTCGAAGCTTGGAAATGTGGATGGTGTTGAAATACCGGACGGTTTCGTTATACGGGAGATCAGAATATTCGATGATAGAATCGAGTTGGTGTCCTCCAAAGATGTTCCGGAAGAATTCATACGCTGGTTGAAAGATTACACCAACCTTCCGGTGATCTCGAAAGAGGAAAGAACGGGAGGTAAATCAGATATCCCCTTGGATCCTGTCGATAGGGCTGTCACGATGTGGGATGAGATCGTCAGGGAAATAAACGGTTCCATCCCGTATTTCAACGGTTCCATCACACCGATGAATTCTTCCGGTAAGTTGAAGTTGAAGGTTCCCAATTCCTTCATGGCGGAAAGGTTGATGAAGAAGAGGGAACTTTTGGAAAAAGGAATAGAGAAGGTGATAGGGGAGAAAGTCACCGTCAGCATTGAAGTCTGTGAAGATGAAATGGTTGAGAAGAATTCGAATGAAAAGAAGATGGTGAACGTTCCGCCGAGGGATTCAGAATCCAAAGATGAGGATCAGGTGGGACCGGAGAACTGGAAAGGGAATCTTCTCAGGGTTTTCCGACCGGGTGAGCAAGTCAAAGTGTATGGGCGGATCTTCCATATAGAGGATTATGGTATCCACATAACCGATGACAGCGATTCCATATTTTGTCGTTTCAACGGGATGACGAGAAAAAAAGTTGAGAATCTGGATCTGAAATTGGGTGACCATGTCGAGGTTTCCGGGACAGTTTATCGTGATGACAGGAGGGATGAGATACAGATAAAAATATCAGAGATAGGGAAGTTAAATCTCCCGGAAAGAATGGACAACGCGAATGTGAAGAGGGTGGAACTTCATCTGCATTCGAAGATGAGTGCTTTGGATGGTTTGGTCGATCTGGAGGATCTTTTCAACAGGTTGAAAAGCTGGGGTCATGAAGCGGTGGCGATAACGGATCACGGAGTTGTCCAAGCATTTCCGGAATTTCAAAAATTGGCTCTGAAGAACGGGATAAAACCCATATTTGGAATGGAAGCTTACATGGTGGATGACGTTGCCCGTATAACGCACAACGTAGAAAGAAACGATGATCTTGTGAGCGCAACCTTCGTGGTGGTGGATCTTGAAACCACAGGTTTGGATCCGATGAGGGATGAAATCGTGGAAATAGGAGCGGTCAAAATCAAGAATTCCGAAATAGTGGAAGAATATCATACCCTGATAAAACCCACGAAGAGCATGAGTAGAATGAGTGAAAGGTTGACGGGTATAAACGACGAGATGTTGAAGGACGCTCCAACTTTTGAAGAGGTGTTCCCGGGGTTCTTAGAATTCATAAAAGATGCCACGCTTGTTGCCCACAACGCCAATTTCGATTACAGATTCCTGAGATCGGCGGTCAAGAGGGTTTTGAATGAGGAATGGGAGTTTCAATACATTGATACACTTGGCTTGTCAAAAGCCCTGCTCGACATGAAGAGTTATTCCCTCGACAGAATAGCCAAGAAATTGAAGATAGGGGATTTCAGACATCACAGAGCGTTGGATGATGCGAGGATAACCGCAAAGATATTCTTGAGATTTATAGAGATGTTGAAGTTGAGGGGAATAAACAGGATAAACCAGCTCGAGAGAGTTCGTGAGAACATAGATGTGAAGAAACTCAGTCCATATCACGTGACGATCCTTGTAAAAAATAAGGAAGGGTTGAAGAATCTATACGAGATGGTTTCAAAATCTCACTTGGAATACTTCCATTCCAAACCCAAAATTCCGAAGAGTCTTCTGATGGAAAAAAGGAATGGTCTTCTGCTTGGAACCGCTTGTCTGTCGGGTGAACTCGCGGAGAATTATTTGGAAGGGGCAACCTTGGAGGAGCTCGAACAATTGGCAGCATTTTACGATTTCATAGAGGTGATGCCACTCGATGTTGTGGCAGGTGGTGAAGTGAACGGGGAAAAATTCAAGGAGATGTTCAGGACATTCTACGAGATAGGAAGGAAATTGAACATACCCGTAGTGATGACAGGGGATGTGCATTTCCTCGATCCGGAAGATGGGAAGATAAGAGCTGTTCTCATGGCTGCGCAGGATAGGAAGAATTATTCGGATCAACCATCCGCATTTCTCAGAACGACCGAGGAGATGTTGGAATCGGCAATCGAGATATTTGATGACGAGAGAATAGCCAAGGAGATAGTAGTCGAGAACACGAGAAAGATAGCGGACATGATAGAGGAATTCAACATACTCGATGGAAAGCTTCATCCTCCCATAATAGAGAATTCTGAAAAGATAATAGAGGAAGAAACGATGAAAAAAGCACACGAATATTACGGTGACCCACTCCCTGAAGTGGTTGAAAATAGGTTGAAGAAGGAACTCAACGCCATCATAGAGCATGGATATTCCGTCCTCTACTTGATCGCTCAAAAACTCGTGAGGAAATCGAATGAGGATGGATATGTCGTGGGTTCGAGGGGATCCGTTGGGTCATCCCTCGTGGCGTATCTGCTTGGAATAACGGAAGTCAACCCCCTTCCACCGCATTACAGATGTCCAAAGTGTCTTCACACCGAGTTCATAACGGATGGTTCCTACGGATCCGGTTTCGATCTCCCGAGGAAGGAATGTCCAATCTGTGGCACGGATTTGATGAGAGATGGGCAGGATATACCGTTCGAAGTTTTCATGGGATTCAAGGGGGACAAGATACCGGATATAGATTTGAACTTCTCGGGTGAGTATCAATCGAGAGCTCATAAATACATAGAGAAGCTCTTTGGAAAAGAACATGTCTTCAGGGCTGGAACGATAAGCACCGTTGCGGAAAGAAGTGCCTTTGGTTATGTTAAAAAATATGAGGAGAAGGAAGGGAGAAAACTCAGGAGTTCCGAAGTGCTGAGATTGGCAATGAGGATAACAGGAGTCAAACGAACCACGGGACAACATCCAGGTGGATTGATGATAGTTCCCAAAGATATGGATATACACGATTTCACACCGGTTCAATATCCCGCCAACGATTCGAAATCCGGTGTGAGAACCACTCATTTCGATTATGAATCAATCCACGATGATCTCGTGAAGATAGACATACTCGGACACGATGATCCAACCTTCATAAAGATGTTGAAGGATATAACCGGTGTGGATCCGATGAAGATAGATATGAACGACAGAGCCACCTTATCCATTTTCTCATCCGTCAAAGCTTTAAAACTCAAATCCAAATTTGCAGATGTGAAGGTTGGAACGCTTGGAATTCCGGAATTTGGAACCCAATTCGTCAGACAGATGCTCGAGGAAACGAAGCCTTCATCTTTCGCGGATCTCGTTAGGATATCCGGACTTTCGCATGGAACCGACGTTTGGTTGAACAACGCCAGGGATCTCATAGTTTCTGGGAAGGCAACTCTCAAAGATGTCATAGCTTGTAGGGACGACATCATGAACTATCTCATAAAGAAGGGAATGGATGAGCTCACGGCTTTCAAGATCATGGAGAACGTGAGGAAGGGTAAAGGACTCACGGAGGATTTCGAAGAGGAGATGAAAAAATGTAAAGTTCCAAAATGGTTCATAGAATCCTGTAAGAGGATAAAGTATCTTTTCCCGAAAGCTCACGCGGTTGCCTACGTCATGATGGCGTTCAGGATCGCTTACTTCAAGGTGCACCATCCCTTAGCTTTCTACGCAACTTATTTCACCGTGAAGGGAGATGAGTTCAACACGATCGTGATTCTGAAAGGACCGAAAGCGATAAAGGAGAGATTGAACGAGCTTTCCGGAATAATTCACAAGAACGTCAAGGAGAAAGCTGAAGAAACCAACCTTCTGTTGGCTCTCGAAATGATGATGAGAGGATTCAAATTCCTTCCAGTTAACATCTTCCTGTCCGATCCGAGAGTCTTCAAAATAGAGGGGGATGGTTTGAGAATACCACTCAACAAAATACCGGGACTCGGGGATAAATTAGCCAAATCCATAGACAGAGCGAGATCGAAGAGACCTTTCACATCGGTGGAGGACATGATCAGAAGAACCGGAATAACAAAAGCCAACGTCGAAACGATGAGGGAATTGCACATGTTGGATGATCTTCCCGAGAAGGAACAGATAAGTCTATTCTGAGAAGGGGGAAAGGATTTTTGGCTTTCGACACACCCACCGAATTCAACGATCTTCTCATATACGAAATCTTCCCAAGGGCTTTTTCCAACCGTGGGTTCAAAGGAATAATAGATGAATTGGACAGATTGAAAGCCATTGGAATAAACGCGATATGGCTGATGCCCATACATCCCGTGGGGAAGGTGAAAAGGAAAGGTAAGCTTGGTTCACCCTATGCCATAAGAGATTACTATGAGATCGACGAAAGATTGGGAAGCAAGGATGATTTCAGAGACGTGGTGAAGAGAGCGCACGAACTCAAGATGAAGGTCATCATGGATATGGTTCTCAACCACACATCTCCCGATTCCACCCTCGCAATCGAGCATCCCGAATGGTTCATAAGGGATGAAAATGGTAATCCCATACCTGAAAATCCGGAATGGTCGGATGTGGTCGATATCGATTACTCGAAGCGGGAAGTGTGGGATTACCTGATAAACATGATGATCTATTGGGTCAAAGAATTCGATATCGACGGCTTCAGATGTGATGTTGCGGGTCTCATACCCATAGAATTCTGGCTGGAAGCTCGTAAAAGGGTGAACGAGATCAAGAGGGTGATATGGATCTCCGAAACCCACGATCCTTACATGTATCAGGCTTTCGATATCACTTACGATTACGATGGATATTACAAATTGAAGGATTTCTTGGAGGGAAGAACCGATATAAGGGGTTACGTTTCCTACATAAGGATGCAGGATGAGATATATCCTTTGAATTACATAAAGATGAGGTTTCTCGAAAATCATGATCAAGATAGAATAGCGAATATCGTGAGAGATGAAAACACACTGGAAAATCTCGCTATTTTTCTGTTCACCTTGAAAGGTGTTCCACTGATACACAACGGTCAAGAATACGGGATAAGAGAAAAGGTCGATATATTCAACGAATACCTCATACCATGGGATGAGAAGGATGAAAGAATCCACGAACTCTACGAAAAGCTCGCTCATCTAAGGGGAAACTCGAAAACTTTGAAAAGAGGAAAGATGGTCTTCCTCCACAACTCCCGGGAAGATGTTTTGATATCCTTCATGAGATACCTACCGGATTGTGGGAGCTATATACTCGTCATACTTCCATTCTCAAAGGTCGATGAGGTAGAGGTAGAATTTTCCGGGGTCCTCGAAAGTGGGAGATATCACGGTATAGACATACTACGGGATGAAATAGAAAATTTCAGGATCGATGAAAAAGGAGTTGCAAGGTTTCCACTCGATGGATCCGCACTGCTCGTATCCTTCTTCACGCATCATTGACTCAAATCGTAGAACAGTTCCACATCCTCTGTTGGACGTATTTCATCCGTTGTCGCAGGTTCGGTTGATCCGACTTCGTAGATATCCACCGTTACCCCGTAATCACCCTTGGGCAATTTCATCGAAAAATCTCCATCTTTGGTGAATGTGCTGAAAGTTCTGTAATAACCACTCTCGAATTTCACGAGATACCTTTCTTCTCCATCTATGTGTCCCGTAACGTTTATGAGATCGGATTCTCTGAGAACCATCATGTTCAAATTCCCGGTAGGGGATGAATACAAGTCCTCGATTTCATCCAATCCGATGAGAATCCAAATGTTCTCGTTTGAGGAGATGTAAACATCGTCGTAATTCACGAGCGAATCACCGGAGAATCTCACGAAATTCGCGATCAACTTCGTCGATTCCAGTGTCATCCCTTTGGATTCCATGAACAACATACCGTTGTAGATCGAAACAGTTGCTTTGGGGGAAAGTTCCAGCTCCACCGTTGCATTCTTGCTCCCCTTGCTCAGGGTGAAGGAATCGAAGACATCGCTGTAGTCTGTGGAACTGTCGTAATCCGTATCCAGCGATCTCACCGTGTCGAAGACTTTCAACTTGAGAATGTGAAATTGTATCTTAGCCCATGTTCCATCGGGATTGTGAAGATCATCTGGAACGGCGACACTTTTTATGAAAATCGACACCGTTACGTTTTTCGAACTTCCCCCACCACCGAAGATATCGCAACCACTAAGAATCACGATCGACAACATGACGAGCGGAATAAATGGAAAGAGGATATTTCTCATCCATTCACCTCCATCGAATTTTTCTCATTCCCACTCTATGGTGGCTGGTGGCTTGGATGTTATATCGTAAACCACCCTGTTCACCCCATTTACTTCGTTCACTATCCTGGTGGAAACTTTGTTCAGGAAATCGTATGGAAGCCTTGACCAGTCCGCTGTCATTCCATCCACGCTTTCGACAGCTCTCAAGACCAGAACGTTCTCGTATGTCCTTCTATCTCCCATCACACCCACACTCTTCACGGGAAGTAGCACCATGAACGCTTGCCACAGTTTTTCATACAATCCGTATTTCCTCAATTCTTCGAAGAGTATTTCATCCGCATCCCGTAGAATCCTGATCCTTTCCTCGGTTATCTTTCCGATTATCCTTATGGCATAACCAGGACCGGGGAATGGATGTCTGTTGAGTACCTCATCCGGGATACCCAGGATTTTTCCGATCTTCCTAACTTCATCCTTGAAGAGATATCTCAGAGGTTCGATCAATTCGAAGGGAAGATCATCGGGTAATCCTCCAACGTTGTGATGTGTCTTTATCTTTGAGGCATCTTTTCGTTCAGGTGCTCGACTCTCCACAACGTCGGGATACAAGGTTCCTTGAGCGAGATACCTTATCCTTCCCACCTTTTTTTGAAGACCATCGGCGAATTCCTTGAAAACCGTTATGAACGTATGACCAATTCTTCTTCTCTTTTCCTCAGGATCCTCCACATTCTCCAAGGCTTTGAGAAATCTACGCGATGCGGTCACACATTCAACCTTTATTCCCAACTCTTTGAACGACCTTTCTATCTCTTCCTTTTCACCTTTCCTCATGAATCCTGTATCTATGAACACCGGTATTACTCGATCTCCGATCGCTCTGTTGAGTAGAACGGTCACAACCGTGGAATCTACACCACCCGAAACTGCGGTTATCACTCGATCGTTCTTGATTCTGTTCTTCAACTCCTCGATCGTTTTCTCCACGTAATTTTCCATAGACCAATTTTTCTCGAGTTTGGCAACATTTCTGGCGAAATTTTCGAGGATCTTCGTTCCATGTTCCGTGTGTGCGACTTCTGGATGGAATTGAACACCGTATATTTTCCCACTCTCGTCTCTCACAACCGCGAATGGGGAATTTTCGGTTCTCGCGATGGAACGGAATCCATACGGCAACTTTTCTACCCTATCCGAGTGGCTCATCCAAACCCGGATTCTGTTCGGTATTCCTTTGAATATGGGATCATCGGCATCTATTTTGAGAATGCTGTGCCCAAATTCTCTCTTCTTCGATTTTCCAACCACACCACCGAATTTATCGATTATGATCTGCAATCCATAACATATTCCAAGTATTGGAACGCTGAAATTGAAGATGAAATTCGGAATCTTCGGGGCATCTTTTTCATAAACACTGCTCGGTCCACCGGATAAGACGAACATCCCGGGATCCTGACTTTCCATCTCCTCCTTCGAACAGTCGTGATTCAACAGGGTGGAATAATATCCCATTTCTCTGAATCTTCTGACGATCAACTGGGAGTATTGGGAACCAAAGTCCAGAACCACCACACTTTTCACATTTTACCACCTCACCAATTTTTACCGTTGGAGGCAGGCGGATTGTAATTCGGTGGTTCTTTGGTTATTATCAGATCGTGAGCGTGACTTTCCCTGATCGATGCACTCGTTATTCTTATGAATTCAGCTTTTCTATGCAATTCCTCTATATTCCTCGCCCCAACGTATCCCATACCTGCTCTCAATCCACCCGCGAGCTGTCGGATCACATCTTTGACGTTTCCTCTGTATGGAACCATCCCTTCCACACCTTCTGGTGTCAGATGTTCCCCAGCTTTCTGGAAGTATCTATCCGCACTTCCTCTTCTCATCGCCTCCATCGATCCCATGCCTCTGTAGATTTTGTATTTTCTTCCCCGATACAGAACCGTTTCTCCCGGTGCTTCTTCCGTCCCAGCGAACATGTTGCCCATCATAACGGTGTGCGCTCCCGCTCCAAGTGCTTTGACTATGTCACCGGAGGATCTTATCCCTCCATCGGCTATCACAGGAACACCGTATCTCCGAGTTATTGACACCACATCCATTATAGCGCTCAGCTGTGGCACCCCAACCCCGGCTACCATCCTCGTTGTGCATATCGAACCTGGACCGATTCCGACTTTCACCGCATCACAACCAGCTTTTATGAGAGCTTCAGCTCCTTCTGCCGTCGCGACATTTCCACCTATCAACCTGCAATTCGGGAAATTTATCCTTATGGCTTTCACAGTTTCAATCACCCTTTTTGAATGACCATGGGCGGTATCGATCACTATAACATCTGCTCCCGCTTTCAGAAGAGATTCCACCCTCTCGAAGGTATCCTCCCCCGTTCCAACCGCAGCTCCAACTAACAATCTTCCCTTGTGATCTCTCGAAGCGTTTGGATTCTCCATCACGCTCATTATATCCTTTATGGTTATCAAACCTTTGAGGATACCATTCTCATCCACCAGAGGTAATTTCTCCACCTTCCTTTCGTGCAGAATCTTTCTCGCCTCATCCAGGGTTATGCCGGGTCTGGCGGTTACGAGTTTATCCACAGGCGTCATGAGATCCTTGACGGGTCTATGCTCATCCTTTTCGAATCTCACATCTCTGTTCGTGATCAAGCCGAGGAGCCTTCCATCCTCATTCACAACTGGAAAACCTCCTATCTTATACTCTTTCATCAATCTTTTCACACATCCCACATTTTCATCGATCGTCACGGTTAATGGATCTTCTATCACACCGTTCTCAGCTCTCTTCACCAGTGATACCTGGCGTGCTTGCTCTTCGATGGGCATGTTCCGATGTATTATCCCTATACCACCTTCACGTGCCATTGCTTTTGCAAGTTCTGACTCCGTGACCGTATCCATAGCTGAACTCAAAAATGGTAGGTTCAGCTTCAAATCGGGTGTTAATTTGGAGGAAAGATCAACTTCAGATGGAAGAACATCGCTGAACTTGGGGAGAAGGAGAACATCATCGAAGGTGAGGGTTTCACGGAACATTTGACAACCTCCTTCCACCGTTTTGAGAATAAATTTATCAGAAACGATGGATCCAGTTCAATGAAATATATAATATATCGACATCCGCCCGGGTATTCACCATCCGAA
>Ga0164318_10008264_pt1 | contig 10118 bp, 7 predicted proteins | sample GuaBasSedimGuay9_FD_113734 | JGI IMG/M metagenome (GOLD analysis project Ga0164318, IMG submission 113734) | Subseafloor sediment microbial communities from Guaymas Basin, Gulf of California, Mexico - Guay9, Core 4571-4, 0-3 cm | ecosystem: Environmental > Aquatic > Marine > Hydrothermal vents >...
AAGGTTCGAGTCCTTCCCGGGGTACTTCTTCCAAGAATGTGTATAAGCCGGTCATTGCTAAATTTCGGTAAGAGTCCATTTTTCTTGACAAGAAAGATGGTAGAATAACAGCCTCTTAATCTGACGGTTGAAGGTTCCCTCATCGGAGGTCCCTGCGGGAGAGTCCTTCCCGGGGTACTTCGCTTTCCGACGATAAATCAGGCACTTACAGCACATTTAAAAAATGGCAGAAATGGTCAGAATTGGACAAAAGTAGAATTGAGACCATATTACAGTCGGTATGACAACACGCTGTATTTTCAATATAACATTAACAGTTTTGAATTCATTCAGAAGATTCTTCGAATGCCGGGTTTTCATTATCCCGGCAAAAATATATTAATCTTACTCAACACAGGAATATTATCCAAGTCGTTAAAGATACCGGTTGACATGTAAAATATTATTGATTATTGCATAATTAACAATAAATAATGAAAAGACCAGTACAAAACTACCCTAATGCCCAGCGTCTATCTGCCTGAACAAGCCCTTTGAGCGGATGCCGGAAAGCATGGTGGCCTTCGGCTGCATTCCGGACGGCGCCGCTCAAGGGCAGCGTTGCTACAAAACAAGTAAAATCTCATCTGTTTTTTGAAAACTGGGCATATAATTTTGTGGGGTTACTGGTTAAATCAAGTAAAAGTGAGCATCTATTCCGTGTTCCAGGTGTACGTGTCCTTTCAAGGTTTAAATATGAACTGTCGGATAAATCCTACACTGGATCACTTTTCAGGCCACTCTTACTTGCGTGAATTGATTCTTGAGATGATCAAATCTGCTAATGTTCTGATTTGTTGGAAAGCCAGGACTGTGAATCCAATCTGTTAGCGGCGATAGTCTGGCACAATTGAAAGTGTTCTGGCTGAATGTTAATGTGGATGGAATTGAAAAGAAAAGTTGCTGGGATCAGTGAGATGTTCTCGGGCGTCTGCTTTTTTTTAGTTACTTCCTAATTGCATCAAAACTTGGCAAAATTTGTTAAAATCTTGAATTGGGAAACGCAGACGGAATAATATATTTCACATGTTATTGATAATTAAGGAGTATGGATTTTTAATGTTTTTGTACCCCGAGCAGGACTCGAACCTGCAACCCTCTGCTTAGAAGGCAGATGCTCTATCCAATTGAGCTATCGGGGCACTTGTCAAATATTAGTTGAGACGGCTCTGCGTAGATTTTTGTCGGGGTGGAGGGATTTTCCCGGCGGGACTCCTCTGGAGGAACCCCCGGCTTCCTGCCTTCGGATAAAAGCCAAGATATTTACCCCGACTGCTCAGTTTTCAATACGTCGGGGTGGAGGGATTTGAACCCCCGGCTTCCTGCTCCCAAAGCAGGCGCGCTAACCGGGCTGCGCTACACCCCGAATAATCACCATTTTAAAAGCCTGCTAAGTTATTCGACAATGGAAATAAAGTCAAGATTAAAAAGGTTCTTGCCTTGTTGACAAAGTATGTAAAAAAGTGTATCTTAAAACGATTTATGCGAATGTTGGCTTACCAGAAATACTTAAACCCAGAAGGTTACCGGAATGGCGTCCGATTCAAATCGAGCATTAAGTAAGTATCTGGAAGAGATTGGGAAATATAATCCCTTAACTCCTGAGGAGGAAATTGAACTTGCTCAGCGGGTTAAAAAAGGTGATCAGGTAGCGTTGAAGAAACTGACTGAATGCAATCTGCGCTTTGTGGTCAGTGTTGCCAAAGATTATCAGGGTCAGGGATTGCCGTTGACCGACTTGATCAACGAGGGCAATTTGGGGCTGATCAAGGCCGCGGAGCGTTTCGACGAAACCCGTGGATTTAAATTCATTTCCTATGCGGTCTGGTGGATTCGCCAGTCAATTTTACAGGCACTTGCAGAACATTCGCGCATTGTCCGTTTGCCGTTGAACAGAGTCGGCACGATTAGTAAAATTACCAAAGAGGCTGAAGTCCTGGAGCAACAGTATGAGCGGGCGCCCAGCCAGGATGAGATCGCCGAGGGTCTGGATATGCGCTCCAATGAAGTATCCGATGCGATTCGCATTAGCCGTAGGCACCACTCGTTAAATGCACCTTTTCGGGAGGGTGAGAAAAATTCCCTGATCGATGTGATCAGCGACGGCGCTCAACCCACACCGGACTACCAGTTAATGGGGGAATCGCTGAAGCAGGAAATCCGGGATGCTCTGAGTACATTGAAAGAGCGGGAGCGGGATGTGATAAAAATGTATTTCGGAATCGACCGTGACTACGCTCTGACATTGAACGAAATAGGAGAGGAATTCAATTTAACACGTGAGCGGGTTCGTCAGATAAAAGAAAAGGCGATTCGCCGTTTAAGACATAAATCTCGTAGTCGGAAATTACGGGCATATTTAGGATAACGAACATTAAACTTAAGGAGAATTATGGTTCAGGTAACCGTCAGAAATAACGAGCCTCTGGAAAAAGCATTGAGGCGCTTCAAGAAGAAATTTGAGAAGGCCGGTATTTTGAAAGATGTCAAAAAGAATGCACACTATACCAAACCAAGCACTGAAAGACGTTTAAAGCGCGCCAAGGCATCAAAGCGCAATGCCCGTAATGCCCGTATGCAAAGACGCTGAATTATGGAACGCAGAGGTTCAATGTTAAAAAACCCACCTTCAAAGGTGGGTTCATACTGTTGGGAGATTGAATGGTAATTGAGAGTCTTTCCGGTGTGCGAGGTTATGATTCGGAATTGACCGATGAATTTGTGCAGGCCTATGCGTGGGCCTTTGCGGAAATTTGTCCGGCGGGGAAAATCCTGGTTGGACGGGATACCCGCCAAAGCGGAGTCCGCATTAAAACCGTATTAACGGATGCGTTGAAACGTGCCGGAAGAGCCGTAACCGACTTGGGAATTTGCCCGACACCGACGGTCCAGTTTGCCGTTGAAGATCAAAAGGCTGCCGGCGGGATTGTGATTACCGCCAGCCATAATCCGCTGCCATGGAACGGTTTGAAGTTTATCGGCAGTGACGGCATATTTCTGGATGTTGAAGAAATGCTTCAACTGAAAACCCGGCGCATGGAAATTCAAAAAAAGCCTCCACAGATTGAATCGGGCAACGGATCGATTGAAAAATATGCTTATGTCGTCGATGATCATATCGAATCAGTTCTGGCGCTGCCCTATCTGGATGAAGATTTAATTTGTAAGAGCTGTTTTAAAGTGGTCGTCGATGCGGTTAACGGCGCGGCATACCGGGCGGTTCCGGAATTGTTACACCGGTTGGGATGCGAGGTGATTGAGTTAAATTGCCATGCCGATCGACCCTTTCCGCGAAATCCCGAACCCTTGCCGGAAAATCTGGCGGAGCTGAACAAGGCCGTCATTGACAATCGGGCGGATTTGGGGCTGGCTATAGACCCGGACGGAGACCGTCTGGCGATTGTTTCGGATTCAGGTAAACCCATTTCGGAGGAATACACCCTTGTTCTGGCTGAAATACTGGTTTTATCCAAATTTCCAAATCTGGATCAAAAAGTCGTCACAAACCTCTCGACCACAATGGCGGTGGATGATATTGCTGAGAAATACGGCGCATCAGTTATTCGGACTCCCATCGGCGAAATTAACGTCGCTAAAAAAATGCGCGATATCGATGCGGCGATTGGCGGTGAAGGCAATGGAGGAGTTCTTTTACCCGAAGCCCATCTGGGACGTGATTCGCTGGTGGCGACGGCTTTAATTTTACAGTTGCTGGCAGAGGAACAGCGACCGTTGTCGGAAATGCTGAAAGATATTCCCCGTTACGAGATGATTAAGATTAAAGTGCCCCGGGGTAATTTGGAATTGGATGATATTTCAGAGGATTTGAAAAAATTATCAAATCCTGAAGAATACGATTTTCAGGATGGCATTAAGCTGATCTGGAAAAATCGCTGGGTACATCTACGCCCGTCGAATACAGAGCCAATTATCCGGATTTATGCGGAAGCAGAGACTGCCGAAATTGCCAGAGATGCGGCGAATCCCTTTATCGAATATTTTAATCAGTTATCTGCAAAGGATTAAATGAGATGAAAAAGATAGATACAATCGTTTCTGTTGACAAGGTTAGGGCAAATATAGCCGGTGTCATTGATCATACACTGTTGAAAGCCGATGCTACGCTTACCGATCTGGACAAACTATGTGATGAAGCAATTAAGTATTCTTTTGCGGCGGTCTGTGTGAATCCTGCGAATGTTGCCTATTGTGTAGAGAAGCTGGGAAAGAGCAAAATTCCGGTTGCCGCTGTTATCGGATTTCCTCTGGGAGCAAACCATATCTCCTCTAAAATGATCGAGACGGAGTTTTGTGTTGATGATGGCGCGACCGAGTTGGATATGGTTATCAATATCGGGATGCTGAAATCCGGAATGGAGGAATATGTCTTTCAGGATATTCAGGCCGTCGTTGAGGCGGCTAAGGGTAACATTGTTAAGGTTATAATCGAGACGTCTTTATTGACGGATGAAGAAAAAATCAAAGCTTGCAAACTTACGAAAAAAGCCGGCGCTAATTTTGTTAAAACTTCCACAGGATTCAGCAAAGCCGGGGCAAAAGTCGAAGATGTGAAACTGATGCGTGGTGTTGTTGGTGATAAATTGGGTGTAAAAGCATCCGGCGGAGTCCGCTCCTTTGAAGATGCAATTAAAATGATTGCCGCCGGTGCCAATCGAATTGGAACCAGTTCGGGTGTTAAAATCGTGCAGGAGTCCGGACAAGATTGAATGACTGGATTCCCATTGAGAAAGACAAAAAACATATCGCCCGGGAGCGGGCAAAGGCCAAAGAGCTGCGTAAAAGTCAGTGGTGGCAAAACAGGCTGAATGAGGGGATCTGTCATTACTGCGGAAAGAAATTTCCCAGAGATGAACTGACCATGGATCATATCGTGCCGATTGCCCGGGGCGGCAAGAGCACGAAGGGCAATGTCGTTCCCTGTTGCAAGCAGTGCAATAACGATAAGAAATATCTTACCCCGGTAGAGATGCTGTTGCGAAAGAAATCACCGGAATGAGGGTTTTTTTCTAACCGCAAAGGCGCAAAGAACAACGTTATTATGTCATCCTTGCTCCGTAGCCCGGTTTTTGTTTCGCCGGGAGCTTACTCCGGACGTTTTTATCGCAATTTCCAATCAAACTTGCATCATATAGTATTCGAGAGCACGGGCAGGATGACAGAACTTTAACAGATTTAATCGGAGAATTTCCCCAGGCTTGCCTCGGGGGAGGTTCATTTCGTGAAAAAAAAATGACTGAATTAAGCTGTAAAAAGTTGTTACCGGCTGGTGAGTTAAATTCATTTACGTGTAAACATTGAGATTATTTTCCAAGATATTCCGGATATATTGTGGCAAATGGATCCGAATAAAAACTCTATAAACGGATAATAGTTGAGAAAATTGTGCCATACAATTTAAAAAAGATGTAAATTCGACCATGAGTTTTTTGGTTTTGGAAAAGGTTAGTTGAAAATGAGAGAGAGGCGTCTCGCGCGTGAAATAGCGCTGCAAGCCATGTATGCCCAGGAAATATCCGGGGACAGTATCAAAGTTGTCGAAACCAACATTATTGACAATTCGGAAGAACTTCCCGAAGAACTGAAGTCCTTTGCCCGGCAGATATTTCAATCCACGACCCTTCATAAAAAAGAATTAGACCAATACATCAAAGCCAAGTCAGAGAACTGGGATTTTGAACGAATTGCCGTGATTGACCGTTTGGTTATCCGAATGGCTATCTGCGAGTTTCTGTACTTCGATGATATTCCACCCAAGGTATCCATCTCCGAGGCCATCGAAATTGCGAAAAGGTTCTCAACGGACGACAGCAGCGCTTTTGTAAATGGCATACTCGATGCCGTTTTACATATGATCGCCGAGGAATCCGGTATTCCCAGACAGGAAGAATAGGCATCGGAAATTCTTTTTCGTCAACGATTGATAAATGTAATCGGACAAGATGAATTAAATCTCTTTTAATATCATTTCCATAAAGAAATAGGACTGGAGCAATATGAATATTGGATCGTGGTTGACATCGATTTTTGGGACATCTTCGGAACGTGAAATCAAAAAGATTCTTCCCCTTGTTCAGAAAATTAATGAAATCTACCCGACATTAAGCGATAAATCCATTGAGCAGCTGCGGGCCCGCACAGCGGAGTTCAGGCAGATGGTCGCCGAGGCTCGTGAAGCGGCCGAAAATGAATTGGCGGAGTCCAATCTTGATCGCAGTGAAGTCAGGAAAAGAATAATTGCTGCGGAAAATGATGTGCTGGATGAAATTTTGCCCGAAGCCTACGCCATGGTAAAAGAGGTTTGCCGGCGGTTGGTTGGGCAGGAATGGAATGTTGTCGGGCAGAAAATTCGTTGGGCAATGATTCCCTATGATGTGCAGTTGATCGGCGGTATTGTTTTACATCAGGGAAAAATTGCCGAAATGAAAACCGGCGAGGGAAAAACACTGGTGGCCACATTGCCTGTTTATCTGAATGCACTGACAGGGCGGGGTGTTCATCTTGTTACGGTAAATGACTATCTGGCGCAACGTGACAGCGAATGGATGGGGCGAATATATACCGAGTTGGGATTGACTGTCGGATGTATTCTGAACAGTATGGACAATGAACAACGCAAGGAGATGTACAGCCGGGATATAACCTATGGTACCAATAATGAATTTGGGTTCGATTACCTGCGGGATAATATGGCCATTTCGGTTGAGGACCAGGTGCAGCGTGAGTATTATTATTGTATTGTCGATGAGGTCGATAATATTCTCATCGATGAAGCCCGGACGCCGTTGATCATTTCCGGACCGGTATCCAGCTCCCGACACGAGAAATTCGATAAATTGAATCCGGCGATTGCCAGCCTGGTACGCAGTCAGCGGGATAATGTCACCCGGATACTGTCGGAATTACCGGATACATTGGAAAATGTCAAAAAGCCCGAAGAGTTGGCGCGGAAACTCTATGTCGCATCTCAGGGAATGCCGAAAAACCGGCGATTGCGAAAGCTACTGGAAGATTCCGACTATCAACGCCTGCTACAGCAGGGAGAACGGGAGTTTCTGCTTCTCACCAATTCCAAGACCGGTCAGACTATAAGCCAAGACGAATTCTTTGAAGATTTATATTACTATGTTGAAGAGAAGCAGCACAATATTACCCTGACGCCGAAAGGCGAAGAGAAACTGGCTTCGTTACTGGGCATCAAGATTGAGGAATTGATCATTCCCGATCTGGCGGAGGAATTTGTTAAAATCGATGAAGATCCCAATCTGACCGACGCCCAGAAAGAATCGAAGAAAATGGAGATTGATCAGAAGCACTCAGAAATCTCCGACCGGTTTCACAATATTTCCCAGCTGTTACGGGCGTACACTCTCTATGAAAAAGATGTCGAATATGTCGTTCAGGACGGAAAAGTCCTGATTGTCGACGAATTCACCGGACGGATTTTGCCGGGCCGGCGATACAGCGACGGACTGCATCAGGCGATTGAGGCCAAAGAAAGGGTTAAGGTCGAAGCGGAAACTCAGACTTTCGCAACTATTACAATTCAGAACTATTTCCGAATGTATGATAAACTGGCCGGTATGACCGGAACTGCTTTGACGGAAGCGGCGGAATTTGATGATATTTATAAACTTGGTGTCGTAGCAATTCCCACCAACAAACCCTGTGTCCGGCATGATTATGAAGATCAGGTTTATAAGACCCGGCGGGAAAAATACAATGCCATCCTCAATGAAATCGAGGATTCTTATCATCGTGGGCAACCGGTTTTGGTGGGGACTATCAGTGTCGAGGTTTCCGAGACGATCAGCCGGATGCTCAAGCGCCGGGGCATACCGCACAATGTTCTGAATGCCAAACAGCATAAACGGGAGGCGGAGATTGTTGCCCGGGCGGGTGAAAAATCTGCGATAACCATTGCGACCAATATGGCCGGTCGAGGAACGGATATTAAGCTCGGCGAAGGTGTTAAGGAAGTTGGGGGTTTGTATATCATTGGGACTGAGCGGCACGAATCCCGTCGGATTGATTTGCAGCTGCGTGGGCGAAGTGGTCGGCAGGGTGATCCGGGAGCGTCACGGTTTTTTCTGTCGCTGGAAGATGATCTGATGAGGCTTTTCAATTCCGAACGGATTGCGTCAATTATGGACAGGATGGGAATCGAAGAGGGACAAGTCATTACTCACCCGATGGTTACCCGCTCGATTGAACGGGCTCAGAAAAAAGTTGAGGGTCGTAACTTCAGCATCCGAAAACATCTTCTTGAATACGATGATGTCATGAATCAGCAGCGCGAGATAATCTATGACCGTCGCAATTATGCCCTGAAAGAGGATAATATCAAGGACGAAATTTATGATATTCTCGAAGAGTGGGCCGGTGAACTGGTTGACAAATACATCGATCCGAAATTGCTTCCCGAAGAATGGAATTGGGATAATCTGAGGACGGAACTGAGGAATACGTTGGGAATTGATCTGAATCCTGATGAATTATCGAACGTTCATGAGACCAATGTTGCTCAGGAAATCATCCAAAGGGCGAAAGATTATTACGAGCGGAAAGAGCAATATCTGGGTGCCGAGCAGCTGCGCTATCTGGAAAAATTTGTAATGCTCAGAACCATTGATGAAAAATGGCGGGACCACCTCTATTCCATGGATCAGTTGAAAGAGGGTATAAACTGGCGGGCCTACGGTCAGAAAGATCCGTTGCTTGAATATAAGGGCGAAGCCTATAAAGCCTTTGTTGAAATCATTGATGAAATTAACAAAGAATCATTACGCATGTGTTTCCGTGCTCAATTTGGCGGACCGCCTGTGGAACAGCAGCTTCGCCGTCCCCAGCGTTTTCAGATGCAGCACGAGGATTCCACCGGATTGGGATTGGCCGCCGGAGCCAGTCAGCAGCAGGAACTCCGGCGGATGCAATCCGACGACCGGCCCCGGAAGCAGGCGCCGGTACACGTGGGGAAAAAAATCGGACGCAATGATCCCTGTCCCTGCGGCAGCGGCAAAAAGTATAAAAAATGCCATGGAGCAAATCTTTAAACAGGCGATTGCTTCTGTTATTATTTTCCTTTTAACTTTTTTCGGGCGTGTATTTGCGGTATCCGAGGTTTCGCTGGTGTCATCGGCGGTTGCCCCGGGTGATACGGTTGAGATTCCGCTGGTTCTGTCCACATCGGAAACGGTTGCCGCCCTGCAGTGCCACATTCCGGAATTGCCGGGCAATCTGAGATTATTGGAAGTCTGTTTTGAGAAAAAATCCCCGTTATTCAATAGCTGGAGTCTTTTTTCAAATCGGTTATACAACCGCTCAATAAAAATATTGGGGTTTGACGAATCCCTAAACGGCATTACCGGCGACTGCTGCGAATTGGCTCGGTTAGTTGTTACAGCGGACAAAATCGCGAGTCCCGGAGTGTATTCCCTTGAGCTCGGTGGCTTATTGGTGATTAATCAGGACGGACAAATCCTTGCTTCAAATCCCGGAACCGGTTATTTGACCGTAAGCGAAACCGATGTTGTCTTTGATTTGCAGCGCGATTCCATCGGATATTACGATCAATCTACTCAGATTCGGATTCTGGTGTCAACTTTTACGAAAGTGGCCGGTTTTCAGTTCGATCTCGTTGACTCCGCTGATATTTTCAGGGGAATTGATTGTCAGAATCCGTTTGTGGACGGGTGGAATGTAGACTGCAGAGAATTGGATAACGGATCGCTGCGGATTCTGGCTTTCGGAGCCCCCGATACATTGTTGTCGGCCGGCAGTATTTTTCCATTAATTGTAAATGTGGGAACAAATCCGGATGTCCGGGGCGGCGCTTATCCGGTTTCCATTGAGAAAATCACTGTTTCCGATGAAAATGCCGAAAGCCTGAGCGGTGTTGGGAATACAGCAGGCGTTTACGTGGACAGTTTATTGCCGGCATCCTTTGATCTGCTGTTGCCCGGTGATAATTACACGGTATCCGCTGTTTGGGAAACCCAACATGTCTGGCAACGGAGTTCTTTCCCTCCGGCGAACGAAGCGATTGTCTATGATTTGAATAT
>Ga0164318_10008265_pt1 | contig 10118 bp, 7 predicted proteins | sample GuaBasSedimGuay9_FD_113734 | JGI IMG/M metagenome (GOLD analysis project Ga0164318, IMG submission 113734) | Subseafloor sediment microbial communities from Guaymas Basin, Gulf of California, Mexico - Guay9, Core 4571-4, 0-3 cm | ecosystem: Environmental > Aquatic > Marine > Hydrothermal vents >...
CTACCATCGCCTAACCATTTACCCTGATAATCAGCTAACTGACATTCTATTGTATCTTGTGCAGATTCGCCATCGGGAAATTCTGATTTGATAAAAAAATACAAGTTAGCAAACTCGTAATCAATTGTATTACGAACATTAATATAAAAATTAAACGATTGGAGACTATCTTCAATTTCTACTTCAAATATTTTAGCATCATCATAAAACCAAATATTATTTGCAATCATCTCGTTATGTTCATAATATCGATTATTATCGCAAGACATAAATGCAAATCCCAAGAATGTAAAAGCTAATGCAAAGCCTATCATTCTTTTCGAGAAGTTATATTTTTTTCTTTGCATATTCAAAATTTATCTTCGATCAAAACGTGTTAAGTCACCTTCTTCAATACCGTTTAGCTTCTTCTTTTCCGGTGATTTTATCATATAACTTTCTATATCATCCGGCTTTTTCCCAATCTTATTACGCCCAAGGATATATTTAACTTTTTTAACAGATATCGCCATAAATGATCCGGGTTCATTTAAATAAGAGTACCAAAAAATACCTTTAAAGACATCCATTTTTTGAAAAACAGCATCACCTTTTTTTGTTTTCAAAGGAAGGCTTGTATCAGGAAAATCGGATTGTGCGTCAGAATAAGAATCATATTCAAAATTGAGGCAACACTTTAACTTACCACATTGACCGGCTAATTTTTGCGGATTTAACGACAGTTGCTGAGTACGAGCAACATTAGTAGTAACGGAAGTGAAATTTGTAAGCCAAGTTGAACAGCATAATTCTCTACCGCAAGAGCCTATACCTCCAACTCTTGCAGCTTCCTGCCGAACGCCAATTTGACGCATTTCTATACGAACGCGGAATGTTTCGGCTAACACCCTAATCAGTTGACGAAAATCGACTCTGTCATCGGCTGTATAATAGAAAATGGCTTTGGTTTCATCGCCCTGAAACTCAACATCATTGACTTTCATTTTCAATCCTAAATCGCCAACAAGTTGTCGAGTTTTAATTATTGTTTTATCCTCACGTTCGGCCGCTCTTATCCATTTTTCAATATCATTTACTCTTGCAAGACGATATATTTTTTTAATTGTATCCGATCCAGGATCTACATTCTTTTTTGCCATCTGAAGTCTCGCGGTCTCGCCTGTGAGACTGACAATACCGATATCATGACCCGGAGAAGCTTCAACAGCAACAATATCTCCACTTTGAATATTTATGTCTGAAGGAACAGTATAAAAATCTTTATGGCTGTTTTTAAATCTTACTTCGGCACAATTAAAATTTTCATTTAATCCGGATAAATCCATAGGAAGTAACCAATTTTGAGCATCGAGTTTTGAACAAGAAAACGATTCCTTTCTTTTTCCTTCTTCCAGTATTGTTTGTGATGCACAACAGCCTCTATAAAACAGACTCCCGTCATTCGTTTGACTATCTCTCATATTTATATATAATAAATCGCTATCCTCACTTTTAAAATCTATCTCCAACTTTGCTTACCAAATAGTAAGAATAGCTAATTAACATACAAAAGTAATCAATAATTTGAGTTTTAAGAAAAGGAAAATTGTAGAAATGTATCTAAATATAACTATAAGGAAAACAAACTAATACACAAAGAATACAAGGTACTAAAAATCAGCACTGAATAAATCAAACAGTAGTTAATTTTAATATAAAAATAGCCTTACTATTTTTGAGTTTTCTCCTGCTTAATATCCATCTTTAAAAGCCGACTCATTTGCAATGAAAGATTTGCAAAAAGTAATGCGCTGTGCGCATTTCGTTCAATTTCATAAATAGCCTGATCTATCCTTTTTTGAATAAGAGGAGCATTTTGCAAATGAATAAATGGAGCAAATTTGATAAGGAAATATTCTTCGTGAAGCATAATTTTAACCAACTTATCGTTACCATAATTTAAAAGTAAACTTTCTCTTACCATACGTAAGGAGTATGCTAAAAAACTTTTCTGCTTCTCCCGACCAAATTTACTAACTTTCTCTACCCAAGTTTTAATTCCTTCGAGACTTCCTTTTTTATAGCACAATCTCATCCATTCCACAAACAAATTGTAATTTTCACGCATCTCAGCAGAGTTAGAAATAATTTCGCTAGCTTTAAAAATATCGCCATCGGCTAAGCTCGCAATGTTGCGAAGGTCATTTTCAGTAAGCTTAGGGTTTTTCTCTAACAAATATGTTTGTAATTTTTCCTTTTCTATTGGTGGGATCACTACTGTTTGAACACGCGACTTTATAGTGGATAATAATTTTTCCTTTTCGTTAGCAATTAAAAATATAAGTGTATTAGAAGGAGGTTCCTCAATAAGTTTTAAAAGAGCATTGGAAGCCACTTCATTCATTTTTTCAACCATCCAAACAATTAGTACTTTATACTTAGCTTCTACGGTCTTATACTGTAGTTGATGTACTATTTTTCGCGCTTCTTCTTTGCTTATAAACCCTTGCTTATTTTCAATACCTATACGCTGATACCACTGAAACAAATCAGGATATCCATTTACCTCATCAATATAATTCTTCCAATCATTCAAAAAGTCAAGACTAACGGGATCTTTCTTTACTCTAGTTTCTGTAAGTTTAGAAGTAGACGTATAATTTGTATTTACCGGATAGCTGAAAAATAAGTCGGGATGACTCATAGCCGCATATTTCTTGCAAGAGCTGCATTCTCCGCAAGAATCATTATCTTGTTTATTGGTACAATTAATATACTGAGCATAAGCAAAAGCCAAAGCAAATTTCCCAACGCTTCCTTTACCCAGAAACATTTGTGCATGACTAATTCTATTCTCTTTAACCGAGTTAATCAATCGCTCTTTTAGCGATTCCTGACCAATAATATCTTTAAACTGCATAGGATTTTAATTAACACAAAATTAGAATTTTTTCGCAAAAGAAAAATTTATCTTTGCCCTCTTTAAACCTAAACGTATTTTAAACGTCTAAAACCAAAAACACACAAAACATGACAAAAAAATTAATCATTCTTGCTGGATTAATGCTAAGTATAATCCAGATTAGCCTGTCTCAAACCAAGTCGGGGGGAAGAAATGGAGGCCCTATAGATCCTAATAATCTTCCAAAAATTGGCATTGTAAAAGGAAATGTAATTGATGCTGACAATAGCGAAATTGTAGAATATGCTACCATAGCCCTTTTTCATAAGCGATTTAAAAAAATTGTAGTAGGCGGTATTACCGATCGACATGGAAACTTTATCATTGAGAATATTCCGATGGGAAAATATCTAATGAAAGTGGAATTTATTGGTTACGAACCTTTTATTATTGAAGAAGTTAAAATTGAACGTGATAACTTTGAACATCTATTTAAAGACATTAAGATTAAATCTAAAATGACGGTTCTGAATGAAGTAAACATTACTGCCGAACGTGCTGTTATTGTAAATAAAATAGATAGGAAAGTAGTAAGCGTTGACAAAGACCTTGTTTCAGCGGGCGGTTCTGCGGTTGATGTTTTGGAAAATGTTCCTTCCATTGATGTGGATACCGACGGAAACATAAGTTTAAGAGGCAGTCAAAATGTAACTATTTTAATTGATGGTCGCCCAAGCGGATTATCTGCTGAATCTACTGGAGCTTTACTCGAAAGTATTCCATCAGAAAGTATCGAATCTATTGAAATCATTACCAACCCATCTGCCAAATACGATCCTGAGGGTGTTAGCGGTATTTTAAATGTAGTTCTTAAAAAGAATAAGCTTACAGGATTTAACGGACAAGTGAGTGCCGGAATTGGAACAAACGGCTCCTATAATGCAGGCGCAAGTTTAAATTATCGTAATACCAAAATGAATATCAGTGCCAATTATAATTTCAGGCAGTTTGAACGCCCTATAGATGGCTTTAGCAACAAAACAATTTTTGTAGGAGATACAATTAAACACTATGGAGACATAAACGAAAGCAACCGTACAGGCATTATGCACAGCGCTTCAATAAATGCCGATTTTTTCTTAAATCCAACAAGCTCTTGGAGTTTTGGTGGAAGAGTCAGCAGCAGAAGTATGGAAAGAACTCAATTCAATATTTATGAAAACTATTATGGTTTTAATGAATCTTTTAATCCAAAAACGATAACGGACTATTTCAGAAACGATATCAACAGTGATTATTTAGGATTCAGTTATGATTTAAACAGCAATTACAGAAAAATATTCAGTTCTAAAGATCATTTCTTAGAAGCTGAAATTGCCTATTCCAATTATGATAATGAAATGAACCAAAACCGTGCAACTACCTCTATAGATGACCTTTACTACCTTGACGGATTTATCCCCAACGACTTATCAGAGAATACACTATCAGAAAGCAACATAAAGACGTTTCGTCTGGATTATGCACAACCTTTTGAAAATAGCAAACTGGAATTGGGAGCCAAAACTACCTTACGTACAATGGGAAACGATTATGTTGCCGGTCAATTAAACAATGATATTATTGTACCGGATGCCGCACTGACTAATGAATTTATTTATACCGAGAATGTATATGCAGCATACGCACAGTTTGGTGGCGAAATTGGAAAATTCAGCTATCAAACAGGCTTACGCGGAGAATTGGCCGATATTAATTCTGAGCTAGTCACTACCGGTGAGAAATATCCACGAGAATATTTCAGTCTTTATCCAAGCGTTTTCTTATTGCAAAAGATTAACAAAGACAACGAGATTAATCTTAATTATAGTCGCAGAGTAAACCGTCCTCGTAGCCGCCAATTGAATCCCTTTGGCAACTCCAGCGATCCCTACAATATCCGCAGAGGAAATCCTGATTTGAATCCTGAATATGTAAGTGCTCTTGAAGCAGGCTATACTAGATATATTGGCAAATCAATGTTAAATGCAACTGTTTACTACCGTTATATTACAGATGTTATTGAAAATGTAAACTTAATAGATGACTACGGCGTTTCAACGGTAACTTATCAAAATATTGGATCGAGAGAATCTTATGGTGGAGAACTCACCTTTTCCGGTCAGTTTTACAAATGGTGGAGTATGAATGCCGGATTTAACTTTTATCAGCTAAATTACAGCAGTGGAGAAAGTGCTGAGCTATCGAATGAAGGTTTTACCTGGAATTTTAAAGCCAGTAATAACTTCCGTATCAAACCAAATTTATCGGCTCAACTGTCGGGCAGATACGATGCCGCGCGCATAATTCCTCAAGGAAGTATGGACGCACGCTTTGCTGTTGATGCTGGTATCAAACAAGATTTGTTTAAGAAAAAGGCAAGTATAAGTTTACGCATTCGCGATATTTTTAATACTCGTCAATTTGCTTATGAAGCTTATGGAAGTAATTATACAATAACAACTGAACGTCATCTGACAACACGAATGGTGCAGTTAAGTTTGAGTTATAAGTTTGGGAAATTGAGTATGGATAAAAAGCGAGGCAAAAGACCCGAAGAAAGCAGTAGTGATGAAAATGGAGATTTTGAATTGTAATACACTCTTTCATTAAGAAATACTAAGGCTAACAAATTTTATTTGTTAGCCTTTTTTTAGTTAATAAAATTTTATAAGATAAATTTGTCTAACTCATTTAAACCAATAACTTTGTACAAACCAATAAACTGATTACAATACAATTGCTTATAAAAGAGGCGGAGGCCAGAAAATCAAGAAATTGAAGCTCTTTTGTAGGGAAATTACATCTGAAACTCACTATTTAAATAATAAGCAGATGAAAAAAAACGTATTAATTATTGGAGCGGCAGGTAGAGATTTTCACAATTTCAATACCTATTACCGTGGCAATCAAAACTACAATGTAGCGGCTTTTACAGCAGCTCAAATTCCCGATATCGACGGGAGGAAGTACCCAACAGAACTAGCAGGAGATCTCTATCCAAATGGTATTCCTATTTATGCAGAAGATGAACTGGAAAAACTTATTGGCGATTTAAAAATTGACGATTGCGTATTTTCCTATAGCGATGTTCCTTATCCTAAAGTAATGACTATGAGTGCTCGCGTAAATGCTGCCGGAGCTAACTTTATTCTACTTGGGCCAAAAGATACAATGATAAAAAGTACCAAACCTGTTATTGCCGTTGGAGCAGTGCGTACAGGATGTGGTAAAAGTCAAACTTCGCGTCGTGTTATTGAATTGCTAATGGCTAAAGGTTTAAAAGTGGTGGCTATTCGTCATCCTATGCCATACGGCGATTTAGTTGCACAAAAAGTACAGCGTTTTGCTACTATCGACGATTTGCATAAACACAAGTGTACCATAGAAGAAATGGAAGAATACGAACCTCACGTGGTTAGAGGAAACGTTATTTATGCCGGAGTAGATTATGAAGCTATTGTTCGTGCAGCAGAAAACGATCCTGATGGTTGTGATGTTATTATATGGGATGGTGGAAATAATGATTTCCCTTTTTATGCTCCCGACCTTAATATGACAGTTGTCGACCCACATCGCCCTGGTCATGAACTAAAATATTATCCCGGTGAAGTTACTTTACGCTTAGCTGATGTTGTAATCATTAATAAAATAGATTCAGCTTCGCCGGAAAATATACAAACTGTTCGAGAAAATATTGAAAAAGTCGCTCCAAATGCAATTGTTGTAGATGCAGCATCGCCATTGGCTGTTGATAATCCTGAAATTATTAAAGGCAAAAGAGTATTGGTTATTGAAGATGGCCCTACCCTAACCCACGGCGAAATGAAAATTGGAGCCGGTACAGTTGCCGCCATGAAATATGGTGCAAAAGAGCTAATTGATCCACGTCCTTATGCTGTCGGGAAACTTGCCGAAACTTTTAAAATTTATCCTAATATCGGTATTCTATTACCAGCTATGGGATATAGCGAGCAACAGTTAAAAGATTTGGAAACTACGGTAAATAACACCGATTGTGATGCTGTAGTTATTGGTACTCCAATAGATTTGCAAAGAGAGATAAACATCAATAAACCAACTACCAGAGTTTATTACGATCTTCAAGAAATTGGGCAACCCGATTTGGTTGGAATAATTGATGATTTTATCAAAAAATATAAATTGAAATAATATATTGATGGCGGCTTCTTATAGTCGCCATTTTTTTTTGAAATAGAAAACCATTAACAAGAAAAATTGAACTGCATGAAAAATCGAAGTCTAATCTCAATCAACGATTACAGCAAAGAGGAGTATTTAAAAGTGCTTGATATTGCTGAAGATTTTGAAGAAAATCCCCGTCAAAAAATCTTAGAAAACCATGTAATTGCCACCTTATTTTTTGAGCCTTCAACACGTACACGTTTAAGTTTTGAAAGTGCCATATCACAATTGGGAGGAAAGATTATTGGTTTTACCGATGCCTCAAGCTCTAGTGTTTCTAAGGGAGAAACGCTTATGGATACTGTTAAAACAGTAGCCAATTATTCCGACCTTATTGTAATGCGTCATCCACTTGATGGCAGTGCACGTTGGGCTAGCGAAGTTGCCGGTGTTCCAATTATCAATGCCGGAGATGGAGCCAATCAGCATCCTACACAATGCTTGCTCGATATGTACTCTATCAGAAAAACACAGGGAACCTTAGAAAATATTCATATTGCTTTTGTGGGCGATTTAAAATATGGACGTACAGTTCACTCTTTAGTTATAGCAATGTCGCAGTTTAACGCTACTTTCCATTTAGTTTCGCCAGAAGAGTTAAAACTCCCCAGTGTAATTAAAAAATACATTAAAGATGCCGGTCTAAATTATTATCAATATACTGATATTGAAAATGTTATGGATAAAGTAGATATTTTATATATGACACGTATCCAGCGTGAGCGTTTTGCCGATCCGATAGAATACGAAAGGGTTAAAAATTCCTATATTCTAAAAAATGATATGCTGGAAAATTCAAAATCAAATATGCGTATTTTACATCCGCTACCGCGAGTAAATGAAATTGAAGAGGCTGTTGACAAAAATCCAAAAGCATATTATTTTCAACAAGCAAGAAATGGAGTTTATGTTAGAGAAGCTCTTATAGCTTTAATTTTAGGATTAAAATAATTGATAGAAAGGAGAAAAAATGGAAAATAATATACAAAAAGAATTAAAAGTCTCAGCACTGGAAAACGGGACTGTTATCGATCATATACCTTCTGACAGGCTGTTTACAGCTATCAGAATATTAAATCTAGACGGTAGTCCAAACCCTGTTTATTTTGGCACCAATATGAACAGTCAGAAATATGGAAGCAAGGGTATAATTAAAATCAGCGGACGTTATTTTGGCAGAGAGGAAATCAATAAAATTGCGTTGGTAGCCCCAACAGCAACACTTATAGAAATAAAAGATTATAAAGTAGTTAGTAAATATGACGTAGAAACGCCAAGTGAAGTACAGTCGTTTGTTAAATGCTTCAATCCAAAGTGTATTACCAACCATCAGGCAGTTCCTACTAAATTTAAAGTTTTTACCGATGCTAATGGTGTACTAAAATTACGCTGTCATTATTGTGAAAAAACTACAACTCAAGAAAATATGGTATTCCAATAAACAAGAAAGGCGGTAAGAAACACTTCTTACCGCCCATTCTTTTCTTAAAAATTAATTACCATATTAATTGTAAATCTACTCTTCTGTTTATTTTATTTAAATTCTTTGCCAAAGGATCTGCTAATCCATTAGACTTTACCCGTAAACGATTTTCACTAATTCCAAACTCCTCAGCCAATAATAGAGCAACTGCTTCGGCACGTTTCTGACTTAGCATAAGATTATATTCAGGACTCCCAACATTACTGGCATTTCCTACTATTTCACATTTCAATCCTTTATTTTTCTTCATTATTTTTGCAATGGTTGCAATTTCTCTTTGCATATCAGATGTAATATACAATGAGTTAAAAGCAAAATAAACACTTGTTAAAGTTGGAATAGCTCCTGCCGACATTTGGCTAACCGGAGTTCTTTGTACAGTTCCATCAGGCATTTCGGTAGTTACCATACCCTCTTTTAATGATTCGTTAAGTGCATTAATACGAGATTCAACCTCTTCTTGTAATGCCAATACCGTTTCTTTATTATCAGATAAAGCCTTTGTTGTCTTAGCTAATTCTTCTTTCATTGGTGTAATTTCGCTATCAATTTTAGCATTCATCTTAGCAGTCATTTCAGCGCTTACTTCTTTGGCAACAGTCGATTTCACCCTCTTTTCAATCTCATCAGCAGTAATCTGTTGCGGTGTAAAAGTTGGTTTTCCAATATTATATACTATTCCTAAAGAAGTATAAGTATAGTTAGCTGCTTTTGTTGTTAAACCGGCATCAAGTAAGTTATCTTGAGAATAACGATAACTAAACTCTGCTGTTAGAAAAATACGTCCTGATTTAAGAATATTAAAGGCTGCTCCCGCACCAATAGGGACAAAGGGTGTCATTTCCATAGTTGTCTTTGTTGTTCCAAGAGCATCCCAGCCAACAACATTAATATACGATGAACTCCCGATATCAAAAACTCTTGAATTAAACAAGGTTACACCACCCCCACCAAACATATAAAACTCACGTAAAAATTTTGGCGATTTAGTAAAAATAAAATCATTCAAGCTTAACTTAATAATAATAGAGGCATCCATAAAGTTAACATAATTGGCTAGTGTCAAACCATTATATAATCCTTCAGAATACATTTGTCCGTATAAATAATCGGCACGAATACCTACTTTACGATTAAACTGTTTTCCTAACACAGCCCCTACAGCCCAACTATATGGTTTGTCGTGCAAGCTTGAAAGCATAAAAGTTCCACCTCCATTTATTCCAAAGAACCAATTTTTAAGAATGCCATTCTTTGCTTCGACATTATTTGAATTACCATTCCCTGCAGAAGTATTAGATTGTGCTAGGGCAAAAGTAGTCAGGAATAAAAAAGCTATTAAAGCAAACGCGCTACGCAAGCCGTACATCCCTCTGTTTTGTTTTTTTCTCACGGTATTCATATACTGTAATTTTTAGACACTATTCTATTTTGTGAATTTACAGCTAATAAAACCTTACAAACAAGCTCGTATAGCAAAGAAACAAACAGTGAATTGTTAATAATAAG
>Ga0164318_10008267_pt1 | contig 10113 bp, 8 predicted proteins | sample GuaBasSedimGuay9_FD_113734 | JGI IMG/M metagenome (GOLD analysis project Ga0164318, IMG submission 113734) | Subseafloor sediment microbial communities from Guaymas Basin, Gulf of California, Mexico - Guay9, Core 4571-4, 0-3 cm | ecosystem: Environmental > Aquatic > Marine > Hydrothermal vents >...
AAATCCCGAAGAAGCTGCAGTTTTCAAAAAGAGACTTACCGAAGATCCCTTTGCCACCGGGCTTATTACCTCTGAAAACAGGGATGTGCTGCTCGTTTATTTTCTTGTCAGAAAAGGAATGGACTACCTTGATATGATGGATCGTGTTACAGAACTTTTAAGACCTTTAAAAGAGGAGGTTACGGTAACCGTTACCGGAACCGCTCCATTTTCTGCTGAAACCGAGCGTTTTCTTACTAAAGACTTCAATAAGCTTCTTATTTTGGTGATAGCTGTTATTTTATTAAGCTATTACCTCGGATTTCGGTCGAAAAGGGCTGTTTTTATTCCAATTCTCCTTATTATAAGCGGAACAATCTTTGCCCTCGGAGGAATGGCAGCTTTGGGATTTAAACTTACCATGGTAAGTATAGTAACCCCTCCGCTTATACTTACTCTCGGAAGCTCATACAGCATCCATGTCCTTAATGCGTACTACTCATTCCTCAGAAGTAATAAAAACCTGGATAAACAAAATGCCATTATTACGTCTGTAACAGGTGTCAGCCCAACGGTTGTCCTGGCATCCATTACTACAATAATAGGTCTTTTAAGTCTTTTACTTGCTTCCATACAGCAGACAAGAGAATTTGCCATAGCTACGGCTTTCGGTATATTTTTTACAGCGCTGCTTTCCTTAACCCTCCTGCCTGCTTTTTTGCAGCTCCAGAGAGTTCCCGAACAGAAGAAACTCAATGAACTTTCATCCGATTTTCTTTCAAGATTAATACATTTCATTGGACCGCGGATTATCCGAAAAAAATACGCAGCATTTATTATAATAGCTTTAATATTTACCGGGTTTCTTCTTATTTATCCCCGTATAGTTTTTAATACAAACCCCTTCAAGTACTATCCACCGAATTCTGATATTATTAAGGGAAATCACTTCATACTTGAAAAAATGGGAGGTCTTGAAGAAATAAGTATTACCTTTTCTCCCAAAACCAACAGAAAAGGATTCTTTCTGAATCCCGAAGCTCTTAATTCTATCCTGAACATCGAAAAAAAGATTAGAAAACTGGATAACGTTTCTTTTCTTTTCTCCTACCCATCTTACCTCAATTATGCAGGGAAAGTGATGAGCGGGAAGGAGGGGTTCTTATCCTCACGAGGGCTTAATCTTCTTGTAGCAAGATTATTCCATACAGCTGAAGGGGATCAGGCTTATTTTTACGTGGACAAAGATTTTACCCGTCTGACAACAACCATAAAAGTCTACAACAATGATAAAAAACAGCCTATCGATGAAAAGGATACAGCAGAGCTCAAAAGCCGCCTGACCTCTATTCTTTCAGATAACACTCCAGGAACTATGGAATGGCAGGTAAGCGCCATGAGTTTTGCATTCCTTGATCTTTCCCATCAGATGAGACGTGATTTTCTCGTTTCCACCCTTGGAGCGCTTATAGCTATCGGTATCGTTGCTTTTCTGGCATTTAAATCCGTTAGACAGAGCATACTTGCATTAATTCCTCTTGTTATGGGCATCTTTTCCAGTCTTATCTTCATGGTAATCTTCAGGGTTCCGCTTGATATGACAACGATCATGGTTTCGTGCATAAGTGTCGGAGTCGGAGTAGACGATTCAATTCATTTTCTTCTGCGTCACCACCTCAATGAGGAACGTTATCCGGATAACAGTGAAAAAGCTGTTTATGAAACACTTATCCATGCGGGGAGGCCGATAATACTCACAACGGTCTCAATTGTTTCAGGACTTTTGTTCCTTACTCTGGCACAGTTTCAACCGATACGCTACTTCGGACTATTGATAGTTTTCACCTTAACCACAGCAATGCTTGCCACCTTGCTTCTACTCCCTCCGCTGCTAAACAAAAAAAACCGTAAAATGAGGAATAATGATGAGTGACATAATCCCAAAGTTCTTTGAAGTTGATAATGCAGCTCAAATTTTTGTTGCAATTAATTCCCTGAAGGAAACCACCATATCCAGGATAGCATTGAATCTGGATAGGCCGGTAAATAAGAACCGGCTTGAGCAGGCAATGCGGGATAGACTTAAACGGTTCCCCTTTTTTCAGGTATATTTAAGAAAACACTTTTTTGGCTATTACTTTGAACATACAGATGATGTCCCTGTAATTGAAGATGATTCAAGATGGACAAATCGATATATAAACTTTGAGGCCGGCAATTTCCCGTTTAAACTTAAAACAAAGGGAAAAACAATAGCCCTGGAATTATCCCATATTCTTTCTGACGGATACGGTACTCTGGTTTTTCTTCTCTCTATTGTTGCAAAGTACTTTGAACTTGAAGGTGTCAGCATAGAAGATTTCCCGTTGATCAAAACAGAGGAAAGCCCTGCTTCCAATGAAGAATGGGAGTGTGGCTTCAGGAATACTTTTAACAAAAAAGGACCTCCGCAGAAACTTCAATCAAAGGCTTATATCCCCACCGGAGAGATGATTCCTGTTGAGAAATACTACTCGACACGTTTTTTAATGGATCTGGAAGAAGTCAGAACTTTGGCTCGATCAATGAATGTTACCCTGAATGTTTATGTAGCCGGAATATACACTGCTGCTCTGCAAGAACTTTACCTTGAAGATAGAGCTTCAAACAAAGTAAACTCAACACTGCCATTGCGAATACAAATACCGGTTAACTTGCGAAAGTATTATCCAACAAAAACGCTCCGTAATTTCTCATATATCTACTCACCAGTGTTCCATATTAAGGACAAGGCTCTGAATTTCTCTGAGATAGTCCATTCCATTGCCGAACAGATTCGTCATGAACGTCATTCACATTCGGTGGAACATCAAATAGCACGGAATTTACGTGCTGAAAACAACCCTTTTTTTCGTTTTCTACCAAGAGTCTTGAAAAAGTTGTTATTTAAACTCTTTTACCACATCTTTGCAAGAAGCCTGTACTCCGGAGTACTCTCGAATCTGGGGGACATCAAACTTCCTCCTGCATTGGAAAAACATATAGAATCGTTTGATATAATTCCCTGCAACTCACCGGTTCCCGGAAGGAACACCGCTATTTTCAGTTACAAAGGCAAACTGGAAATGAATATAGGCAGTTCAGTTAACGATCTCCGTCTTGAAAACAAGATAGAAGACCAGTTAACTGAACTCGGTATACACTATGAGGTCGTTTATAAACGGGATACCTAATCTATTATTCCCAGTTTTCTTCCCTCTTCCCCTGCTATCTCAAGGATCCGGTTAAGCTCCTCATCGGTATGAGTTGCCATGTAGCTCGTTCTGATCATTGCCCTGTTTGGGGGTACTGCTGGGGTTATTACCGGATTTACATATACCCCGCGGTCAAAAAGATTTTTCCAGAATAGAAAGGTCTTTTCGTTATCACCGATAACAAGAGGAACGATTGGAGTAACTGATGTCCCGGTGTCAAATCCCAGATCAGAAAAACCCTTTACCATTTTTCTGCCGATCTCCTGGAGGCGCGTAATCCTTTCCGGTTCCGCTTTTATTATTTCAAGAGCGGTTCTTGCCGCTGCAAGGTTTCCGGGAGGCATACTTGCACTGAATATCAGGGGCCTTGCAAAATGTTTGATGTAATCGATAACTTTAGAATCTCCTGCCACAAATCCTCCAATGGACCCGAAGGATTTGGAAAAGGTACACATAATGATATCTGCAAGTTCCGTATCTTTATAATGTTCGGTAGTACCCCTTCCGGTTTCTCCCAGAACACCCAAAGCATGTGCCTCATCGAGATACAGACCTGTATTGTATTTTTCAGCAAGTTTCTTCATTTTCGGGAGATCAACAATGTCTCCTTCCATGCTGAAAACACCGTCTGTGACTATAAGTTTCGAAGCTTCCAGAGGGAGAGAACTCAAAATCTTTTCAAGATCTTCAAAGTTGTTGTGCCTGTACCGATGGACTTGAACCGATTTGTTTATTCCGGATGTCAGAAAAATCCCATCCATAATTGATGCATGGTTATATTTATCGGTTATGATATGATCTCCCCTGCCCGCCATGGTTGAAATGGCTCCAAGATTTGTCTGATAACCGGTGGTGAAGCAGAGAGCTTCATCTTTTCCTACAAAGTCCGCAAGCTGTTCTTCCAGTTCTTCATGAAGGGTCAAAGTACCATTCATAAAACGGGAACCGGAACAACTGGTCCCATAATCCTTCACCGCCTGAATGCTGGCATCTATCATTCTTTTATCACCTGCAAGTCCCAGGTAGTTGTTGGAGCCTGCCATTATCAATTCCCGGCCTTCTATCAGGACCTTTGTACCTGCATTCTTTCCTATAGGCTTGAAAAAGGGGTAAACCCCCTGGTTCCGGGCTGCTTCTGCTTCTTTGAAATCGTAACACTTTTTAAAAATACCCTCTTTGCTGCTCATATCTACTCCTTATGTTTATCTTTCTGAACTCGTTTGATATCACCATCCATAATCATGAACACCAGCCATGGAGCCATTCTTTTGATGATATAGGTTATCTTATTCATGAATCCCGGAAGAATCATAAACTTTCTCCTCCGTATTCCCTTTAACAGGTATGCCGCAACCTCACCAGGCTGCATGATCTTAACATTCCCGGAAATTGCTCTGGTCTCCGGGGGTTTGGTCCGGTCCTCCTCTTTTAGCTGTGGAGTGTCAGTATCAGGAGGGCACAAAACTGAGACATCTATACTATAGGGTTTAAGCTCCCCCTTCAATACCTCAGAGAACCCGATTATGCCGAATTTTGAAGCACTGTATGCAGCATATCCGAAAGTCCCCACATACCCTTCTACTGAAGAAATGTTTACAAGATGCCCGCCCCGCTCTTTCATACGGGGAACAACTACCGAGATAACATTCCAGGTTCCAATAAGATTTATATTAATTGTTTTTACAAATATTTCATGTGGAATTCTATCAAAGTAATCGGGGTATGCCATACCGGCACCATTTATAAGAATATCCGGAATACCAATTGAGTTCATCCTGTCTTCAAGGACCTCCGTAACTCTTTTAAATTCGGAGATATCAACTGATGCCGTAGCTATACTGTCCGAATCTCTGCCGGTACTGATTAATAGTGATTTTCCAGCTTTCTCAAGCTTGCCCTGATCCCTGGCAATGAGCAGAACAGAAGCCCCTTCTTTCAGGAAAGCCTCAGCAGCTGCATAACCTATCCCGCTGGATCCTCCTGTAATGTACACTAATCGGTTTTTAAAGCTTTTCATGGTGTCTATAATGTTTTAATAAAACATCTTCTCCTTTTATGCTGCCTGTACTCATAGTGTTTCCACATATCCTGAACAGCCTTGTTGTCTTCCAACTCACCCGCCGTCTCGCAGCTCTCAATACCGGCTTTTATGGCATTTTTGTTTATTTCGTTCATCATGATTGAGATTACGCCGCTGCCCTGATACTTCTTCCTCACCCCAATCAGGTAAAAATCAAGCTTTTTGGGATGCTTCAGAGCATAAAGCATATAAAATACCCCAAAAGGGAAAAGATGTCCGTTTGATTTTCTCAAGGCTTCGGTGAGATTCGGTAATGCAATACCTGCCGCAACGACCTCATCTTTTTCATTCAAAATAAACTTTGAGTATTCAGGGACTATAAAGTCGAAGTATTGCTTTGTGTAGTAATTCTTCTGCCTTTCGGTTAACGGGATAGAACCAAAAATATCATCATATGCTTCTTCGATAATATCCCAAAAAGCAGGAATATAGGGTTTGAAATCCTTCGGCTTTTTAGCATCCAGGAGTCTGAAACCTGACCGTTTCATTATGAGATCATTGATCCGCGAAACTTTATCCGGTATGGAATCAGGAACCTTGACTTCAAATTCCAGCCAGTCAACCTCTTTCACGTATCCAAGTTTCTCGAGATGCTCCGGGTAGTACGGATAGTTATAAATCATGGGATAGGTTCCCTGTTCCTCAAACCCTTCAATAAGCATCCCCTCGTCATCCAGGTCGGTAAATCCCATTGGCCCTTCAATAAACTCCATTCCATTTTCTCTGGCCCAATCCTCCCCGACCCGGAACAAGGCACGTGAAACCTCGTGGTCATCAATAAAATCCACCCAGTCAAAGCGGGCTTTTTTCACTTTCCATTTCTCTATTACTTTGTCATTAATTATGGCTGTAATCCTTCCCGCAATCTTTCCGTCTTTGTATGCAAGCCAGTTCTTTGCCCTGCAGTATTCAAAGGCAGGATTTACCTTTGGATCAAGATTCTTCAATTCATCCCTTATAAACGGAGGAGCCCAGTATTTATTGTTCCTGTACAGCTGAAATGGGAATTTGACATATTTTTTTAAATCTCTTCTGGTAACAACTTCCTTCACCTCTACGGCCATAAACACCTCTTGTTGAAACTAATTACATTCAAAACCGCTGCATTATACCCCACTTTCCAGTTTATAACAAGTTCTTCCGGCCTTTGAAAACTTTACCTTGCCATTATCGGGGAGAATACTGTATCATTACCAAAGAGGCAGGGGTTATGCTGGGTAGACTTGGCAGATGGTTTATAGATTACGTAAAAGGCATTTTCTACGCGCTGGGTTTCTTTTTTAAGGTTATAAAGGCAAGTATGCCCTTTTTCCGGGGTCGGCAGATTGGCAAAAAGGTTCTTACCATGCAGATTCTTTTTACCGGATTTGAAGCATTGAACATTATTGCTTTAATAGCCATGGCTCTTGGAGCTGTAATTATTATCCAGGGAGTAAGCCTGCTGCCTCAGTTCGGTCAAGGAGAGCTGACCTTCCCCATTCTTATTACCATAATTACACGGGAACTGGGACCGCTGCTCTGTGCTTTCATTATTATTGCCCGTTCCGGAACTGCAATTGCAACGGAACTTGGCCATAACGTAGTAAGTCATGAGATTGAAGCATACATTGCCAGCGGGATTGATCCCATAAGCTACCTTGCAGCTCCCCGTTTTCTCGGAGTTACCTTGTCAATTCTGCTTTTAAATCTCTATTTTAATTTTTTCGGTCTCATCGGCTCTTTTTTTATTACCCAGCTGATCGAACCGGTTCAGGCTACCGATTATTTCAGAAAGCTGCTTTCATACTTGAGACTTGAAGATATAGCGTCATCCACTCTAAAAAGCCTTACCTTCGGGATAATAATATCTCTCTCGTCTCTATACTACGGATTCAAGGTGGAACAGGCCTCCACTGAGGTTCCCCAGATGGTTATAAAAGCTGTAGGGGCATCTTTTGTATTCAGCATAATTGCCGATGCGGTAATAACGTTAATTTACTATACACGGTAGGAATTTACAGTACATGATAAGTATAAAACTGGAAAATGTAACGTTTATCAGAAACAACCGCAAGATTATCGACAACGTCAGCCTGGAGTTTCCTCCCGGAAAAACATCAGTGATAATCGGCCCTTCGGGATGCGGTAAAAGCACCTTGCTGAAAATCACAGCCGGACTCATTCCGCCCACCAGTGGTAAAGTGTACGTAGACGGGGTAAACCTTCTTACCATGAACAGAACGGAACTCCTCGATTTCCGCAAAAAGAGCGGATTTGTATTTCAGGATGCTGCCCTTTGGGCAAACAAATCGGTTTATGAAAACATGATTCTTCCGCTTCAGGTTCATTTTCCGGGAATGGATACCGATGAGAAGGATAAAAAAATCCGCAGCATGCTTAAAGCAGTAGGGTACACAGACAGCCTTCTTCTCCGCCCGGCCCAGCTCTCCAACGGGGAACGGAAAATGGTTTCTCTTGCCAGAGCTCTTGTGATTTCTCCGGTTCTTCTCTATATGGACACTCCTCTGACCCTTGTTGACCCTTCGGTATCAGCCAAAATGGAGAGACTGATTCTGGATCTTCATTCCTCGGACAACACAATAATCTCCAACTTCACCGATCCATCCCTGACAAAACGGATCAGTGATTTTGCAGCAGTCATGAAAGACGGCAGGGTTATCAGCACAGGAACCATTGCGGAAATTACCGATAATAAAAACAGTGAGACCAGGGACACTGTAAGCGCTGTTCTTTACCATCAAAACAGTAATTCTGTTTGACAGCAATAAAAACTTGAAATAGGATGAATACAGGATGAAATTTCATATACGGTTTGCAGATCAGGTAGTTGGATTTTTTGTTCTCATAGCAATAGTCAGTCTGCTCCTTATAGTAATATTTATGGGAATAAATCAGAGATGGTTTGCAAAGGATTACTACTTTACAAGCAAATTCCTCTCCGGGAACGGCTTGAGTGTCGGTATGCCCATCAAGCTGAAGGGTTTTAAAATAGGAAGCATCGACGAGATTGCACTTACCACGGATAATACCGTTGAAGCCCGTTTTCACATCTTCGATACCTACTACGAAAAAGTTACCAAAAATTCAGTTCTTGAACTTACCGTAAGTCCCATAGGGATCGGAGGCAGCGGGATGCAGTTCTATCCAGGAAAATCCAGAGAGCTTATTCCGGACAATAGCTTCATTCCATCTCTGGACTTTGAGGAGGGGCAGGAACTGGTTTCCAAGGGGCTTGTTAACAAGCCGCCGGCAGATGATACCATTGTAAAGATAATAAACCAGATCGGGCCTCTTCTGGATAACTCAAACAAAACGCTTATTTCACTGAAATCTGTTTTGAAAACCGTTGATGACAGCCTGAATGGACATTCAGACGGACCCGCGGGAGATATTGTCGGACGGTTAAGTATGCTGACAAAACAACTCAATACCCTGATGGATGATGCCTCAGGTCAGATCAATTCCATCCTTAGTGATACATCGGGGATTACGTCGAACATAGAAGCAACATCTTCCCAACTTACCGACACTACAGGTCTTGTAACAAAACTCCTTGACCCAAAAGGATCCATTGCCAGGCTGCTGGATGATAATCTTGAATTGTACAGCCAGATTACCGACATACTGTCCAGTGTAGAACTGACTACTACTGAATTAAATACCTTTACCAGATACATAAACTCCAGCAGACCGCAAATATCGAGCCTGCTTGAAAGCAGCAGAGAAGCTCTTCAGAAAGGGAAAGATGTTCTTGAAGCCCTGAGCAACAATCCGCTGCTGCGGGGCGGGATCTCTTCAAGCAAAGAGCAGCCAACAACATTCAAGGGATACAGGGAGGAAGATTTCTAAATGAAGCAGAAAAAACACGTCTATTTATTTCTCCTGATCATCGCTGCTTCCCTGTTAACCGGCTGTTCAACTACAGAAAAGCTTCTTCCCGGTGAAGTTGTAGAGAAAAGAAACAAAGCAGCGGAATACGCTGAATACGGAACCAAATACTACAATGAGGCTGATTACAGCCAGGCTCTTGACTTCTTTTTTCTTGCCTTAAAAGAGAATATTCTTGTTGACAGCGAAAAAGGGATTGCTGAATCCTACAATTCCATTGGGAAAACCTACCTTACGGCAGGGAAAACTGCCACCGCACAGGAGTATTTCCTAAAAGCCAGGGACGTTGCAGAACACCTTAATGACCCGGGACTGATAATACGGTGCACCAACAACAGCGGAGAGGTTTTCCTTGCAAACCAGGCTTATAAATCTGCACTTAACACATTCCGGAAAGCATTTGCACTCATAGAATCTCCTCAGAAGTACGAGGACTCGGCAGTAATTCTTCACAACCTCGGAGTTACCTATAAACGACTTGAAAACTATGAAAAAGCAGAGGAATACCTTCTTCTTTCCCTTGAATATAACGGCAAGAACGAAAAATACAAGGAAATGGCTTCGGACAACTACGTTCTTGCATCAATCTATTCAAAGAAAGGCGATTATTCCAGGGCGGAATCGTACATTAACAAAGCTCTGGAGTTTGACCGGAGAACAGAAAACAGTTACGGCATAACCAAAGACCTTACCGCTAAAGGGCTAATATTGAGGAAGTCAGAACGGAAAGAGGAAGCTTACTATACCTTTAAACGGGGGGCTCTGGTAGCAGAATCCCTGTCACTTCCCCAGGATCTTATTCTTTGTTTAAAAAATCTGGAGGAACTGTCTAAGGAATTATCCTACAGCGAAGACACCCGCCTATGGAGAACGACCAGGGAAAAACTGGAGGAAAAACTTGATTCAGAAACTAACAAATAGACTCTCAATCGT
>Ga0164318_10008269_pt1 | contig 10111 bp, 15 predicted proteins | sample GuaBasSedimGuay9_FD_113734 | JGI IMG/M metagenome (GOLD analysis project Ga0164318, IMG submission 113734) | Subseafloor sediment microbial communities from Guaymas Basin, Gulf of California, Mexico - Guay9, Core 4571-4, 0-3 cm | ecosystem: Environmental > Aquatic > Marine > Hydrothermal vents...
CTGCAACAAGAGTGATTGATCGTACCATTGAACGTTTTATGAATGATGAACCCACTGCTATTTACATTCCCGATATGCTTGTAGCATTAAAGGCAATGTATGTTAAGCAAGCAATTTGGCATAAAGATCACGGGTACGATTTTAGCTCGGATTATACACCAGATTTAGATACAGATTACGAAAACGTTGAAGGTGAAATTATGTATATTTCAGATAGATGGAATAGCCCACAGCGTTTACAATGGTTAATTACAGGAATTGAGGAACGAAAGTTTTGAGCCAAGTTTTTATTATTTCAGATTTACACTTGTCACACAGACGAGTAATTGAGTTTGAGGACTTTTATCGTGCGAAGGTCCTTGGTGTATATACAATTGAACAGCACGATGAAAAAATCTGCGACTTATGGAACGATGCTGTACACAAACGAGACCTTGTTTTAGTTCTTGGCGATTGTGGACACGGTATCGATCTCCTCAAAGGCCTTCCAGGTCGAAAGAAGTTGCTACTTGGTAATCATGATGGATTTCATGCAAGCAGGTACTTAGAAGTGTTTGACGACATTATAGGTCCTGTGAAGTACAAGAAGTACTGGTTATCGCATTTTCCTATTCACGAAAGTGAACTTTATGGGAAAACGGTTATCCACGGTCACACTCATAGTCACGGTGTTAACGATTCTCGTTACATTAATTTAAGTATTGAAATGACTGCTGGAAAACCTATTTCCTTTCAGGATATTAAATCAGGAAAATTTTATACATGGGATAGAGTTAACATGCCGTTTGGTGAAACAACTAATTTGGACAACAATCCAGAAAATGAAGTAACCAAAACAATTGACAATTGAAAATTCTATGCTATAATGTACTTATACTAAATAAAGTTGTATTTAATACATTAAAACGCATCTTTTAAGAACATTCAAATAAATAGTACTACACAAAACAGAGATATCTGTGTGTACTACTAACACGATTTGAAATTCTAACAGGATGTTAGATGCAACTAAGTATTAGTAAAGCAAGGACGAACTAATAGTGAATGGATTTCACTTCAAAACATTTAACTTATAAGGTAATAAAAAATGAAAAAATTAATTTTAGCTTCGGCTATTACAATGGCATTAGCGACTTCGGGCGCATTTGCCGCAGAACAATCAGCATTCGCTGGTGGTTCAACAGCAGGAACCGGTTACGGTACTAGCGCATCTTCAGGTGGAGCAGGTATTACTGGTGGAATGGCTATTGAAAGTTCACAAGCGCAGTCAACAAACACAACTGGTGCTTCAGCATCTGATGCCGGTGATGGTACTAACAATCTCAACATTAATGCAATCACATCTTCAACTGGTGCAACTCAACAATCTTCCGATTCATATGTAATTGGTAATGCTTCTGGTCAAACTGGCGCATTAACAGCACAAGGTGGCGTTGCTACTGCAAGTGCAAGTGGTGTTGAAGGTGATGCCGATGCTGGATTTGCTCCTGCAAATGGTGGTTTTGGTCTAGTTGGTGGTATTGGTGGTGCATCTGCTGAGAGTCAGTCTGGACAAGCTTCAGGTGGTTTAACTGGTGCAACTAAAATTGGTAGTACTGACTTAGTTACTGTAAGTGGCGCTGGTAATGTTACCACTGCTGGTGCAAGTACTAATGCCGATTTTGATCCTGCAACTGGTGCATCTACATTGCAACAAGATTCATACTCAAACGCTGTTGGTTATAATTCACAAAACATTTTTGTTCAATCAACTGGTGATGCAAATGGTGTTGGTGGTGCAATTGGCGGACAGTCAAGTGCTTCTCAAGCTGGAACAGCTGGTGGCGCAATCTTCGGTAATGCGTATGCACCTAGTGTAGGCGCTGATGTAGCATTTAACGGTTCACAACAAGATCAATCTTCAGGTGGACTTGTATTTGGTATGACTAACGGTGCGGCTACGAGTACTTCCGGTACTATAACAGTTGGCCAAACTGGATCAGGTATTTTTGCAGATCCTAATATTAGCTCAACTACATTAACTAATAGCTCATACGCTAACGGTGGTGCTCTTGCCGGAACAGCGAACATACAAACTGGTACAGCATTTGGAATCGGCGAAGCTAATGCCAATTCAAACGGTATCAGTTTTGCAGGTGGTGCATTTACTTCAATTCCTACACCATAATAGGTATTTGCAGTTAATCAAACTTCATATAGTGGCTGATATGTTAGCCACTATATTTTTAAATTAAGGAGATATATAAAATGAAACATATTTTATTTACAATGGCATTAGCTTTAACTCTGGTGTCAGCTCAAGCTATTGCCGACTCAAGTGCGAACTCAGGATCTAATTCCGGGGCGAGTGCAGGTGCTACTGCATCGGGTGGACAAGGTGGACAAGGTGGCTCGGCAGCGGGCTATGGTGGACAAGGTGGCTCGGCAGCGGGCTACGGTGGACAAGGCGGTGTTGGACAAGGCGGTACTGGTGGACAAGGCTACGGTGGTCAATCTTATGCTGGCGGTTCTTTATCCGGTATGAGCTTCGAAGGCGGTAAAGATGGTGGAAGTGGTGCTTTAGCAACTAACATCGATTTTGGCGACAATAACTCACGTGGTTCGGATATGAGTGATAACGCTCCAGGCGTATTCTCAGCAGGTGTAACAGCAGGTGGTTCTAACCCTTGTGTAGTTTCAGTTGGTGGTGGTGTATCTGGTCCAGGATATGGCGTAAACTTTGCTCGTGCTTACAATGACGGCGAATGTCAAATCCGTGAATCTTTACGTTTAATGGTAGCTATTTTACCTAACAACAACGACACTGGTTCTCAAATGCTTATCCGTGAAACTGCTTGTCAGTCTGACGTTTATTGGCAGTCTATGGAAAGAGTTTATATTCAAACTAACGACGATAGATTCCTTTGCACTAACCCTCGTCCAGATAACAAACCAATTGCCATTCGTGATCGTGCTGTAGAAAAAGTTAACCATACTGCTTCTAAAGTGCCTGTTACTAAATCACAAGTAGTTAGTAACTATAATAGTCATCCATTTCTTGACTTCTAAAGGGAGGTGATATATAATGAAAAGATTATTTTTAATGTTATCAGCTATGTTACTTGCGGTTAGTGTTAATGCAACTGCTGGATTCGAAGATGTAACAATGGACGAGCAGTTAGCTTTAGTTCATTTTGATTCAGATGTATCAGCATTGGATACAATGGCCATAACAGCATTAAGTAAATTAAATGTTACAGAAAATTCGGAAGTCATCATTATCGGTAAAACTGATAGTCGTGGAACTGACGAGTATAATGTTGCATTAGGTTTACGTCGAGCTAAAAGTGTTGCTTCATTTCTTAAGATTGACGACGCCTCTGTATCATCAGTAGGCCGTGCAGAAGCTAAAGAATTAAAATTTAGCAATATGCGATTAGATCGTGTTGCACTTGTAAAAGTTATTACACCACACGTAGAATTAAACCCTCTATTTGGTGATGCAATGATGAAACTACAAGGACCGGTATCGCATCTTCAATACGATACAGTTCCAATAGGACAAGGTGCCAAAAGAGTACAACAACCTAGAATGTAATAGCTGAAAAGCAAAACAATTTGTAAGACTTAAAAGCACCGTAAAGGTGCTTTTTTTTGACTAAAATAATTCAAATAAAGGTTGACCTTTGCCTAAATATGTCGTATAATGTGTACATACAGTAAGAAATTAATAGAATCAAGAGGTTACAGTTATGTTAGAATTTGAAAAAGACACTAGTCCAGGTGGTACGCATACTATTGAATCTAAGCAGGTTCTTTGTGATGCAGAAACAGGTCGTGTTGTAGCAGTTTTCTACAATGATTACGATTTAGCTGTTGTGATTGAACTGCAAGCTAAATTAAAAGAAGCTGAAGCAAAGTTAGCTCAAGCAGAACTTGCTCTTTCCTGGTCCACTATTCCTGAAGGTGTGAGAATTTAAATGTTAAAATATGAAGCTTTACTGAATCTCTGTACAGGGATTAACGTAGTTGAAAAAGAGCGAACAGCGTGGGGTGGTCAATCTGAGATTTATAATGAATATTACATTGATGGTAAAATTGGTGTTCCAGATAACACATACATTAAAATCATCGGTACTGCTACAAATGGTACAATTGGACGGTTAGTTGACATCGAACCTAAGTTGTATGACAAAAAAATATCTACTTGGGTAGGTACATACATTTTAGAGATTGATGGACGTAAACAACCTTCAAGGATCAAGTCCGGATTTTGTGAACTACTAAAAGGATACACCGGTCCAACAAAATATGTCCGCAATATAAAAAAACACAATAAGGTGAAAAAATTACCAATAAACAAGTACAAGCAAGAACTGTATGTAGGCGCCTGGGTATTTGGCGCAGTTGGTAAGTCGTTAAGAATTGGACGTGTTACACGCTGGACTAATCATACAGCTTGGGGTACAATGAGTGATGATCTTAAAGATAAGTCCAAAGAATTTAAGTTTGAAGGTGTTCAACAAACATTTCTATTAGAAGATCCAGAACAAGTTAAACAACAATTAACATTCGCAACATTAAAAGGCTGGAAAGGAAACTAACATGGCTCGTATTGCTACAATGACTTATAATCCAAATGAAGAAATGCGAAAAGTAACTGCTATCAAAGGGGTTCGAGCAATAACCGGCTGGGGTTTAAAAGAATCTAAAAACTTTGTGGATGACTTACTCTATAAACCAAATACTTTCCCGGTTCCTGATCTCATTGCAGATGTTGATTTAGTTCATTGGATAGGAGAAATTAATAATAGTGGGCATACAATTTCTATTGTTTCACCTAACAATCCTGTTAGAAAGGAAATTAACAAGCAAATTAACAGTGTATTAGCTTATGCGAGTTTAGCAGGACAGCACGATATTGTTCGAGCGTTAACAAGTGTTCTTGAATCACATCTATCATTTGATTTAGTTGAGGAGGAAGAATTATGAACGACAATGAAGCAAAACAAGTAGCATATGATGCTATTGCAAGATATGGTTTCACAGATGTTGATCGTACTAAAGCCAAAATGGAATTGCAGTACACAAATTGTATAGCGTATTGTTACCTTACATACGATGGAAATATTTCGATTCGGTTTTCTGGAACAACTATTAAGAATTCAAAAGATGTAAATTACGACATGGACATAAAGGAAGATGTCCGTAAGTTAATGACTCGGGCAAGAAATGCCGCTAAGAAAGCTAAGGAAGAAGAAGCTATAGTTGCTGAATCTAAAAATGATGATTTAGCTGAATACAAAAAGATACAAGTAATGTTAGTTGAGAAGAAGATTGCATTTGCACTGAGCATCACTAAACACAAATACAGTGTATCTGCCTTGATTAACATTAACGGATACAAAATGCAGATTAACAATAATTCCGGTACCGTAGGCATTACTCTTTCTGGAGTTCATGTCAATGTTCCTATTGAATTAGCAATAGAAATGATTAATATGTTACCTGCTAAAACAGATAACAACAATTTATAACTAAAAGGAAGTACAATAATGAGAGCGTATGTAATAACACTTGAAGAATATCATAAAGAAGATAATACTGCGACTAGTAGAGTAATTGGGTTGCGATCAAGTAAACAAATGGCGATAGAAGCCTGTGAGGAAGCTGTAGTTGCACCATTTAACTGGGATACACAGGATAAACACAGTGGGGAAGTTAACGGGGTTAATGTAACTGTAACTTACGAAATGTTTTACGTTAACGAAAAGTTGTATGTCTGAATTACAACCAACTGAATGGATACTGCTGGTACTCTTTAGTTTAAATGGCACTATTCTACTCTTCTTTGCTCTAATAGAGGTTGCAGACTGGCTAAGTACAACTAGGTGGTTTAAAAAGCACTTTACCAAATACGGAGGTTAAAATGGTATTTTATTTTAAAGATACAGGTCAATATGTCGAGGCCCTTGAGTACTTATTACGAATTAGTATAAGTTTTAAACATAACAACAAAACTCTTAAAATTGAGATTGATCCAATTGATCACGATCAATTACCAATTTACGATGAAACCGTTGTTGGTTATTTGAATAGGATCTGCGGCGACTGTGCTACAAAAGATAATGCCGATGCTTTACTTGCTAAGGAAATACTACAAAAAAATGTGGCAGGATGAATTTATCTCAAAAAGAGATGGCGACTTTGTTTGTTGGGATCAGAATGGCGAGTTCATAGCCACAGCATATACATTAATACAAGCAAGATTACTTTTAACAGAATACGTTAACATACACTATAAGGACAACACAATGCAAGACTTATACAATAACTTATTAGCATTGTCTAACAATGACGATACCCCTTTTTATCACAGTGATCAAACTAAGCACGATTCAATCTATCGAATCTTTGCATATCACTTCACTGACAAGGATTCTTGGTTATTAGAAGATGCGTTGGAATCACGTGGCATTATGTTTGAGATTAATCGCAGTGGTGAAATGTTGCGTATCGCTTCTCGCCCAATGCAAAAATTCTTCAACAAGGGTGAAGTTGACTTTATTGAATACAGTGAAGCAGAAACTGTAATGGATAAGGCTGATGGTTCTTTAATTAGCTCTTACTTAGACAAGGATGGTACTTTATGCTTGAAGTCAAAAGCTTCATTACATTCAGATCATTGTGTTGCGGCTATGGATTTCTTGGCACGTCCAATTAATCAAATGCTAAACACTTTCTTAAATGAAATGGAAGACGAAGGTTACACTGTGAATATGGAATGGGTATCACCTCATCCAGACTTCCGTATTGTGATCTATTATGCTCAAGCTGACTTGATTATTTTGAACGCTCGCCACCGCGAAACTGGTGAGTACTACGACCAACGTTTATTAAAAACTCGTATGACTAAGCGTGTTGTTGATTTATATCCAGATACATCTATCATCAATCACTTAGAAGATCGCCAAGGTGTTGAAGGTTATGTTGTTATTGATACTAATAACAACTGGTATAAGTTAAAAACTGCTTGGTACTTAGAACGTCACCGTGCTAAGGACTTTGTGAATCGTCCTGTTGAATTTGTAAAATTGGTATTAAAAGAAGAAGCAGATGATGTATTTGCTTTAGTGGAAGACCAACCTGAATTGCACGATGAAATGGTTTTGTTACAACACCAAGTTACTAAGACAGCGAACACTATTGTGAATACTGTAACTAAGTACTGGGAAGAAAATAATGAATTGAATCGTAAAGATTACGCTATTAAAGGTCAATCTGAACTACACGGTTTTGAATTTCCTTTAGCTATGCAATATTACAGCAATGGTTCCGAACCAAATTGGACCGAGTTCTTATTGAACGTGGTTAAGAAAATTAACTGGGGTATTGACCTCGAAGAAAAGGAAGAAGTATGAAAATCCATCTTAGCTCTGACATACATTTAGAGTTTACAGATGTTGCACCGGATTGTCCCGTAGCTGACGTTGGCGTATTCGCTGGCGATATCGGCTTAGTGGACGACTTAGGTGTGCTTGGAGACTTTTTTGTGGAAATGAAAAAGCGTTATGAGCACATCATCTGGGTACTTGGAAACCACGAATTCTATCATATGGATTACAAGCAATGTTTAGAAGATGCTAAATCTATGGCTGACAACTTAGGTATCCATCTAATGGATATTGAGCTTGGCACCGATAACTTAGAGATTGATGGGGTAACCTTTTGGGGTAGCACATTATGGATGGACTTTAACAAAAGTGACTGGTTTGCTAAACGTGCGGTAGGTAACGGATTGAATGACTTCCGAGCTATTAGAGTTGGTAATCATAAGTTCACAGTTACTGAATGTGAAAACATTAACATGCGGACCCGTGAGAAAATTAACTGGGATGCTGATGTTATTATTACACATCATGCTCCTATTGTTGTACCGCATCCACACTTTGATTTTGAAGATATTAGCTGGGGTTTTTATAATAGTGGGCTTGAAGAGCAAATCATTAACAGCAATGTTAAGGTATGGATGTACGGACATACTCATCACAGTGCAGACTTTGATTTGGCTGGTACACGGATTATTGCTAACTGCCATGGGTTTGTATCTCGTTACAGTATGAGCGAAGGCTCCGGTTATGATCCTGATCTAATTATAGAAATATAAGCTATTGTATTTGGCATAAATATGTTTAACTTTAATTAAACATAGGAGCCATACATGGCAGGATACGAAAGACAATTTAATAGTGAAGATGGCGACAAAATTGATGCTGAATTATTCATAAACGAATATTCACTAATTAACGATGCATTTGATAACACTATAGGACATATACATAATGGTGAAGTTGGGAATGGGGGAGCAGTCCCAACTCTTGCTAACAGTACCGGAATTACAACTGTATCTACAGTAACCCCAGCAGAGGTTGACGAAGCAATAACATTTGAAGTCGACAGTATTAAACAGTTATCATTAACCAATGGAGAAATTGTACCATCAGTACATAGTGCGGTAGATATAGGCACATATAGTACACGTTTTAACGATGCGTATATAGCTGGCACTAGTAAAATGGGCATTCTTATGGTTGGTTATGAAGATCCAACCATACCACCAGACGGTACTATAATAGGTATAAATGCAATAGTAGATGATGGTAGTTTTCAAAATGCTAATGCGTCAACACTAGCAACTCAACGTAGTATCAAAGAATATGTTGACAACCAAAGCGGTGGTGGGGGCGATGGGGGATTATACACAAATTCAACCTACGGGTCAGATAATTACATCCTCGATTTAACAACAGGATGGGCACCGTATATGACAATAAGTATTACGGTAGAAGATACTACGGAGGTTCACATACATGCTTCTGTGTTAGCACAGGTAGAGGGCGGAGAAGGTGACAACTCTGTAGAATGTTTGATTCATAGAGATGGCAGTAATTTTATGAACCAACCTTCTATGATTGTTTATGCAGACGGTAATGTTTACATGAAAGGTACTACCTCTATTTTAGCAGTTACTACGGTCCCTAGTGGAACACATGTCTTTACACTAGACCTTAGAGTTACTGACAGCACCTTCGGACAGGCTGGCGATGTGTTAGAAGGCAACATGCTCATATTAGAAGCACCACAAACAGGATCACCAGAATGAACAATATTCAAAAAGCATTAGAAATGCAAGACATCTATGTTGCATGGGTTGGTGAAGAACCAGAACATTACAACCTAATCACCAAAGCGTATATGGCTGATGAGATTGATGGAAGACCACGTATGATTAGATCTTCTGAAGATACTGGCAAACAAGTTGTAATAACTAAATTAAAAAATAGCTTCAAAATCTTATTCGAACAACAAAAAGAAAATGATAGAATTAAAGAAGTTGTTGATGCCACCGAGAATTTAATTGCATCTAAAATATCAATTAAGAAGCAAGTTGATTTAGTAACAGAATCTGTTATCATAAACAACAATAAAACACCAACTAAGAAAGAAACCAAACGATTATCTGAAATCGTTGCACAAATGCAATGGATAATGGATGTAAAAGAATTAGGTGAAGCTACGATAGCAGATGGAACCGAATTATCATATATAGATTGGCCAAAATTTCCATAAAAAGGTAAATTAAAGGTTGACCTTTAGATAAAAGTATCGTATAATACGCTTAATAATACAAAAAAGGCGTAGATATGCAAGAATTAATCCTAACAATTGGCTTGCCAGCAAGTGGAAAAAGCACCTGGGCAAACCATGAAATCCAATGTAGACCAGACTTCGTAAATGTTAATCGTGATGATATCCGATTAATGTTACAAGGTCGTGCCCGTTACAATAAATTCAGCAAGTGGCGTGAAGCTCTTGTATCTGAAATTCAGACTGCTACAGCTAAACAAGCACTATTAGCAGGCAAGTCAGTTATTATATCAGATACTAACTTGAACCCGAAATTCCGCAGTGAATGGAAAATATTCGCTAACAACTTCAGCGTCAACTACTCTAAGGTTGAATACAAAGAACAGCTATTTACTGACACTCATGTAGGTGTATGCTTAGAACGTGACAAGTTGCGTGAATTCCCTGTAGGACAAAATGTTATTGTTGGTATGTTTGAAAAGTA
>Ga0164318_10008270_pt1 | contig 10110 bp, 9 predicted proteins | sample GuaBasSedimGuay9_FD_113734 | JGI IMG/M metagenome (GOLD analysis project Ga0164318, IMG submission 113734) | Subseafloor sediment microbial communities from Guaymas Basin, Gulf of California, Mexico - Guay9, Core 4571-4, 0-3 cm | ecosystem: Environmental > Aquatic > Marine > Hydrothermal vents >...
ACATGGCAATGAAACCAATTGGCGTCGAGGAGTTTTTTTCTATAGTGCAATAGTTTATGATGGAGGTTTTCAGGGATATAATTATAAGAACGGTGCATTTTTAATATCATTGCAACCAATTCGCGAACATCAAAAATTCGCTCTATGTGTATGGGGCAAAGATACAGCATTAGCCAGTGTTTATATGCATGAGCATGGACACTCATTAGGTTTAAATGAGTTGTACGGGCATGATACGGATAGTTATTATCCCTGGCAAATTAAGTATTGGAGATACCGCCCCTATAAAAGTTGCATGAATTATGGTTATACATATAGGCTTGTAGATTACTCAGATGGATCACATGGTAAAAATGATAGAGATGACTGGGATACTATCGACTTAACGCTATTTCAACAACCTTGGGGTTAATCTCATACTATTCTTTTCCAAAACCTTTTTACATGACTAGCTTTTTCCTTTATTTTAATGATTACCAGAGATGAGGCATTAGCTATAATTAATAAATACATTAGGAACAAAGAAAATTTTAGAACAGCTCTGGCCGTTGAGGCTATATTAAAAAGGGTAGCTAAAAGACTTGAAGAAGATGAAGAGCTTTGGGGGCTTACAGGTCTTTTGCACAATATTGATTATGAATACACTGTTGAAGATCAACAAAAACGGGGTGTTTTATCAGCTCAAGTATTGGACGGTCTTCTCCCTGAGGAAGGTATAAATGCCATTAAATCAAACAATTATATTAATACCGATCATCTACCTGAAACATCTCTTGATAAAGCATTAATTTCTGTAGAGTCAGCCACTTGTTTAATAATTGCTACACTTAAAGCATCATATACCCATAGTATCAGGGATATTGATGTAAAACTACTTTTTGAGAATTTTAAAGATACTTCTTTCGCCCCAAATTGTAACAGAAGCAGAATAAAATTATGTAATGATATTGAGATGGTGGTTGAAGATTTTCTTGGCCTATGTCTTAATGCGATTCAAGATATTCAAAATACCCTTGAAACCTGAACTTTTAAATGGTAAAAGTTTAATAATACCATAGACAGTACAGAATAAGTTTAAAGAGTGAATGTGATAAATGTGGATGAACAAAACGACATAGAAAATCCTGAGGAAGAATATATTAGACTTCGTTTACCAAATAAAAAGAATAATGAAATGTTTGCAATCGCTGATAGATTAATGGGCGGTTCTAGGATAAATGTAATATGTGCTGATGGGAAATCAAGAATGGCACGTATTCCAGGTAGAATGAAGCGCAAGCAACGAGTGAGGGCTGGGGATCTCGTTATAATAAAGCCATGGGATATCCAAGATGAAAAGGCAGATATTATTTTTAGATACCGTAGAACACAATCGGTTATCCTTAGTAGGAGAAAACTTTTGCCAGAGGCCATAGATGTCTTCTGATACTTTTTTAGATGATAAAAGTCTTAAAAAACTTGATAAGAAGGTACAAGACATCATAAACAGAGTAGGTGTTGATAGAAAAACCCAGGATGAAGTTTTTGATAGATCTACCCTTCACAGCTTGGAAAAATTAATTTCAGATCGAGTGATTGACATACTGGATTTTCCAATTTCAACAGGCAAAGAAGGGAATGTTTTTCGTGGAGTGACACCAAAAAAAAAGATGGTCGCAGTCAAAATCTTTAGAACTTCAACTTCTACTTTTAAGCATATCTCAGAATACATACTTGGTGATCCGCGTTTTGAATCCCTTCGCAAAACAAGACGCGATATTGTCTATGCCTGGACAAAAAAAGAATTTAAAAACTTAGAATTACTCGAAAAAATAGGAGTTAGAGCTCCCAAACCTATTACATTTATTAATAATGTTCTTGTAATGAGCTATATCGGAGAAGCTAGAAAACCAGCTCCTATGCTCAGAGATGTAATCATAGAAAATCCAAAAGAAGTATTTGATACAATAATAGAATATATTTCAAAAATGTATAAAAAAGCAAGACTGGTTCATGGAGATGTCAGTGCTTTCAATATTCTAATCTATAGAAAAAAACCTTATTTAATCGATGTTGGACAAGGCGTCTTATTGGGTCATCCGAATTCACACGATTTTCTTAAAAGAGATATAAAAAACATGGTAGATTATTTTAAAAAGTATAAGATTATTGCCGATAAAGATAAAATTTATCAAAAAATTATCGAGAAAAGTGAATAGTTATGAAATACCTCAAGATTCCTTTAGATCGTGTTGGAGTCCTTATCGGCCATAAAGGCGAGGTTAAAAAAGACATTGAAGAAAAATCTGGACTAAAAATCAATATAGATTCTAAGACTGGTGAAGTTATCCTTGATGACCACGATATGGAAGATCCTTTAACCACAATCAAAATTGAGAATATAGTAAAAGCTATCGGCCGTGGCTTTTCGCCTGAGAATGCTTATCGTTTATTTGATGATAATGCTGATTTTTTTTCTTTTGATCTTAGAGATTATGTCGGTAAAAAAGAAAATCATATACGAAGATTGCGAAGTAGAATTATTGGAAAGGAAGGCAAAACAAAACACGTTTTAGAGGAACTTACCGATGCAAAGATATCAATATATGGGCACACTATTTCTGTTATTTCTGATGTTGTAAGAATGAATATTTTGAAGAAATCTATTGATATGCTTCTTACAGGCAGTAAACATGCTACAGTTTATCGATTTGTTGAACTGCAGATGAAGGAACTTAGACGTTCAGAAAAATATGGATTTTAATAGGTAATCTTTTAAAATAATGCAATATTCTGGTGCTGTAAAATTTTATACTGCCGCCTTAGCTCAGTTGGTGGAGCACTCGGCTGTTAAAGGAATATCATTCCTGCAGTAACCGAGCGGTCACCGGTTCGAGTCCGGTAGGCGGCGTAATTTTTATTCATATCATTTAAAATGCAAATGTTTATAATTTTAATCTGTAATAACAAAAGCATTCATGAAAATACTGTTGGCTACCCCATCATCGAATATCTCCTATAGTAAATTGCGTAGAGGCATATATCCTATCTGGCCACCAATGACACTACATCAACTTGAGGCGGTAACTCCAAAAAAACACGATATTGAATTAATATGTGAAGACAATAAAAAAATTCACTTTTATAAGGACTATGATGTTGTAGGAGTATCTTATTATACTGCCACTGCAAACAGAGCATACGAAATTGCCGATCAATTCAGGGAAAATGGAACAAAGGTGGTTCTCGGTGGCTATCATGCTTCTGCATTGCCTAGCGAGGCAAAACAACATGCAGATGCTGTGGTTATTGGTGAGGCTGAAGAGACATGGCCCCAATTGTTAAATGATATAGAAAACAACAGATTTAAAAAATTTTATTCATCAGAAGAACCTGTCGATATTAATAATATCCCAAATCCAACTTTGACGAAAACTCCAAGCCTTTTTAATGTGGGAAGTATACAAGCAACCAGAGGATGTCCTTTCGAATGTGAATTTTGTGCGATATCAAATATAAAGTTTGGAAAATTGTATCGAAAAAAATCTGTAGATAAAGTAATCAACGAAATCGAGAATATTCCCTATAAATATTTTGTTTTTTATGATGGTTCAATTACAGTTGATCTCGACTATGCAAAAGATTTGTTCAAAAGGATAAAAGGATTAGACAAAAAATTTACGGCGTTTGGCCATGCAAACATGGTTAAAGATGAAGAGTTTTTAAAACTGGCAAGTGAAGCAGGATGCATAGCCTGGGACATAGGATTTGAATCGATTTATCAAACTACACTAGATAAACTTAAAAAAAAGGCAAATATAGTTAAAGAATATGGGCAGGTTGCTAAAAAACTACACGAATATGGGATGAGTGTAGTCGGATCTTTTATTTTTGGTTTTGATGATCATACTACCGATGTTTTTGATGAAACATTTGAAGCTCTCAAGCGGTGGGATATTGATTCGGTAGGTGCTACTATATTAACTCCTCTGCCGGGAACAAAATTATATGACAGAATGAAAAAAGAAAATAGATTGTTAACAAATGACTGGTCAAAATATGATATGTGTCATGTAGTGTTTGAGCCAAAAAAAATGACATCTGAAGAACTATATTGCGGAACTCGCAGATTCATAAAAGAATATTTTTCTAGTAAAAATTTGTTTTACAGGCTCATAAATAATAGCAAAAATTTAGGATTAATTTCTTCTATTGGAATAAACTATTATCTTTTAAATTCAAGGACTTTATTTAAATCAATATATGGCTTGTAATAATATATTTAACTAATGCCCTTGCCCCTTCAGATAAATATTAAAACAATAGATATATTTAGCAAATATAATGAACTACGCAAAAAAATTCGTTTTTAATCATGATTTAAAACATATTTTAAGTGTCATTTCATATCGTTTAAAAAAGCAGGTTAAACCGTTTCCTTCAATAATCCATATTCAAACTATCAATTGGTGTAATGCTTCCTGCAAAATGTGCCCAAATTCTCAGAACAAAAATAGATTTGTTGAAATAATGCCTGATGATCTTTTTGAAAAGATTGTTTTGGAGATTGAAAGAGAAGCAAAATCTTATACTATGGTATTACTGTACTTACAGAATGAGCCATTAACTGATGATTTTTTTTTAAAAAGAATGCAATTTTTTAAAAATCATAAAAATAAGCACATGTCGATAGGTTTTTTAACTAATGGAAGCTTGTTAAACGATAATATAATTTCAAAATTAAAACAAGTCGAAGTAGATTTCATAAGCGTAAGTCTTGATGCCTACACTCCAAAAACTTATAAATTAATACGTAATGGCTTAGATTTTGATACTGTTATTGGGAACATTGATAAACTATTATCTTCTGAATTTGATAGCAGACGTCTTGCTGTTGAGTTTGTATTCCAAAGTAAAAATATCAATGAGTTTGATGATTTCAAGAACTTTTGGAAAAAAAAGACAGGAACGATAATGATAAACTATTTGACAGATCGATCTGGAGATCTAAAAAAATATGATGAACTACGCTTATTCGAAAAAAATTTTGGAATTAAAACCAGATTAAAATTTAAGATGGTAAAAAAACTAATGAACTTTTGCCCAAAGCCCTTTATTGCTTTTCATATTGTAAGTAATGGGGACGTTATCCTTTGCATAGAAGATTACAGCAGAAAAATTATTTTGGGCAACATCTGGGAAAGTTCCATAAAAGAAATATGGAACAGTGAAAAATATAAAAAAATACGCGAGAAAATTTCAAGAAAACAATACGAACAAATTTCACCATGCAACAGTTGTTCAATATGGAAAGAAGGAAAATTTCATTGGTTCTAATTTGTTAATTTTTAATATTCATTATTTGAGGTTTATCATCTTTTAAAAATATGAATGGATTGTTTTTTAAAAATTGTTGTATGCTCTTACTATTTTTACATATTTTTAGGGAAAAAGTGTTATAATAATAAAGCTTTCTGGCTTTGTTAATTCTAGGGTTCCACTTAATTTTGTATCGGTAAAGACCGTCATTAAGAAAAGGCTTGCACACGCCAAAGTTGCAAGATGTTGCATTTTTCTTTTTTGCTAACATTAAAGAAAAGTATATTGTTGTTGCGCCCAAACCTTTTTTTCTAAGATGCATTTTCCCATCCATTATTCCAGTATATTTTAACGTTAACAAGTTGTTTTCAATGTTAAATAATAAACCTGAGGCGTATTCTCCGTCTATTTTGGTTAACATTAATTCATATCCTCTTTCAAGAAAATGTTTCATAACAGGCAAAATTATGCACTTTGCATTCTCTTTATATCTTTTTTTTATGAATGGAAGGTACATCTTATTGTAGAATAAATCTAGTTTTTCAGAATCTTGAGAAATTTCATAAGTATATCTATATCTTTTAACTTTGTTAATATCTTCTCTGATTTTTGGCGAGAAATTACTATATATTTCTTCAAAGGATCTAGTAAGATCTATTGTCATGCCTATCCATTCCGGAATGATAATGAATTCTTGCCGTTCAAAGAAACGAGAATAAAATATATCATTTTTGATTAAAACGGCATCTATATTTTTGTTTTTTTTGCCTAAATATTTTTTTATGTTCCAAATAAAAACATATGAAATTTTTTTGTCTGATGTTTTGTCACAAAAGATGAGGTTACTGATGTAGCCATCAAACGGATCCTTACCGATATATAGTATATTGATTTTTTCCCTAGAATATTTTTCTCTACCCTTAATGATATATGCTGGAAGCATTATTTGATTTATGATATTTATAAATCTTGAAAAAATTAATGTACTATTATCTATAAACTTAAAAATTTTTTTTCTAATAGTTTTTGGAAGATATTTGCAGCAAAATTCTGTAAAACTATCAATAAATTTAAAAAAAATTGATGATTTGGCGCTCTCAATCCATATCGGATCTTTATTAAAGAACGCGTTGCTCTTGTATTCTTTCATTGCCTTTTTAATAACCTTCATTATAAAAATATATGCTCCAAGATATTTATAAATTTTCAAATAATTAATAATAGATTGGAAAACAATATTTAGATAGTTCCTAGTTCTCCAAGAATTCCACTCTAGCTAAGAAATATTTGTTGATAAACATAATTTAAAAGATTATTTAAAATGAAGTTGAGGATCTGCATTTAGGTGAAGATGAAAAATTTAAATAACTCTAAATTTTCATCATGCAGATCCTCAAAAGTAGAAGATATAAGGTATATTAAAAAATTATGAAATATTTTTATTAAAATAAAAACAATATTTTCTATTTTGAAAATTTTTAGAAATTTATCTATTTATCTAGATGGCTTTTTAAAATATTGTTTATTAATTTATAAGGTTAACAAATGTAAATGATATACTTAACTACATATGTTGAAGTATATTTATATGCAAAAAAGGTACTTAAATATCTAAAAAATGACTATGGATGGAAGGAATCGGGCTGGTAGTTTTTATAGAGTGCATCCCATCCCCTCCTGTGTAAGAGGCCAGCCCCCCCTTCTTTTTCCTCTTAAATTCTTTTTGAAAACAAATATATAGTTTTATTTTATACCGGCAGTTCATGATAGATAAGAAAAAAATAAATGAAGTTGAAAGCAAAGCACCCTATAAAATTGAAGATGCATTAAAAGTAGCAGATGACATTTTTAATCTTTCTAAGGAAAAAAAGTATAATTTCGGTGCATTTGTTCATGGACTAATTTTTGCAGATGAATATTTGCAATTTAATTATAAAATTCCGCCGCAACAAATTGCAGATATTAGAAGAGGATGTCGTAGATATTTTAAAGAGATTGAAAATGCAAAAACAAATGTAAAATAGACTTGCATAATCAACAGTATATGCATCCAAAAATTATATAAAATTTCAAAACATTTAAAAGTCGGAAAGCAGGAAAATATTAAGATTTGATAGAATAGATGGGATGTGTGAATAATGGGATGTGAGTACAAAACTCAAGTTAAATTGGATTATATCCAGGATTTTGAAATGATGTTTGAGAGGATGAAAATTAATCGTCCTCGAGAAGCAGCTGTTTATTATGCAACCCTTGTTGTCGACTGTCCAAAGGAGTTTTCTGAATTTTTAAAAGTAGCAGAGGATCTTGCAAATATTACAAGAAGACCTCTTGAAACAGGTAGGGCCTCTCTTTTAAGAAGTGGATTAATTGCAAAAGTGCTTTTTTCAAACGAATCAGATGAAGATTTTGGAAGAGAAAGCTATTTGCCGGTTCATCCAAGAACTATATGGGAAGATGTGAAAGCTGATTTAAAACAAGTAATAGCAGAAGATACTTACAAAGTTATTGAGAATAGAATAAAAGAATATGGCGACTATTACACACATAATTTTGAGAAATATGGAATAAAACTTAAGAGAAATGGGAATGTAACTTTACAGTATAGTGGAAAATGGATACTTTATAATATGTTAAATAACTGTATTGAGAAAAATAATGGACTCAAAATACAAGTTGGGGGAGACCGCTTCTTTAAAGATCCGTTCCTCAAATACTTCAAAAAATTTTTAGAACTTGATACAAAGGTAAAACTTATAGTCGAAAATACAGATAAAATGGACCTAATAAAAGAACTTAAAAAACTATATGGTGATAATCTAGAAATTAGATACTTTTCAGAAGAGGTATCTGGTACTATGAGAAATTTTGTTTACGGAAAAGAGATTGCAGTAAACGGTATTAAGATATTGCCAGACAGCAATGATGAGCCATCATATGTGGGAACAGCGTATGTAGATCTTCAAGACATTGAAGTTTTGGATGAGCGTTTCAATAATCTATGGGATATGGCAAAACCTTGGGTCGACGCTCATAATCAGAAAAAAGAAACTGCCAAAAAAGACAATTAGCTTATCTAAATCGAGTTGTTTCGAGATTGCTCAATGCCATAGTATTGATATTGTATCTTTTATGAACTGCTGAAGCTATGTCTATGCATTTTGATTCTTCACCATGTCCGAATATAATTCTTTCAGGTCTTGGCGACATATTGTTTATATAGTTCAAAAGCTGACGTCTATCACTGTGACCTGAGAAGCCATCGACTGTTTCAGCATTCATATTCATTTTGATGTTTACTATATTTCCTCCAGTGTTGAGAGGTATCTCTTCCCATCCTTTTTGTATACGCTTACCAAGAGTTCCTTCTGCCTGATAGCCAACAAATGCTATAGTATTTTTTTTATCCTCTGCCCATTCCTTGAAATATTCCATTACAGGGCCACCATTCATCATACCGCTTGTAGCAAGCACTGCGCATGATTCTGGATGGCTATGTATTATCTCTTCTCTCATTTCATGACTATCTACACGTTTAAAGATATCAGATAATAATGGGTTTTCACCTTGCTGAAATATTTGAGCTCTAAGTTTATTATTTAAATATTCGGGGTAGGCTGTATGTATTGCAGTTGCTTCCCATATCATCCCATCAAGGTATACGTTCATTTTAGGGATTTTTTTAGTACGTATAAGATTTTCAAGAACAATCATGACTTCTTGACTACGTCCAACAGCAAAAACAGGAATCAAAAGTTTACCTTTCTTTTTAATAACATGCTGAATTATATCGCTAAGTTTCTGGGTTGCCTCTTGTCTACTGGGTTGTAGATCTTCTCTCCCACCATATGTTGATTCCAAGAATATCGCTTCTAGACGTGGGAAACGATTAATTGCAGGATTGAATAGCCATGTACGTTCATATTTTATGTCTCCACTAAACGCTATGTTGTATAAGCCTTCCCCAATATGGAAATGTGCAATAGCAGATCCAAGGATATGACCAGCATTATGAAACGTCAGTCGTACATCAGGAGTAATATCGGTTGTGTCGCCATAATCAACAGCTATACAGTGTTTAATCATCTCTCTTATATTTTCTGCAGAGTAAGGTATCTTTTTTGCATCTGCAGCAGCAACTTTTAGATAATCCATCTGTAGAAGCGTTGCCATGTCTCTTGTGGGGGGTGTGCAATAAACTGGTCCATCGTAACCATATTTGTACAGTAAAGGAACAAGACCAGAATGATCCAAATGAGCATGTGTGATAATCACTGCATCGATTGTTTCGATTGGTAATACTTCTGGTAAATGCAAATATGGGGTAGCGTTATCGGAGGAAACATCAACTCCGCAATCAATCATAATCTTACTATCTTGTGTATGTAAAAGACTGCAACTTCTACCTACTTGTCTAAATCCACCTAATGCAGTAACACGGACGAACTTCTCACCGTCAGATACGCCTCTATGAAGTCTGCGACCAACCTTCCTTAGAATTTCCTTACGTTCTTCACTCATACTGCGAAGATAACCACGAATTTCTTTAACTGTTTTAGATTGTATGGGCGGCGTGCGTATAATTCTCGGACTCCAATTAATTGATTTTCTAATTTCATTTAAAAGAGATCCTTGCTTTCCTATAGCAATCCCAGGTTTAACCGCCTCTATAGTAACTTCTCCTACTTCAGGTAAAAAATAAATATTTGTGATTTCAGCTTCCTTAGGAATAATTTGTTTTATTTTCCGCTCAGCTGTATCAGCATCAGTTAAAACACTTGGATCTGGGCGAATGGCTATTCTTTTTTGGAG
>Ga0164318_10008271_pt1 | contig 10110 bp, 4 predicted proteins | sample GuaBasSedimGuay9_FD_113734 | JGI IMG/M metagenome (GOLD analysis project Ga0164318, IMG submission 113734) | Subseafloor sediment microbial communities from Guaymas Basin, Gulf of California, Mexico - Guay9, Core 4571-4, 0-3 cm | ecosystem: Environmental > Aquatic > Marine > Hydrothermal vents >...
GAAATATCTGTGCGGTTTTGCTCCAGGTGGGCATGGTCCGCCATAGCCTATTTTCCCCCAGCTATTTTTTCCCTGCATTCCTTTTTCCAAAATTTCCTTTTTTGGAATGTTTTCCTCCAATCCATTTTTTTCTGGAGGGATGTTATAAACAATCCAGTGTACCCATGTCATTAAAGGGGCATCTGGGTCATCGCATATAAGGGCAAGGCTTTTTGTTCCCTCTGGAACATCCTTCCATTTTAAAGGCGGTGAGATATCATCTCCATCACAAGTATATTTTTTTGGTATCATCTCGCCATTGCCAAAAGCAGGACTTTCAATTTGAAATGCCATATTTACACCTCTACAATTTCATACATCTCATTTTATTTAAAAATTATGTTTGAGCGATTCCCAACAAATTCCATGATATGTAAATACTTCTTTTTTATTTTTCCTTTCATGTGCCTTATGCACACAGCATATAATGAAAAATAATATATAGGAAGAATCAATTAAAATTGGAGGCATAAAATGATGAAAATTGTGGTATTAGCAATGGTTGGCATATTAATAGTTAGTGGGAGTGCAGGTACAGGAGTTCAGAAAGTTGCACTGAATGATACTCATGAACAGCTTATTAAGGAAATCAATGTTTCTTTTTCTCCTTTAAATTTTAAGGAAGCAACATCATATCTAATGAATCCAGAGAAACCAATTTTGCCACAGATAGTCAAGCACATTGAAATTCCTTTTGGCGCGAAAAATGTTAGAGTGAATTTAACTCCAGGAAAAGTGGAAGAAAAGGATATTAAAGAAAATATACCCATCGCACCACATCTTGTTCCATTGGGATATGATTATGAAGTGCAAGATAAGAATAAAGGATTCAATGAAGTTATTTATCCATCCAAGTGGTATGAATATAGAGTAGGATGCGGATTAAATTCTACTGGCAAAAGAGTTACCCATGTAGCAATACACATCTTCCCCGTAAGATATTCTCTTGCGGAGAATAAGATGTACATAATGAAATCCGCAGACATTAAAATTAATTATGAGAAACCAGAAACAAAAATTCCACAAACAAGTACATATGATTTAGTGATTATAGCTCCTTCTGAGTTTTCAGATAAATTACAAAGATTAGTGGAGCATAAAAATAGTTATGGAGTCAAAACTATATTAAAGACAACAGAAGAGATATGTGAAAACTATGACGGCAGGGATAAACCAGAACAAATAAAATATTTCATTAAAGATGCAATAGAAACATGGGGCATTAAATATGCTCTTTTAGTAGGGGGTCTAAAATCATCTTTTTGGGCTAAACCAAGAGACAATCCAAATGAGGGCTCAACCGGGTGGTATGTTCCTGTTAGGTATACAAATTTGTATGATAATCCAAAATATCCATTGGCTGAATCAATCCATGATCCAGGAATGCTTAGCGATTTATATTATGCAGATGTTTATAAGGAAGGAGGATTGTTTGAAGACTGGGATCCAAACAATGATGGAATTTTTGCTGCATGGAATAAGCCGGGTGTGGAAAATGATACTTATTTGGATTTATATCCTGATGTTGCCGTCGGCAGGTTGGCATGTAGAAACATAGAAGAGGTGAGAACAGTAGTTGACAAAATTATTAATTATGAGCAAGGATGCGATTCTTCATGGTTTAACAGAATGACGGTGATATCTGGAGATGGTTTTCTAGACCAGGAGGATTTAAATATTCAATGGGATACCAAGAATCTTCCAAATGGAAAATATACTATTTATGCTCAAAGCGTGAATGATGAAGGGGAAGAGGGACCAGTAGATATCATAAACGTTACTTTGGATAGAAGCAAGGAAACTAGTTTAACATTCAACCATGACGATCATCTCAATCCAGCATTGCAGAATGGATATCCTGCTCCACCAATAGCAGAGATAGTGTCTGTTTCAGAAGGAGATGTACTTGGAAATACCGATTACCATTATTCTCCAGGAGAAAATGAGGCATACTTGAATACTTTCAATCCATGGGCGAATATTAGTTACGTTGATGGAGTTCTTACCATCAGGGGAAAATCATATGATCCAAAGCCATATGGAAATGTTACCAGCATACATGTATGGATTAAAGATGAGAATGGAAATATTGTTTTTTCCGAATGGAGAAACAACACAGAAATGTATTATGAGGGGGAGTGGACAACTGGCGAAAAACCATTGCTGGGAAGAGGAGGAGCATTATATTACATGCCTGATGAATTTGAGAGAAACATTTTATGGGCGTCTAATGGTAGATTTACGGGAGAAGATGATGTAATAAATGCCATCAACGAGGGATGTGGATTTTTGTTTATGTCGGGGCATGGGAGCCCAAATGTATGGGCAGACCATTATCCGGGTGTTCCAGGAAACCGCCAACATGGAAGCGTAACTGGTTTGAGGGTAACTACCTTAAGACCATGGTTCCCTTACTTTAATCTTCCTTTGTTCCCAATAGACACACTATCAAATGGCGAAAAACTTCCAGTTGCAGTAATAGGAGGATGTCATAATAGTCAATTTAATGTATCAGCCGTGCCCGCGTTTCTAAATGCCTTGCATTTGTTATTCAAATTTTTCCCGAATAATTATATGTGGACATATGGTCAACCTGTGCCAGAGTGCTTTAGCTGGAGATTGGTAAGAAATCCGAATGGTGGCTCCATTGCCAGCATAGGAAATACTGGCTTAGGATATGGAATGCCTGGTAAAGAATGCACTACTGGCGGTGGGGATGCATGGATAACAATTGAATTTTTCAGGCAATATGGGCAAGAGAAGCAGATTATTCTGGGAAATGCTCATGCACAAGCTATTACAAGTTACATTAACAATTTTGACATGACTGACTTGGAAGCAGGGCATGCGAAGACAGTTGAGCAATGGGTTCTGCTTGGAGATCCAAGTCTAAAAATAGGCGGTTATAGATGATTTCAATAGCACGAATTCTCAAACCCCTCCTTATCCTTTTAATTTTTTTGCTTGCATCTTTCTCAAAACTTTCCCCAAGCAATGAAATAAATGATGATTGGCTCTCTCATGCCCGCATCACAACTCCCTACGGCTACAACCTTTCATGGGAAGAAGGGGTTGAAAGGGTGGTGAAAAATGGAGCAAATGTTATTCTTGACTGGGCTGGCTTTAGTGATACATATCAGGGTCGCATTTTGAATTTCAATGAATCGCTGGAGGAATTCAGACAGCATGCGGAGTATATTCATTCACATTATCCAAGCATAAAATACATGGTTTATTTTGCTCCCCTCGAAATGGGTACGCCTAATTCCGATTTAAATAAAGATGGTAAAGATGATGACGGAAAGGGAAGCACATATACAGACCACCCAGAATGGCTCCAGGTCGGCATAGATGGAAGAAAGGCTGTTTTTTATGGCAGCATGTCGGGTATGCCTTTCTGGGTTGATGAAACAGATGAAGATACATGGCTTAGCCCCAGTAACAAAGAATATCGCAACATTATAATGAATGAGGCGAAAGAAATTGCAGCTGCAGGAGCAGATGCAATATGGTTTGATGTTCCCCATCTATGTTTTGATTTCGGCGATGCTTGGCAGAATCAATGGAGCAGCGTCGACAAAGCAAGCAGGACGGCATTTCACAATGACACTGGATTAAATTTGCCAGATCCGCCAATTCAGCCAGAATGGCACAATGAAACTTGGCTGAAATTTGTCGAATGGCGATATAAACAAATTTTGGGCTTTGTTAATGATTTCAATGAAGCAGTAAAAGAAGGAAATCCTGACTGCAAGCTTGTTATCGAGACTTCTTCAGATGGAAGCGTGCATACGACGCAGGTTGCAAGCGACATTACAAAAATGCCATATGTTTGTGATGCTGTAGGGCATGAATATGGTGGACCATTTTATGAGGTACAGTATTATACATGGCTTCATATGCTTTCCACGCTAAAACAATGGTATGATTTTGATCGGCGTGCTGGCAAAGATGCATCATGGCTTCTTTCTTATGTCCAGCATGGAAATGTTAACTTGGCTCGATTTCATGCTGCTTTGGTTTTAACAATGGGCTTTAATTATTATACTTCTGGCGATATAGGAATGTCCGGAATAGTTGATGAGCAATTTATGCATAATTTTTTTGAATGGCTTGATGGGCATGATGAATATTTTTATGGATGGGAGAGCGATGTCAACGTTGCGGTTGTGTTTTCACGCCATACCTTGGATTATTTAGATAGAGGAAGCTGGGAAGGATATGCATACCATGATGAATTTATGGGCATCCTAATGATGTTGATTGAATCAAATATTCCCTTTGAAGTAATAACGGAAGATGAACTTCACTCTCTAACAAATTTTGACACGGTGATTCTGCCAGATTTTGCCTGCATGAACGAAAGCCAGGCAGAGAAAATAAGGGATTATGTGGCCGATGGTGGCACAATAATAGCCATAAATGAGACTTCCCTATATACAAAATATGGGGCAAGACGGAATGATTTTCTTTTAAAGGATGTTTTTGGAGTTGGAGCAACAGCAGAGGGTGAAAAAATTTATGAAAATGAATATGGTAAAGGAAAATCTATTTTTATGATAACACCCCTTGGAAGATATTTTATATGGGCTGCCCAGCCGTGGGCTAATCAAAGCAACAAAAATGAGGCAGAATACTGTAGAGGAGAACTCATGGAAATGTTTTTGAGAGCGAACATTTCCATTCCATATGAAATTGATGGCAATGTTATAGCAATACCATATGAAAAAGGAAATGAAAAAATACTTCGCATTTTGAATTTTAATGGAATAAGATATAGAAATGCTGTTCCAATTCCACAACAAATAACAATAAGGATAAAAGGTAAGCTTGAAAATGCAAAATTGCTTGATTTCATGAATGAGTGGAAAAATGTAAATGTTGAAAAAGATGGGAACTATAGTATAATCACGTTTCCGCTCGATATCCAAGCAACTTTGCTTTACGAAACAAATGAAAGTAAGTTGCGTGTTTCAATAACAAAGCCAGAAGAAGGAAAATTATATTTTATGGACAGGGAAATAATGACAATTGGTGGAAATAAAGCAATAATCATCGGAGGAATAACCATAGATGCAAATACGAACGGAAATAGAGTTGAATTCTATGTTGATGATGAATTAAAATATACCGACGAAATTGCTCCGTATTCATGGCTCTGGGATGAAAGAACAATAGGTGGGCACGAAATAGAAGTAGCTGCTTATGGCGATGGACAAATTGCAAAAGATAAAATAGAGGCAATGATTTTTAATATGGGATGAAATGAAGAAAATTCTCTCGCTAATGTTACTGTCCATTTTGGTGGCAACGTCATTTGCAGGAAGTGCGCACGAATTGGTGACCTCTAATTTTCTGTCGCATGTCAAAAATAATGAGTCATGGTTTAACTCTCCCCAAGTATATGATATGGTTGCTTTGCCTCTGGATGATATACAAGCATTTCATATTACAGTAAATGGCTTATGGAATGGATTTTTTGCTGCTAACCTTACATCACCTTTTGCTTTTGGTCGTTACATTGAATCCCTGCTTTCTGGACGTAGCTATGAAAGCGATGAGGAATTTGTAAAAGTACAGCATGACGAGGGCATGCTTGTTCCCGCAACCATTCTTACTACACAGGGGCATCGCTCATTCCAGGGAGATAAGCTTGAGGATTTTGCTTGCCGCAGTATAGATGGCAAACTTTGCTACTGGGATAAAGAAGCGGATTCATATTGGATGAATGCTTTAAACGACGAGTTCATTGACTGGTGCATCGAGCATGGAAAGAAAGCCATAGATGCAGGAGCAGATTTGATTGTGCTTGATGAAATTCAGGGCAGCAGCTTTATCCCAATGTATCAGTGGGCTTCTCAGTATATTGACTGGCTCAATGCTCCAGGATTCAGCAACTGCACAATTGATAAGTTTAGAAATTTTCTGACAAATAAATACAGTAATGAGCAGCTCCAGCAGATTTTTGGCATAGATAATATTTCTTCATATGACTTAAAAAGTAGGATAGCAGAGACCATGTATCTCACCTACAATGAAAGAATAAAAGCTGACAAGCTAAATGAAGAATACTTTAAATTTCTCGAAATTGGAAACTTCAACGCAAAGAAACGGCTCATTCAGGAGTTAAAAAAATATGCGGAGGAAAATGGAAAGCAAATTGTCATTGCTGCAAATTCTTATGCTCTGGGAACTCCTCGCGGCGGCGGTTACTGGAGCAAAGGTTTGCATTTTGCTGGCTTGCTCGACTTCTTCACATTTGAAAATAAATATTCTGCTCTTGCTGATGATGATTTGCCTATGATGCCGCGTGCTAAATGGCTGGCGTGGGAAAAACTTGCTTATGCTTCTACAGGCTCTCCAGCAGTGGCTTTGCTTGGTGCAAGTGAAGCAGTTTATATAGCAGGAGATACTACTAACTCATACAAAAATTATCTCTCCATTTTATGTGCCGAAGCATATGCCAATAGAGGAGCATTTGTAAATTGGTATGTAAAAATATGGGGAAAAGAGACAAACTGGATGGGTTGTGCCAACATTTATGATTTTGTTCTAAAGCACAGGGGTTTGTATGAGGGAGAAATAAACAGCTCGGTTGCAGTACTTTATCTCTATGGCGAGGGGATGAGGAACAAAAGCGACAGCTATCTTGGCTTAGCTCAAGCTTTGGCAGAGTCAAATGTGCCGTATAGAGTTATTTTTGATGGAGATGGATTTTACATAAATGAAAGCCTTTCCATTGAAAAACTCGCCCCCTATGATTTAATTTTCATTCCAAATGTGATAAATATCACAGAAAAACAAAAAAACACTATATTTCAGTATGTGGAGCAGGGCGGTATAGCGGCAATTTTTGATCCTCAAGCCCTAGGATTTGAACAGGATGAAGGGGAATTGCAATATGGCAATGGAACTTTCATATTCATGCAGGATGTAGCAAATGAATATTTCCATAATTATGATGATGATTTGAGAAGAGAAATTGAGAGCGTTGTAAGTAAGCATGTGCAATCACCTTTATATGTTAAAAATGCTGACAGGAAAATTATTGCATATCCCTATTACCAGCCAGAAAAGAAAAGAGTGGTTATTCATTTGGTGAACTATGATTACACAAAATGGAATGATGGAGTTGTGCCAAAGGAGAACATTAATATTAGGATTAAAAAGCCAAGTTTTGATGTTAAAGGTGCCTATATCATCTCTCCAGATTGCAAAGAAAATTTGACAGTTTTGATGTCATGCGAGGGAGATTACATAAACATGACCGTCCCCTCTCTTAAAATATATGATGTTGTTGTTTTAACTGAAAATATAAACGAAAATGCCTCTGTGAGGATTGTAAAGCCTCAATCTGCTCTTTATATTTTTGATAGAGCAATACTACCCACTGATGAGACAATAATCATAGGAAAAATAACGATAGAAACAACCGCATATGCTATAGATGGAATAGATAAAGTTGAGTTTTACATTGATGATGAGCTAAAATTTACTGACAACGAAGCACCATTTTCATGGCTCTGGAATGAAAGAGCTATTGGCAATCATGAGATAAAGGTTATAGCTTATGGTGATGGTAATAAAGCAGAAGACAACATAAGTGTTATAATATTCAATATTGGATGAAAGATGAAAAGAATAGCGACAGTCATAATTGTTCTCATGCTTGGTAACGGCATTGGTGTTTCTATATACAGTCATAATGAAAATACATATCCATTAAAATCTTCTGAATTTGTTAAATCCATCGTATATATTCTTCCATATGAAAAATGCAGTGATTACTGGACAAAAACATATGGGGACAGGATATACTATTATGTTTATGAAAATATCTCGGAAGACAGAGAAGCTATTGAGAAAGATTTCAGCATAATAGCTACCATTTACAATAATGTTATTCTCATTATTCCAGCAGAAGATACACAGTTATATTTCAAAAATATGGCAACTATGAATGAAATTGCACGAGAAAATGGATTGCAGATTATATATGCCATATTTCCTGGAGAAAAATATGGGGATGAGGATACATACCTTGAGAATGGAAGCAAGATGCACAATCTTGTCATTCAGGATATGCAATATCTCGCTTCCATGAACACCACCTATAAAATTGCTATATGGTATGGGTGGACATACAGATGCAATGCTGTAGATATTATCAATTTCTACCGCTCTCTGCCCAATGAAATAAAGGAAAAATATGCCGTATGGCTGGATGAGGAATATGCGGAAAGAGTAAGGGGTGTTTATCTTTACAATCTTCCATATGATGTTTTATTCATAACAGAGGCATATGATAAGGAAGAAATAGCTTCCTATTCCTGCCTTTATTATAACCAGATGCTTGTAACGGGATATGAAGGTGCATCCTCCTTAGAGGAATGGAGATATAATATAGAAAACATGCTCTCCGCCTGCAGATGCGGCAACATTGGAATATGGATGTTTTATGATATTGGCGATGGAGCAGGCGAAGAGTATGCAGCATTCATAAATGGAAGTCTTTCCGATTTTAATTTCACCGCAGAAATAAAATTTCAGAAGGGTTTCTCCTATGGAGCATGGTGGAACAGCACTTTTCTATCGGAAGAATCCGATGCCTCCCTTGAAAATTTAAAGGATACAGGTACAGAATGGGTTTCATTGGTGACAACGTGGTATCAGGATGACGAGCATTCCACGCAGATAATGCCGGATAAAGATTCAACGCCAAGTGATGAATCAATAATACATGCCGTTGAGACCATTCATTCTTTGGGCATGAAGGTGATGCTCAAGCCCCATGTTGATTTATACAATGATGAATGGCGTGGGGAGATACAATTTGATGATGATGAAGAATGGAATGAATGGTTCGATAGTTACAAGAATTTCATATGCCATTATGCTCGGCTAGCAGAGCAGCACGGCGTAGAGCAATTTTGTGTGGGTTGCGAGCTTGTTAAAACAACCGCAAGGGAAGAATGGTTTGATATTATTAAAGATGTGAGAAATAATTTTTCTGGTGCATTGACATATGCTGCTGATTGGTCAAATTATCAGAATGTCACTTTCTGGCAGGCATTAGATTTTATTGGCATAGATGCTTATTTCGAATTAACGGATAAAAATAATCCTACGTTGGAGGAAATTATGGAGGCATGGAAAAAATGGAAGCCAGACATAGAGCAGATGCACAATCTTACAGGAAAGCCCATTGTTTTTACGGAAATTGGCTATAGAAGCATCGACGGTTGCAACATGCAGCCATGGAACTGGCGGAGGCAAGGTAAGATAGATTTACAGGAGCAGGCGGATTGTTATGAGGCAGCATTTAGAATGTTTTACAATGAGCCATGGTTCTATGGCTTTTACTGGTGGATGTGGGAACCTGACCCAAGTATAGGAGGTGCAGATGATGATAATTATACACCCTACAAAAAGCCAGCAGAAAATGTCCTCAAAGCATATTACAAAAATGCCTCCATTTATGTAAGAATAGTAAAACCCAGGGATGGCTATATGTATTTATTTGACAGGGAGATAATGCCTGCTAGCGAAACTATCATTCTTGGGAAAATAACTGTAGAGGCAAATGCATCCGCAAATGCGGAAAAGGTGGAATTTTATATAGATGATGAACTGAAATATGTGGACGCTGCCATCCCATATTCATGGACATGGAATGAATTTGCTTTTGGAAAGCATGAAGTGAAGGTGGTTGCTTATGGGATGGATGGAAATATAGCTGAAGATGAAATAGATGTAATGATATTCAATATATGATGATAAAATGAAAAGATTAACAAGTTTATGTGTCCTGGTGATGCTACTTCTGGGTGCATTACCTGTTATTTCCAGTACTGAGACAAATAAATTAGCATCAGATGAAGGTATACAAAGGATTTATGTTATCTTCACTTCGCATATCGATACAGGTTTTGATCATCCAATGGATGAGATGCAACAGTGGTGTAAAAATATAATAGATGATGCTATTAATAGATGTAAAGAGTATGATGATTTCCGTTGGACGATAGAAAACATCTGGCAGCTGAAATGCTGGCTTAACAAGACGCAAGA
>Ga0164318_10008272_pt1 | contig 10109 bp, 14 predicted proteins | sample GuaBasSedimGuay9_FD_113734 | JGI IMG/M metagenome (GOLD analysis project Ga0164318, IMG submission 113734) | Subseafloor sediment microbial communities from Guaymas Basin, Gulf of California, Mexico - Guay9, Core 4571-4, 0-3 cm | ecosystem: Environmental > Aquatic > Marine > Hydrothermal vents...
CGACGAATTATCCGCTGGCAGTCGATCGTCGTCTTTGCGTTGGATAAATCGATTATACGCATAGCGACGATGTGTGGGGGTGTGTTGGACGTCGTGATTCGGTTCATGGTATCTTTATGTGGATGTATGCTCGACTGGCGAGGTAGTCTGCGTAGTGAAGGATCTTCTGGTGGTCGTCTGCGACTTGCCATTCATCAGGATTCACGCTCCACTGACCGTCGTGTGTTCTGATTAGTTGTATGATCCGGTCAGGGATATTGATGTGCTGTTGTGGAATGTTTGAGTGGTCTTTCACTGTGTGGTAGTTGCCTGGAAATTGTCCATATTTCCATGTGTCGTGAAGTATGGCAGCAGCGATTAGGTTGTCACGGGCGATTCCTTCGATTTGTGCAGCTGTGCATAGATCGTTGGTGATTTTCACGACTCGGCAGGTGTGTAATACAAGACCGAATTTACCGCGTTCATCGAATGGATGGTACTTTCCAGATGATGAACTTGGGTTTATCCAGAAGTAGCTGGGAACTTTGTCTACCAATACGTGTTTTACAGTGTCTTTCGTTGGCTCGTCATTGATGAAAGATGTCATGTATTCTATAGCAGTGTTCTTGTCGGATACGATTTCACATCGTGTGCGGTTGTCACGTGTACTGCCATTGAACGTTCTCTTTCTCTTGTACTTGTTTAGGTCTATGTCAGACATATTTATTGTTCTCCAGTTTGTTTGGGGGTGTTGTTCATGTGGAGAGCTTCTCGCAGAAGAAGATTTATCACATCGTTGAAAGACATGTTTTCTTCTTCGGATATCTTGTTGATCGATGCCAGTACATCGATATCTAACGGGACGTGCTTATATGCACGGGTCTGTCTCTTGTATGCTATTGTTTTGTTGTTATTCGGTTTCATAACATATACATATCAGCGTTTATCATATATAAATGTTTTGACGCATACGATGTTTTTGATGGGTAACATTTATATAAATGATTTTTATGAAAATGAAAAAAATATATGTAGTTTACTTTTGCAGTAGACGAATAGCCTTTTTGACCGAGCGTGGAGTTCTTATCTTCTTTTGGAGTATACTCGATTTTGAAGATATTAGAGTTACTTGGTCTATACCATCGTCTTGGTATGTCATCAGGACGATACCATCTTTGTCTTCGATTATTTTATCAGTCATGCAACCACCTATCAAATAGTATGTATTCATCATTTACAAGACTGTATTTATATATGCTAACTGCTTTTCCTTTTTCGACGTTGTGAACATGTGATAACATATTTAATATTTGCTCATAACACATGTCTTTGTCGATTTGGCTAATTAAGTCGGTTAGATCGAGTATGCCATTACCACTTTTGATTGAATAATACAAATCTTTGTCATTTATTACACCTTTCATTAGATTAATTATGAGTTCTGCAGCTTTGTCAATATTTGTGTCGTATGTTCTTTGAGCTTCATCTGGCAATGAACATGGATCAATGATGTTGCATATATATCCTATTGGGTAGTGTGTAACACGTCCTTTTTCATATAATGACACTCTGATAGCACAAGGAGATTTATACAACGCAAGAAGTGATGGTGTATGTTCCTGTGGTACAGTATTCAACATGTTGTTGATAGTTTGTGGACGTGCGTTAAAGCAATAATTACTACAACGAGATTTGAATGCAGCCACTTCTTTATCTGTTATTATATGCACAAGATCTGAACCTACTTTAGCTAATGCATATTCAAAATTTTCTGTTAAATCGTTAGTTGAACTTGTTCTAGCATAATCTACTGCATGAGATAGTTCATGTATGAATGTAGTATATTTTTTATTTTCTAGTTTATCTATTGATATACTTATTGTGTTTGATATGGGAGTATAGAATGACCTATCACCACTGACTACAACTATTTTTACTGATGCATTACCAAACATAGACATATGAGATGATACATATTTTGCAAGTCGTTGCCACTCGTTGAGAGTGCACAGTTGAGATACGGTTAGTTGGTCACGAGGAATTTGGTCTAATTCGGATAGATTTCTACTTGTTTCTATTATAAGATTCGTTACGTTTTGTATGTGTTTGAATAGTAAGTTAAGTCCGTATGGTATTACTATCGGAGTTATTCCTTCATGATTTGCTTCGATTATATCACGAGGATCTTTACTAGTTGTCCATGCATCAATATGGTATTTGTGCATGATATCATCTATTGCACGTTTTGTTGTATCACTTGATGTAAAATAACATTCTTTGAGCTCGAAAAGATCGTTGTCATTGACACGATAGTATTGGTGTGGGTGTGCGATGTGATCGAGATTTGATTCGATCAGATTCTTGATGAATGCTGGATCATCTAGTTCAGTTAGTGTGTATTCTATTGCACTAGAAAGTTGACTTATTCGAGATACGTTTGTTCGATTTGGTTCTAGATCGACCCACCATAAATTGTATGAGTAAAATGTTTTACCAATGATTTTGTCTGTGTAGTTTACGAACATGTCTCGTACATATAGTTTATTTCTTCTGGTTGGAGATAGTTGCATTACAGTGTTTGGCATATCTTGTTCACAACCTCTATAAAAGTAGTATGTTGTGGATTTGTTGTCGATGTGAGGGTCATCTGGATGGTATATTATGTTGTCTATCTTTGCTTGGTCGATGTGGAATTTGTTTATTAATACTTTTGTACCTGCGATGCGAGTAGTTGACTTGCCTATGGCTATCGTTAGCATGTGGGTTATCTTGGAGATGTAGCACTTATATACGATGTCACCGGAGAATACGTATACATCTTTTCCTTTCATGGACATGTATAGAGCGGCAACTTTTAGACCTTCGCCGTATGCACCTCGTAAGTAGCATTTTTTGTCCTCGCCACCTAGTGCGAACGCTTTGTAATTTATTCCGTTGCCTCGATCTTCGATTATTAATCCAGTTGGTGTGTTTTCGATTTTTATGTTTATGTTATCGTAGCCGAACTTTTCATGTTCTGCATCTAGTGAGTTTTGGATGAACTCACGTAGTGCCATGATTTCATCCCAGTCTCGGCGCTTGGCATACGACTTTTCCATAGAAGTAGTCCATATTATATCAAAGTGAGATATGTCATTAGATAGTTCTGATGGAATGTATGATGCTTCTTTTCCGATTTTTGGATTTTCTATCGTGATGTAACTTATAAGTTTCATCATAGCCTCGCCTTCTTCAGGCGGGATTCCGTATTCATTGTATATCGAAGACATTGTCGATCAACTCTGATTGGTGTAGTGGGTTAGGATGTACGTCATTACTATTATTCCGATGATGGCGGGCAGGGTGCGTAGTATTATTGACTTCATGCCCATTGTAGCATTAGTCGGAAGTCTGTTTGAGATGTACATGGATGATAATGTACTTGCGACACCAATTAGTACGTTGTTGAATGTGACTATCTCTGCAGGAGAGAATATTGGAGATGGTATAGTGGTTGCTGCGTTGGTCATGGTTTCACCTTGTGTTAACTGTATGAGTAGGTTGCACGATCGTTCCATACTTTTGTGAATGTTTGAGTACCATCGGCATATTGGATGTCGATTGGGTTCTTTGATGCATCGTATGTGATCTTTTTGATACGCCACAATGGATCGGATTTTGATGTGGATGGCGCGGCTTCACCGATGTATATTGGGTCGTCGTCAGAGTCGTACTCGATTGTTGTTATTAGTTGGATGTCGGTATCTGCTTCTGATATATCTATAGATGTGTCTGGGTTTGTTGATACAAAGAAAGATATCGGAGTAGGAGATGTGGTGGTGACATATATGTATTTAAAGTTGGTTTTGATTTTTGTTGTACCAAGTATGGTGCGACTGCCCATTTCATCTGTTTCGATTGTGATTTTCTCGCCAGTTGTTATGTATAAGTATGACATGTGGTCGTGGTCGATGTAATCAGATAATTTGTATGGGAGGTCTTCCTTGGTGCCGTCAGCGAATTTTATAATTCCATCTACAAAATCGATGATATTTAGACCTATCGGTAGGGTCTTTCGTGTGCCATCTGATGGGTAGTCAAATGTTACGTCTGTCATAATGATCGCCTTGTTAGGAGGTAGGTTATTATAATCGATGCAATTATTGCTGACATAGTTACAATAACCATAAACTTTGTACATTCGTCTTGAGTATGTTGTAACTCAATACGTGTAGTTCCAGTTGGTTCAGTTGGCTCTTTGTTATTAGTGGGGTTGTAGTCAGTCATATTTATCGCCTCATTGCATATATTATGATCATTGCAAGTGATACTATCGCAACTATTGCCAGTGTAGTAGTGTAAAATTCTTTGTTGGCAATGTCGATAGTTGGTTGTGTGGTTTGTTGTATAATTGGTGATTCGTTAGTTAGTTTTGGTTTGTATTGGGTCATGTTGTATCACCTATAGTAGTTTTGCACGTATAAAGCTTGCTATTGATCTTATCGATGCAAGTTTTGTTGAGTTGTTGTCTATCTCTTCACGTATCTCAGATGCAGTTGGTGCAGTTGTGCCTGGTGCCGTAGCGAATATTTTGACACTGTCATCTGCTCCAAGAGTGAATATTGGAGCACTATCTATTGTGACTGTCTTCGTAGAACCATCATAATCAGTTATCTTGCGCACACATGGGTAATCATAGTTAGAGTCGTCGTACAATACTATAGTTTGGTCATTGTATGCATCGTCCTCGTTAGATCCTGTTACAAGTGTAAAGTGTGTTTGGTCATTCACGGTGTCGATTTCTGCAGATAGTAACATGTTAGGATTAGCCACTCCTGCTGACCATGCAGCGTCACCACGATCACGGATAGCTTCAAGGGAGTCAGTGTCTCTGTCATACGTTCCTGATGATGTCTTCTTTATAGTTAGAAGATCAGATAATATTTCATCCTTATCAGATGTGGCTTCTGCACGTGTTGGGGCGTCATAGTCAGATAATGCGGTGTCACATTCAGCGTTGATTTGGGCGAGCGCTTCATCACCGACATGCTCAACACATGTGCACCCGTATGGCATCACAATATATACAGATGAGCTAGTTGGGGTTGTCTTCCATGCAGGAGAAATCGTTGCAACCTTTGTGCTGCCATTGTAGTCAGTGATAAGTCGTGATTGTCCTTCACCTGTTCCTGTGACTATAGCAACTACAGCTGATACGTATGTGTCATCTATCGACGATGATGTATCTCGGAGGGTTATGGTTGTGGATGTACCAGATTGTGCAATTCCATGATCAACAACAATGGGTGTGTCATCAGCTAGAATCTGATATTCAGATGTTGAATCTGGTTGAGTCCACCAGTCTCGATCTACCACTGCGACTTTTGTTGTGCCATCATAATCAACGATTGTACGTGTTTGTCCAGCTCCAGTTCCACCAACGATCACAATCATATTGCGGTTGAATATTTGATCAACTGAACTTTCATCAGATGCAAGTGTTATCGAATATCCACTTCCGCCCTGTGCAATTCCGTCAGTGATACCATACGCCGCGATTTGACGAAGTCGTTTGCCTGCACTTGTTGCGATGTTGTGTGTTGCACCGGTTAGAATTTCATCCCATATAGCATCTGCAATTGCAAGAGCAAATGTTGAATCCTTGTCGATCAAATCTGCACCAGTCGATGATAATGCAAATCCATCTTTGTCAGTTAAAGATCTTGTGGATACAGACCATACGTCGGCAGCGCTGTGTGTGCTAAAGCCGGTTGCAGTTAGCCAGTTGTTTTGGTTTGATTGGAGTTCGTCAGTGTCTGCAAGGATGTCATCGATGTCAGATGGGATGTTTGCAGAGTCGAGTTCAGCAAGTCTTGTCTCGGTGCAGACAGATGCAAGTGCAACTGCACCTCCACTAAGATTATCGAGATACCCAGCTCTCGCTGCAGTTAACCGAGATTCAAGTTCATCAACATAATCATCAATTGTAGCCAAGTCTGCCGCGATGTTTGCACCAGCAGGTGAGCCGATGCGATCGTAAACTTCACTTGATCCAACAGACTCAAGATTGTATCGCTCATAAAAAATGTAGCATCCAGTGACTTTAACACTTATAACAACCCAATCTGCACCAGCTGCAAATGCAGCATCAGGAACATCAAAACGATAGTTCCCAGGCATGTTGGTTGCATCGATTTCAACAAAACCTCCATCGGTATGTGTGCCAGTGACAGTTTGTGATGTGGTTGTGATTGCTACTCTTGATTCGCCTTGTCGTTGATACGAAGCAGTGACATCTGAGTAAATCTTTCCAGTGACTTCTGTATTGTCAGTTGTAGATCGAAGGATGATTGGTATTGTTACATCAGTGGATCCACATTTTATACCACCTGCAAATTTATCGGACATGACTAAACCTCATTTTATTTAAATAACATAATCCAGATAATCCATATAGCGGTTTTAAATTAAGCTTTTCTACTGAATATTTTGGCACACCTTCTTCAGCACCTTGATTGAACAGCAACGTCAGTGTCATGCTATCACCGTAGTTGGTTCTGGGGAGGTATATTTGCGGACTAAATATGTATCAGAATATCCCACACCATTAGTATATCCTATAACTCTAAAAAAATCGAGATCATCTTCATCGAGTCCAGTTTCTGTAAATACTAATATATCATCGATATAAACCAATGTATCCAAATCTCGTACAACAAACGATATTTTATGCCAACCCTCCGATCGCTCTATGGAGGATACAGTCCAAGAACCTCCTTCTTTTCTATATACATAATGAGTCGTAGAATACTTAGTATCAATGGCAACAAGAGGATCATGTCCGGCAGTATCGTACAACCGTACAGACTGCTGGAAATTCCCAGTTGTAGTCATGTCATCATATATCCATGTTTCATATACCTTATTATTTCCAACACAGTTTTTTTGTACTTCTGGCTTTGTAGTACCGCCAACATATTCAATACCATACTCACCACTATGTGAATGTGATGTAGTCAATGACACATCTCCATTGACTACATCCCATTCAGAAAGTGTGCCATACTCCAATAACCATTCTGTTAATCCAATACCGGTATATAGATTTGATCCGTATTTTCTTCCAGAATAGTATATCCAATGATCAATTCCATTTGTGTATTTACGTGGTACCCCAGCATATCCATCATCCCATTCTCCACTCATTCCATAATTGATTATAAGATTATTAGAATCAGAAAAATTTACATCTGTTGTATTTGATGTTTTATATGTCGCAAAATGATTACTTGAGGGATATTTACAGAAATACAAATTATAAGTCCCGGAATTATATTCAACAAAAGGATAAATTATATGTTTGCCAGCGATATATAAAATTGGATTATTTACTGTGTCGTAAGTCCATGTGTATGGTGCTGATTTGTATGCTGTCGCCCGACCTATACGATAATACGCATCACCACTGCTCGGTTGATACGAAAAATACATTATCAACTTATTACTGTCATTTGGATCTTCAATAACATAAGGACAATGGTCTTTATAATTACTATCCAACACAACGGTAAAATTGCTCCATGTCAGGAGATCAGTGGACTCCATCATAGCAATTCTAAAATCAGTGTTGGAATACATTGCCATCAAAAACATATAATATTTTGTTCCAATATGTTTGATATCAAATACAGCAAGTCCTTGTCCAGAACCCCCTAACCCGACATCGGAACGGTTTATAACCGGATTGCTACTGTACTTTACGAATGTCCTAAAGTCTGTCGATTTGGCAAGTCCTATACTTGTCTCGTGGTTTGGAGATGCAGTATCCCCAGCACCAGTATAAAATAGCCAGTATTCATCATTATTAGACCCTTGTAACATTATTAAGTTGTTATTTATATTGCAAGGAAGTGCCATAGAATATACCACTTTTTCATCCCACTCCCCCGTACCTCCAGGGGAGATTATTGGATTGCTTGAATATTTGGTAAACGAATATGTCGGATCGTCGTTATCAATAAAATCATCGAATGTTGCCTCGCCATCACTCGCAATATCTACATCACCATATAACATCCGAACCGATGATACTTTACCTCCAATGATTTTTGGTAGCTCTGCCCACGCTATATCAGAATCTTCCTCCCAGTAGTCAACGATCTGCAAATTCTCGTCGACGAACCTTACACATTGCTGATCGATATGATTAGACACGTCTACCGCGACCTGATAATCCGTCAATTCAGACGAATTACCCCTGTTATCGATGTCAATCTCCCTGGTCGGAAGTGCATCCAGTATCGGATCAGCAAAGTGATCTTGGATTGCTAATGTCATGCTTTTCCAGTAGAATATAGATCAGATATATCGATTGATTGCTTCTTGCAAATACGTTTCAGCATTTCTGTAGTATGATCAATAGTCGGCTCCGGATGAAATGGCAATTCCTCTTCAGTGACTTCCTCCCACTGTCGTGCAGTAGGGCGATCTTCTCTCATGATCCGCCGTATTATCATCACGCCTTTCTTCTCATCCTTTATCCTCTTTTCCTTTACAATTATCGCCATCTTCACTCCTCCACTCCAATCTCGACATAAGTCTTTGATGTGCCAGCATCATACGACATTCTCACATCAAACGTGTCTGTTGATCCTGCTGTGTGCCCCCAGATATCGATCTTCGCATACAGTTTTTGCGCTGCTTCCAGTGTTTCACTACTGAGATCAAGCAATGCCACCACTGATTTTTCGAGGTAAGTGGTGGTATTGTTCTGCATGTCCACTGACACGGTTCTGGTTGAGCCGAGTTGCGTTGATGTTCCAGATGAGTCTATCTTATATAAAGAAAACTTGACACTATCAATATATGCGATGTCTGTTGTTCCAGAAGACTTAACTGCAACTGTAGCACGGAATCGTACAGTGCCGTTCAGCTGTAGTGTCTCAATTATCTTCTCGTCGAGATAGAAACTCTTTGATAACACGGATGCTGATGTTGTGTTACTATTACCGGTATCTTCAGACTCATTTTCAACACCTTCTAAGTCAGATGGCATCGGTCTGCGCGTGAGAACATGCTTCACAGTTGTTGATCCATCCGGCAATGTGATTGACTCATCACCTAAATGTTGGGCATATAACGTGAACCAGTCTTGAATACCAGCTCTCATTGGCACAACAGCCTGCATATTAACTGCGTTGGAGTTTACATTACGTTCGTATGTGCGAACGTATTCACCACTCGTCTGATCAGTGACCATTATTTCGGTGTCGGTCATATTGTTTCACTTCCATATTTTTCCTGCAAGCCAAAGTAGTCCGTTTACTGCAACCGTGATCATAGATCCAACAGTGATTACAATTCCCATGACTTTACTTTGACTTTGCTCGATGTTTCTGATGCGCGCATCATGGTTTCTGAATGTACGTTGCCCTTCCTTGAGCATCGATTCTAACCGCTCCATACGCTCATCTATCCTTATAAGTAAGTCATGGTCATTCATGTTATGGCACTACCTTCTTTCCAAAGTAATAGCCAAGTATTATCATCATTGGCTCTGTTGGAATGTTTACGTTTACATAATATGATGCAATAGTCGCAGTCGTTACGATTAGTGCGAGTATTTCATCAGTGTTTTCTGATAGTATTTCTTTTATCATGGTGGTTACCTCGTTGATCGTTTAGTCGCTATTATTGATGATCCGGCGTATACAATATCACCTGGTTTTATGGTTGGAGTGTATCCACGTGGAATAGTGATGTTACACCCAGACCTATATATAACATTGCCTATTATAGCGCCCTTTTCTACGACTTCATCTGGTTCAACAAAAATGTTGATACGCTTTGATGCCGCTCCATATATTAAGTCGACGTGGATGTCGCCACTTTTTGTGGATATGGTTATACGGCGGTATCGGTTATCAACAGGGCACTTTTCAATGCATGGGTTGGTTTTGCCAGGGACGGCTGTTATGGATTTTATTTTTCCAGCTAGAGGTGCACGGATCATGTGTACATCACGTAATCGTATCACGATTTTGATTTGATCAGGGGATACGTGATATACCTTGCCATCAGCAGGAGATACCATTCCTTTTGGTGGTATGCGTCTGTATGGACTCCTGTTGAAAAATTTGTTGATACCCCAA
>Ga0164318_10008273_pt1 | contig 10107 bp, 6 predicted proteins | sample GuaBasSedimGuay9_FD_113734 | JGI IMG/M metagenome (GOLD analysis project Ga0164318, IMG submission 113734) | Subseafloor sediment microbial communities from Guaymas Basin, Gulf of California, Mexico - Guay9, Core 4571-4, 0-3 cm | ecosystem: Environmental > Aquatic > Marine > Hydrothermal vents >...
GGTATTTTTGATGTCTCGCACATGGGAAGGCTCTATTTTACGGGAAAAGACACACTGCCTTTTTTGCAGCATGTTTTAACCAACAATACCATGGCACTTGATATTGGTGAAAGCCAGTATACACTGATCCAGAATGAAGAAGGCGGGGCCATTGATGATGCGTACCTGTATCGTTTTAAACCTGACGAGTATCTGCTGGTGGTGAATGCATCAAATAGAGAAAAAGATGTGCTCCACCTTGAGAAACATTTAAATCAGTTTGAAGATATTAAAATGATTGACAAAAGCTTTGAAGTTGCCATGATTTCCCTTCAGGGCCCTCTTTCCAAATCCATTATCGGACAGATTGTTACAAAAGGCAACCTGCCCGAACCTGCCCGGAATAATTTGAGCATTGTAGATATCAATGGTGTTGAAACCTGTCTGGCAAGGACCGGTTACACAGGAGAGCCCCTCGGGTTTGAATTTTTTATTGAAAACGAGCATGCTGTTTTTATCTGGGATCTTTTAATGGAAAAAGGTGCTGTCCCCATAGGCCTTGGTGCTCGGGACACCTTACGGCTTGAAGCCTGCCTGCCTTTATACGGGCATGAACTGGGCGTGGATCACGAGGGGGACGAAATCCCTCTTTTTGCATCAAAATTATCCAAATTTGCTGTCAGCTTTTCATCCCTAAAAGGTAATTTTATAGGCAAAGATGCCCTTTACCGGCAATATCTTGCCTTTAAAAGCATTATACATCAAAAATTTGATAATATTTCCCATCTGTCACGGGTGGTCATGCCACTTGCCATTACCGGGAAAGGGATTGCACGGGAAGGATACAGGGTATTTTCAAAAGATAAGCATGTGGGATATATTACATCCGGGACCATGATCCCCTTTCAGGAACCTGAAGGAAGCGGCCTGAATTCTGAATTCAAGAAAAAACAGAAAAGAAGAGCCGTGGCACTGGCATTAATTGACAGCCGTATTCTGGAGGGAGACATCCTTGAAATAGAAATCAGAAAAAAACGGTGTGAAAGTATTGTTGTTCCCTATCACATGAGCTCAGAAGCGCCCCCTTTTGTCAGGTCTATTCCCCATGATCAATTAAGCTTGACAAAAAAGACAACGGAAGATGGAAACTATCCTGAACTTGCTCGAAAACTGGTATCAAAGGCGTTAAAAAATCATACCTGGCGACAAAAAGAGTGCATCAACCTGATCCCGTCGGAAATGAGTCAATCCTATTTGTCAAGACTTTTGTCCATCAGCGACCCGGTGAATCGATATGCTGAGCACAAAGAGATCAAGGCTTTTTTTGGCGAAGATGTTTTTTATTACCAGGGAACCCGGTTCATACAGGAGATTGAACTTCTTTTAAACAAAGAATTCCAAACCTTTTTAGGGTGCAGGAATATCGAATCGCGGATTGTTTCAGGCCAGATGGCCAATACAGCTTTCTTCAGTGCACTGGTTGATTTTCTTAACCGGGCTGACAGGAAAAACGAGCAGAGAAGAATCAGTAAAATTATAAACAATCATATTATTAAGGGTGGCCACCTAAGTGCGCAGCCCATGGGTGCGCTTCGTGATTTTGTGGCAAGGGATCCCAAAACAGAAAAGGCCGCTGTCATTAATTTTCCGGTATTAAAAGACAACCCTTATAAAATTGATATTAAAGCCTGTGAGGCAATCATAAGAGAGCATCAGCCGGAACTGGTCATCCTTGGCAAAAGCATGATTCTTCACAAAGAACCGGTGGCCCAAATCCGCAGGTTCGTAGATGAATTTGCCCCGGATTGTATCGTGATGTATGACATGGCCCATGTCCTCGGGCTTTATGGAAGCCATTTCCAAGAACCGTTAAAAGAAGGTGCCCATATTGTAACAGGATCTACCCATAAAACTTTTTTTGGTACCCAGCGCGGCGTTATTGCATCTGATTTCAACGAAGAAGACCTGGAATATGGACTCTGGGAAGCCGTTCAGAGAAGAACATTCCCGGGAAGTGTAAGCAACCACCACCTCGGAACCATGACAGGTCTCTTATTTTCCGCTTATGAAATGAATCATTTTAAAGATGATTACCAGAAAGCCGTGATTTCAAATGCCAAAGCCTTTGCCGCTGCATTAAAGGAACAGGGACTTTCTGTAGCCGGCGACCCTGATATCTCTTATACCGAGACTCACCAGGTTATTCTAAACGTCGGGTATGGAAAAGGGGCAAAAACAGCCAGCGGACTTGAAGAAAACAATATCATAGTCAATTACCAGGCGACCCCTGTTGAAGAGGGATTTACAGCGTCAGGCGCACTTCGAATGGGCGTGTCTGAAATGACACGGTTTGGGATGAAGGAAAAAGAGTTTCAAGTCCTTGCAGGTTTAATGGCAGATTACATGAAAAATGGGTCACCCATTAAAGATGAGGTCAAAAATTTAAGAAATCAATTTCTTGATATGCAATTTTGCTTCAACGAAACAGATGTTGAGGATTTGGTCCTGTCATTGTTTGATGCGTTAAAATAATTATTTCCCAAGTGTATGGCAGATCTCCACGGCAAGGGCATAGAGGATATCTAAGGGCAGCTGCTGTTCTATTGTCCTGTCAAAAAGCAATTTTGCTTCACTTGGGAAATCTTCATCCCCCTGCCAGTACAGTACAGCAACCGGGAGTGTGGGTGTAATTTCAAATGTACAGGCGGCATCTGCCATTTCAATCGATACGCCGCCTGCTTTTTTACACTCTTTTTTAAAAAGGCCTAATTCATCCTTGAACCGCCCTGTAATCAACTCTACGGGAATCGTATGCGGCCCTCTGAAAAAACCGGCACCTCCCGGAATATCTTTTTGGGACACCCATTCACCTGAAGGAGGTATGTTTTTTGATTTCATCAGGTAATACAAGATAAATAAATACAAAAAACCATGATAGGTTTTCAGCCCTGACCCTTCCAGCTCCGGCCGGACCTCATTATTTTTTAAATCAACACAATATCGATGCCCCCATACATTGATAAAATATTGATCACAGGCTTTATCAAATTCGCTGCCTGTCCGTAAAATTACGTCTTCAGGATCACAAGCTTTAAGGTCTGCAAAAATGGTTTCATCTATCTGTTCACTCATATTAACCCTTTTAAATTATCCATCTACAAGTATCCTTGATCCATTTTTTAAATTTTATCAAGGATAATTTTAAAACAAAAAGAACCGTTCCAGAAAGTCAAGACCGCTGGAGGTCCGGATGGTGGTGACAGCATCCAAAGTTATGAAATAATAATCGTATAATTTTAAAACTTGACTTTTAAAATTGGCATGCTATTTTATAACTATGTTTAAAAGATGGGTGGATTTAAAAACCAATAAAAGTTGCCTTATTATCGGACCGCGAAGATGCGGTAAAACCACCTTGTTACAATCACAATTTCCTGATTACAATTATATTACTCTTGATGATCTTGATGCATTGAACTGGGCAAAGAATGACCCAAAAGGTTTTATAACTCAATTGGGGCATAGAGCAGTTATAGATGAGATTCAAAGATACCCGGAATTAACCATTGCTGCCAAGTATGCAATAGATAATGAAAATACCTGCTTTTTAATGACAGGTTCAAGTTCAATAGGTCTTCTTAATTCCACTGCTGATACACTTGCCGGGCGGATCAACCTCTATTCTTTACCCACTGCGTGCTGGGGTGAACATGAGGGTAGTTATACGCATCGTATTTTCCATGATCAGATTACACCTAAAGCATTGACACAGGCAAACAGGAAAATACAAAAAGCAATGTTATACGGCCAGTTTCCGGAAGTCCTCACCACTGCCAACGCTGAAAGCAAATACGAACTTTTGATAAATTATAAAAATACATATTTCACACGTGATTTAATGCAGCTTAGCAATATAGAAAATATAGAGGGGTTATATGCTATTTTTAATCATTTGGTCCGCTCAATCGGATCACATCTTGAGGTCTCCAATTTTGCCAGAGAAGCAGGGCTCAGCCACCCTACCACAAAAAAGTATTTAAACACATTACTTCAGTCACAGCTTGTATTCAAATTGTATGGATACCAATATGGCCCGGCTAAACGATATATGAAAGCTGCAAAATCATATTTTTCTGATACAGGAATAATAAAGAGCTTCAACACCAATATCACTGACGGTCAATTGCTTGAGAATTTTGTCCTGGCAGAACTGGAAAAAAGAAGAAAACTGGGATTTATTAAAACAGACCAGTTCTTTTATTACAAAACTAAAGCCGGACGTGAAATTGATCTGATTTTTGAATCTGAGAATAAACTTTATGCCATAGAAATCAAATCTACTCAAAACCCGTCCACGCGTGACATTAAAAATCTGGTCGAATTTGAAAAACAATTAGACCGTCCGGTTCAAAAATATTTATTCTATTCAGGAACTAAATATCATCAAATCAACCAGGTTCACTTGCTTCCTGCTGCATGCCTGCATCGCGGCATATAAAATGGCAGCTAACCACTTAATTTGGCTATTCATCTGATGCTGCGTCAATATCAACAATATGTCCCTTAAGATAAGTCTTGGTCTTATATTGTGTGACATGCATTAATTTTTTGGTTATGATGCCCATACGATCCACCTGGCCTTTAATTTTCCTGATAGTTTCATATTGGTGTGTATCTTTAAGGGTATCCAATAATAAAAGTTCAGAATATCCGGAAACTCCCATCAACGGCTGGTTTAGCTCATGACAAACCGCACCGGCCATTTCAAGCACACCCTGAAGTCTCTCCCGTTCAATCCGTTCCTTAAGCACTTGTTTACGGTTTTCCAAAGCCATTGCAAAAACAAAAGACGCCAATAATATAAATATAAAAACAATACCCAGATAAGGCAGCCAGCTTAAAAAAATTGCAGACTTAAGCCCTTTTATTTTTTCTGTTGTGACCTGTGAAACAATTTTCCAATAATATTTTTTGCCCGAAAGGGCAGCGGTGCTGGCTTGAAAAGCCTTGGAAGATCCGGAGCTGCTCAGCATACTCTTACCCAGGGGCCAGACCGTTGTAAAGGTATAAAGTCCCTGATCACTGACAAACTGTCCTTCATCCTGAGTCGATATTTCTTTCCAGGCCTCAGGGTGGCGTTTGGCCAGGGTCAGATCTTTTCGATCCTCATACATAAATCCCCATTCATCTTCTGCACTTTCCCCTTTTAGCCAATAGCCTTCCGTATTTAGCAGCATAAAAGAATCCATGGAATCCGGCAGCTCCTCTTTCAACTTCAATATCAGCTTTGTGCCCAGATAATTGAGCAATACAATGCCCTGCTTTTGACCGGTAAGATCTACCACAGGTGTGCCAAACCGGATCATCGGTTTCAATGGCTGCTCAATTTTACCCTGTTCTATATTCAAATCAAAAGGAGAGACAAATATACGGCCCGGTTCCATTGCAAATGTATCTGCAAAATAATATCGTTTGACTTTATTTTGAAGCTTATCTTCAGGTACGATGTAAGGCTGACCCTGATTAAAATTTATACGGATTCGCTCCATACCGGTTTTATCCAGGAAACGGATTTGATCATAACGCCCTGAATTGCTGCAAAATGCCAAAAAATCATCTGCTAATTTCTGCGGTGCGACTGGAATAGTATTGTCTATCATCTGGTGCAGAACGGGGTGCACTGATAAAAAAAATAAATCTAATGCAACAGATTTAACATCATCATTGGCAATTCTTCGCAATATTTCTATATTCTGTCGCTCTTTGGCTTTTAAAATTTTTTTCTCAGCTTTTAATTTTTGAAACAAAAAACCACCTGCAACACCTAAAAAAAGCAATAGAAATGATAAAAAAATTAGAGAGAAAAATTTAATTGGGTAACTGACTCTTTTTTTCATATTAACATTTACCATAGAAAAAGATGGCTCACAATTCAAGTATTATGATTGTTTTCCAGTTATGCGGTCGATAACAATTTTTATCACCAGTGTTTTTTCAAGCATCTCATCCGGATATTCAAACGTTCTTTGTGAATACTGTGACATAATAATATGCAGACTTTTTATTTTTTCTTCTATATTATCCAGCAATAATGCCCTGCCTGATCCAATCACACTTTTATATTCAAGTCCCCATTCACAGGCCATTTTTGCCTTTTTAAACCGGATAAGCTGATCAACTTCAAAACAGACATTGGGATTTTTTTTGATCAAATCAATTTTTCGCCCCTGCTTTGCACTGTGAAAAAAAAGAATTCCGTCACGATAGCCAAAATTCATGGGAACGATATAGGGTTTGTCACCATCCACCATTGCCAGGCGGCAGACAGAGGCTTCCTCTAAGATTTTTTCAATCTCTTTTGTATCCTTAATTTCTTTTTCTTTTCTTCTCATGATAATGCTTCCTTAAATAATTTATATTCTAATTCTGATATTCCGTTGACACCAGTCGGACGCTCTTTTCCATCATGGCAGTCTGAACCGCCGGTTTTCAATAATTGATATTTTTGGGCCCAGGATGCCATCAACTCCTGATGTTCTTTTGTATGTCCTGGATAATAAACTTCCAGTCCCCCAATGCCCGCTTCAATAAATTCGGGTAAAATTCGTTCAACAATCTCAAGAGGGGGTAACACTTCCTTATAATGTCCAATACCTGGAAAAGATCCGGCCGCGGGATGGGCCAGGACTGCAAGGATATTATTTTCCCGAATAAAATCAACCACTTTTTCTAATTGGATTCCAGAGGGAAGATAGGCCGGGCTCTCATTGCCAATAATCAAATTAATGGTATCTGCATCAATAATTCCAAATACATCCTTTAATGCAAGGGCAAAGTGACGTCTGGTTGCATTATCACTCAACGCCGCGATGTCATCGAACAAAAGATCCCTTTTCAGTAAAGGAGAATCTCCTTTAGGGCCGAATACTTTATTAATTTCAAACACTCTTGCATTGACAAGTTTTTCTCCTCTTCCCCGGGACAAAACTTTCTTAAACTCTTTTCCAAATTGATCGTTGGAAAGTCTGTCAGCTGAAAAATAGCACAACAAATGCAATGTCCCTGTAAAATAGGATCGCTTAAACCGGATAGAGACTTCAACACCACAGATGACCTCGATACCGTATTTTTCCCCTGCTGCCACTGCATTTTTCAACCCGCCCAAGGTATCATGATCCGTAATACCAATCGCTTTTATCCCAAGAGATTTTGCTTGTTTTACGATTTGATCCGGTGTGAAATCACCATCAGAAGCTGTGGTGTGATTGTGTAAATCTGCAAATATTTTTTGATCCATAATCTTTTCCTTAAATTCAACCATCTACTTTTATTTAACCATGGTGCTGTTTTTATACTGGATATTATAAAAACACAATCTAACTTTTATTTAAAAAAATTTAAGATAATATTTGTTTTTTATAAATTTAATGGTAGAAAAGAAAAAAGCGCTTTTAATAATATAAATTTGGAGATGATGAATAAAATGTTTAAAACCGGTAGCGATATAGACATTATTGATGAACTTGGAAAAGTGGATTCCGAAGAGAGTGCCAAAGCCATATTTAAACAAACCATGGATGATGAGCAATTAAGTCGGATATTAGAGATTAAAAATCCTGAAGTCTTAAAAAAGATTGCTGATGCTATTGTCCTTTGCAATCCTTCTTTTATTTTCGTCAATACGGGGTCTTTAGAAGATCAGCAATTTATTAAAAATCTGGCTCTTGAAAAAGGAGAAGAAGCTTCTCTTGCCATGGAAGGGCATACCATTCATTATGACCTGGCCCAGGAGCAGGGCAGAATTGTTGACCGGACGTATTATATTGCAAACCCGGAAGATCATGTCAGCTCTCTTGCCAACAGGATGGATAGACCGACGGCTCTTGAAGAAGTCAAATCCAATATGACGGATATCATGAAAGGTATGACCATGATTGTTGGATTTTACATGCGGGGTCCTGTCGGCGCTCCCGTATCAAATCCTGCATTGGAAATCACCAGTTCCACCTATGTATCCCACAGTGCGGAACTGCTCTACAGAAATGCTTATGCTGCCTTTAATAAGGAAGTTGAAACCCTGGGTCATTTCTTTACTAATATTCACAGTGAAGGCCTGAACAGGACAGAGGATCTGCCCGATGCAAGGGTTTTCATGGATCGTAAGTTTAAAACAACCTATAGTTTCAAATGCACCTATGCCGGCAACACTCTGCTGCTCAAAAAAGGTAATCATCGATTTGCCGTTGATAAGGCGGTTTATGAGAATTTAGGACAAGAATTGTCCGAACATATGTTTATCACCGGAGTACACGGCCCCAATAATCGAGTGACCTGGCTTGCAGGTGCTGCCCCCAGCGGATGTGGAAAAACAACCACTGCCATGGCAGGAAATGTTTTTATCGGTGATGACCTGGCACAGATGTGGATTGCCAGGGACGGCAGCATCAGATCCATTAACCCGGAATCCGGAATTTTTGGCATTGTTGAAGATGTCAATCTGGAGGGCGACCCCATGCTGATGAAAGTCTTAAGACAGCCCGGATGTGAAGTGATCTGGTCCAATGTACTCATTGATGACAAAAAAGTCCCCCATTGGATAGGAAATAACGAGGACCATCCAGACAAAGGGTTTAATTTCCAGGGAGAATGGTTTAAAGGCAAAACCGATGAAGATGGCAAACCCGTTCCCCTGTCCCACCCCAACTCCCGCTGCACTTTAAAATGTGACGCCCTGGACAACTACTCCCGGGAAGGTGAAAACCCTGACGGTGCCCTTACAAGGGTCTTTACATACTCCGGAAGAGATGCAGACACCATGCCGCCGGTCTGGGTGGCAAAAACCTCTGATGCCGGGGTTGTTATCGGCGCCTGTATCGTTTCAGCCGCCACGGCAACGGAAGTCGGGGCAACCGGTGTTAAAAGAGCCCCCTGGGCCAATGCCCCCTTTATCCCGGGCGCTCTGGGAGATTATATGGATGCCCAGTTTAAATTCTTTGGAAATAACAAAATAAAAGAAGAATACAAACCAGTGATGGCAGGATTAAATTATTTTTTAACCGACAAGGCCCGAGGCGGGGATTCATCAAAACTTATCGGAGAAAAAAAAGATGTAAAAGTATGGCTTTCCTGGCTTGAACGTTATGCCCATAACGAAGTTGAATACATGTCGACACCCATAGGCAATCTTCCCAAATATGAAGACTTAAAATCACTGTTTAAACAGATTATTGATAAAGACTACTCAAAAGAATTGTATACCAGACAATTCTCCCTTTATATGGATAATATAATCAAAAGGGTTGAACTCCAGCAGGAAGCATATGCCAAAGAAGACAAAATTCCCCAGACGTTGTTTGATATCCTGAGTGAACAAAAAAAGGAGCTTCTGGCATTAAAAGATGCCCATGGCAGCATTATTTCACCGGATCTGTTTTCGGTATAGGAAGAATCCATGAGTAAAATATCATGTATTGAATTGTATCATGTCAGAATTCCTCTGGATAAACCCTTTTATCCGAGCTGGATTCCCGGATACCCGGCAATGGACAACCGGTTTGACCTTGTAAAAATCATCACCGAGGATGGGGTTGAAGGTTATTCTGCCGGTCCGGCCATTGCCTCGGAAAGATCAGGTATAGGAAATCTAATCGCCTCGTATCTCATAGGGCTTGATGCCACGGATATTGAATTAATGCTTCAACGGCTGAGAGAATTCAGCTATCTGGGTATCCGGGCAAACTGGATTGAACCGGCTTTCTGGGATATCAAGGGAAAACTTGAAGACAAACCCGTATATGAACTTTTAGGCGGCAGACGGGAACCGGTTGAACTCTACGCTTCCACCGGTGAAATCAAAGATGAAGACTCACGGATTTTTGAAGCTCAAAAAAGATATGAGGAAGGCTTTAAAACCATAAAAATACGGGTCCATGAATTTGATGTTCAAAAAGATATCAGCCATGTCAAGGCGGTTGCAGATGCAGTGGGAGATAAGATGACCATTGGCGTAGACGCAAACCAGGGATGGCGGGTCACCATTATCAATGATGCCCCGTTATGGGACTTTGAACGCGCCAGGTATTTTGCCGATGCCTGTGCAGACATGAATATTGCCTGGCTTGAAGAACC
>Ga0164318_10008275_pt1 | contig 10105 bp, 8 predicted proteins | sample GuaBasSedimGuay9_FD_113734 | JGI IMG/M metagenome (GOLD analysis project Ga0164318, IMG submission 113734) | Subseafloor sediment microbial communities from Guaymas Basin, Gulf of California, Mexico - Guay9, Core 4571-4, 0-3 cm | ecosystem: Environmental > Aquatic > Marine > Hydrothermal vents >...
CAGATGCTGGCCGAGTTAGTCGGACTGGCCCTCACTGATGAGGCCGAGCGCGGCTATTATATCCCGGTCAAGGCCCCGCCTGGCGACCCGCAGTTGGATCAAGAGACGGTGCTCGAAGCGCTGGCTCCCCTGTTGAGCGATCCCGCGCGGCCCAAATACGGCCACAACATCAAGTACGATCTGACGGTGCTGGAACAGGCCGGCGCGCGCGTGGCGGGACTGGCCTTTGATACGATGGTCGCCGAGTGGCTCATCAACCCCAGTTCCAGGAACCTGGGACTAAAGAACCTGGCCTGGGTGCGGCTTGGTCAGCGCATGACGCCCATCAGCGACCTGATCGGCAAGGGCAAGAAACAGATCACGATGGATCGGGTCGCAGTTGCGCGGGCGGCCCCCTACGCCTGCGCCGACGTGGACATGACGCACCGCCTGGTCGAGATTCTGAAGCCAGAGTTGAAGAAAAAGCATCTCTGGCCGCTCTTTACCGAGCTAGAGATGCCTCTGATTCCGGTGCTGGCGGCGATGGAGGCGGCCGGCGTGCTGCTCGACACCTCCTACCTGGAGAAAATATCGGGGGAGCTGACCACCCGCCTGGGCGAGTTGGAGGCTCAAATCTATAAAAAGGCGGGCCGCAACTTTAACATCAACTCTACCCAGCAACTCTCCGATGTTCTCTTCAAAACGCTGGGGCTGCCCAGCAAGGGGCTGCGCCGCACCAAGTCCGGCCACTTTTCGACCGCGGCGGACGTGTTGGAGCGGCTGCGGGGGAAGCATCCCGTAATTGACCTCATCCTGGAGCACCGCACGCTCGCCAAGCTAAAATCAACCTACGTGGACGCACTGCCCCGGCTGGTCAATCCGCGCACCGGGCGGCTGCACACCTCCTACAAGCAGACCGGCACGACGACCGGGCGGTTGAGCAGCAGCAACCCCAACCTGCAAAACATCCCCATCCGCACGGAGCTTGGCCGGCGGGTGCGGCGGGCCTTTGTCGCCGCGCCGGGCTGGAAGCTGATCGGCGCCGACTATTCCCAGGTCGAACTGCGTGTGATGGCCCACATCTCTGGCGACGAGGGGCTGCTGGGCGCGTTCGCGCGCGGCGAGGACGTCCACGCCAGCACCGCCGCCGCCATTATGGGTGTCCCGCTGGCGGAGGTGACCTCCGATATGCGCCGCGTGGCCAAGGCGGTCAACTTTGGCCTCTCCTACGGCCAGACCGCCTATGGTCTCTCCAATACCACTGGCATGACGCAGGCCGAGGCGGAGGATTTTATCAAGACCTACTTTGAGCGTTTCCCCAGGGTGCGCGAGTACATTGATTCGACCAAGGCGCTCGCCACGCGCCAGGGGTACGTGGAGACTCTGTTGGGGCGGCGCTGTTACTTCCCGGAGCTACTGCCCGGAAGCAGCGCCTCTCACAACGTGCGTCAGTCGGTCGAACGGGCGGCCATCAATGCGCCAATCCAGGGCAGCGCCGCCGACATCATCAACATTGCCACCATCCGCCTGCACCGGGCGCTCCAGGAGCGGGGGCTGCGGACGCGCATGATTTTGCAGGTACACGACGAGTTGGTCGTCGAAGCGCCGCAGGAGGAGGTGGAAGCGGTCGCGCCGTTGATGCGCGAGGTGATGGAGAGCGCTTTTGAGCTTCAAGCGCCCCTCAAGGCTGATTTGAAGGTGGGGCTGAATTGGGAGGAGATGGAGGAATTCCCATGCCAAAATATGCCGCCGCAATAGACCAGGGCACCACCGGCACCCGCTTTATGCTCTTTGACCAGGCGGGCCACATAGTCGCCTCCCAATACGAAGAACACACCCAAATCTACCCCCAGCCCGGCTGGGTCGAGCACGACGCCGGCGAGATTTGGGCCAAGACGCGGCGCGTCATCGGCGGCGCTCTGGCCGAGAGCGGCATCCAGCCGCAAGAGATCGCCGGCATCGGCGTCACCAACCAGCGCGAGACGACCATCGTCTGGGACCCCGCCACCGGCGAGCCGCTCTATCACGCGCTCGTCTGGCAGGATACGCGCACCCGCGAGATATGCCAACAACTCGTCGCTGATGGCCTGGAACCTACCTTCCGCCAAAAGACCGGCCTGCCCATCGCCACCTACTTTTCCGGCCCCAAATTAAAATGGATGCTAGATAACGTCCCCGGCCTGCGAGAGAAGGCGGAGGCGGGCCAAGCCATCTTTGGCAACGTGGATACCTGGGTCATTTGGAACCTGACCGGCGCGCACATCACCGACGTGACCAACGCATCCCGCACCATGCTGATGAACCTGCGCGCGCTCGATTGGGATGACGAACTGCTGGGGATTCTCTCCATCCCGCGCCAGATGCTGCCCGCCATCCGCCCCTCCTCCGACCCCAACTTTTACGGCGCGACGCGGGCCGAGGGTCCCGTCGGCGGTGCGCTCCCCGTCTGTGGCGACCTGGGCGATCAGCAGGCGGCCCTCTTCGGCCAGACATGCTACTCGCCCGGCGAGGCCAAGAACACCTACGGCACCGGCTGCTTTATGCTGCTCAACACCGGCCCCGAACCAGTTCCCTCGAAAAGCGGCCTGCTGACCACCGTCGCCTACGGCCTGCCATCGGGCGCGACCTACGCGCTGGAAGGCTCCATCGCCATCACCGGCGCGGCTGTCCAGTGGCTGCGCGATAACCTGGGCCTGATCCAGAACGCTGCCGAGACGGAAACCATCGCCCAAAGCGTGGACGATGCCGGTGGCATTTACTTTGTCCCCGCTTTCTCCGGTCTCTTTGCCCCTTACTGGGATATGGACGCGCGCGGCGTCATCGTCGGCCTCACCCGCTACGTCACCCGCGCCCACATCGTCCGTGCCACGCTGGAGGCGATCTGCTACCAGACGCGCGATGTGTTGGAGGCAATGCGGGCCGATTCAGGCATCAATCTGACCGCGCTCAAAGTAGATGGCGGCGCGACAGTCAACAACTTTTTGATGCAATTGCAAGCCGACGTTTTAGGCGTGCCGGTCGTGCGTCCGGTCGTCCACGAGACGACCGCCCTGGGAGCGGCCTACGCCGCCGGGCTGGCGACCGGGCTGTGGTCGGGGCTGGACGAGCTACGGGCCAATTGGAGCGTGGACCGGATATTCGAGCCGCAGTGGGACGAGGCCCGGCGTGAGGAGGCCTACGCCGGATGGAAAAAGGCGGTCGAGCGCAGCCGAGGCTGGATGAGCAATGACTAATGACCAATCCCCAATGACCAAGTCCCAACGCCCCTACTTTTTCTGGGACTATGACATCACCGAGGAGGAGGTGCGCGAGATTCTGCGTGGCGACGATGAACCGCGCAAGCTGTGGGTGATGAGCCGCATTCTGGAGCGCGCCCATTTCGACGATATCTGGCGCTACATCACTCCATCCGACCTGCGGGGACATTTCGAGCAACTGCGACTCCGCCCGCAGGTTCGGGAGGTTTGGGAGCACGCGATCGAGGTGTGGAACCGTGACGAACGTTAGCGATGTACTGACCCCGTTGCAGCGCCGCTTTTTGCGGGCCTTCTTTGCCGGCGATGTGGGATCGCGTTTTTTCCTGACCGGCGGCACGGCCCTGTCGGCGTTCTATCTCCACCACCGGCTCAGTGGAGACATTGACCTCTTTACTACCGACGATGATGCGCTGCCGCTAATCAGGCGCGAGATGCCTTTGATTGCAAATAGCCTGGACTGCCAGGTACGCAGTGGCGCCACTACCCCCCATTTTCAGATGTTCTTTTTAGAATCGCGCTCCGAGCCGACCTTGAAAATTGATCTGGTGCGCGATGCAGATATCCAGTTTGGCGTGCGTCAAGAGATTGAAGGCATCATCCTGGACGCGGAAGAAAACATTGCAGTCAACAAGATTCTGAGCCTCTTTGGACGCGCGGAGAGCAAGGATTTTGTAGACCTGTACTTTCTCCTGCGAACTGGATATGACTTTGAACGACTGGTGGCGTTAGCCAAGCAAAAAGACGCTGGCCTGACCGAGTTCTGGCTGGCCGGGATGATGCGTGAGGTTGCGAAACTAGAGGACCTGCCCATAATGCTGAAACCATTGACTCTGGAAGAGCTACGAGCGTTCTTCCTTAAACTGGCCGACCGCGAATTCCGCGACGTAAGACCCTCGAATTGGGGATAAAAGGTCACTGGCGCCGAGTATCCGGCGCACAGAAGGAGGTATCGAAATGACCAACCCAACAACCCAAGAAGTAGAATACGACCTCAAATCAGTCAAATTGCCATACCTGGCGGGACTGCCGCTGCGCCTGTTCGTGGCGCTGCTCGAAAGCCCGCTGCGCGGCTTGCTGATTCCCTCCCTGCTCAAGAGCGCCGGGATCTCCCGGCTGCGGGAGCAACGGATTGACGAACCGCCTGTCATGTACCCGCTGCGCATCACAGGCGAGCCAGTCTCCCAGGCGGGGGGCGTGCCGCAGGCCGAGTGGCCCGGCCCGCGCGACCTGCCCGGCCCCGGCTTTCACTTTGCCACCGCCCACGACTATGCCAGGGCCTATCGGGAGGGGACAGCCACCCCGGATAAAGTGGCGCGCAAGGTATTGGAAGCGATTGAGGTCAGCAACAGCGCCGACCCGCCCCTCCGCGCCATCATCGCCGTAGAACGCGAGGACGTGCTAAAGCAGGCCGCCGCATCCACGCAGCGCATCCAAGAGGGACGCGCGTTGAGCCTCTTTGACGGCGTGCCGGTGGCGGTCAAGGATGAGTTGGACATGACGCCGTACCCCACCACAGTTGGCACTGCCTTCCTGGGCAAGTCCCCGGCGGCCGAGGATTCGACCGTGGTAGCCCGTATGCGGGCGGCGGGCGCGCTCTTGATCGGCAAGGCCAACATGCACGAGATCGGCATCGGCGTGACCGGGCTGAATCCTCATCACGGGACGGCCCGTAACCCCTACAACCCCGCTCACTATACCGGCGGCAGCTCGAGCGGGCCGGGCGCAGCGGTGGCCTCGGGACTGTGCCCGGTCGCTATCGGCGCGGACGGCGGCGGCTCGATCCGCATCCCGTCGTCGTTCTGCGGGCTGGTGGGGCTGAAGCCCACCTTTGGCCGGGTGAGCGAGTTTGGCGCCGCGCCGCTGTGTTGGAGCGTCGCTCACCTGGGGCCGCTGGCGGCCACCGCCACCGACGCCGCCCTGGCCTTTGGCCTGCTGGCCGGCCCCGATCCTAGAGATCATCACTCGCTGTACCAGCCTCCGCCCACGCTGGCGGGCTGGGATAATCTGGACTTGAGCGACCTGACGCTGGGTGTCTACTGGCCCTGGTTCCGCCACGCCGCCACCAGCGTGGTCTCGGCCTGCGAATCGCTGCTCAAAGAGTTGGAGCGCGCCGGGGCGCAAGTGCGCGAGATCGTGATCCCCAATCTCGAAAACGCGCGGGTGGCGCACACGCTCACGATTGCCGGAGAGATGGCCCAGGCGATGGGTCGTTACTATGACGACCATCACCGCGAGCACGGCCTGGACGTGCGCATCAATCTGGCGATGGCGCGCGAGTTCACCACCCGCGATTATATCCAGGCGCAGCGGGTGCGCGCCCAGTTGATGAACAGCTTTGACCGCGCTCTCGAACAAGTAGACGCCATCGTCACCCCGACCACCGGGCTGACCGCTCCCGTCATTCCCCAGGCCGCCCTGCCGGATGGCGAATCTGATTTGACCACGCTGGTAGAGATCATGCGTTTCACGACGCAGGCCAACTTTACCGGATTGCCGGCCATCTCCTTCCCGGCGGGCTACGACGAGGCCGGACTGCCCATCGGCATGCAGGCCATTGGGCGCGCCTGGCAAGAGAGCACCCTGCTGCGCCTGGCGCTGACCGCCGAGCAGACAGTGGAACGGCGAGCGCCGCAGGTGCATTACGATCTGCTGGCGGAGTAGGCGCGGTTTCCAGCCGCGTTTCTTTACTTCTCAGGTGCCCGGCAAAAAGTGCCGGGCACCTAAAACCTGTGTAACTGATTGAGGAGACAGTCAATGACCCATTCAAACACCCCCAGAGCTTTGGTGCTCTCCGGCGGCGGCGGGCGCGGAGCCTACCACGTGGGCGTGCTCCGCTTTCTTGAGGAGCACGAATGGGTTCCCGACATCGTCGTCGGCACGTCCATCGGGGCCGTGAACGGGGCCGCCATCGCCTCGGGCCATACGTCTCACTCGCTGTGGGCGCTGTGGCGGCGGCTGACGACCGACGACGTGCAAAAGCGCGCCTGGGACCTGTTCTCGCTGGACGAGTGGGATCATCTGCTGGATACGGCCCCGCTGCGCAAGACGCTGGTCGAGGAGGGTTGGATAGACCTGGCACGCATCAACGCGCCGGTCCCGGACAAGAGCCTGCGCGTCACTGTCGTCGAGATGGAGACAGGCCGGCTGCGCGTCTTTGGCAACAGCCCCGATCCCGCGTCCTCTAGCCGCTGCGAGCGCGTCGAGATCACGCTGGATCACATCCTCGCCAGTTGCAGCATCCCGCTGATCTATCCGCCTACAAAGATTGATGATGTATCTTTCTGGGACGGCGGCACCGTCGCCAACACGCCGCTCGGTCCGGCCATTGACGCCGGCGCCGAGGACATTGTGGTGGTGCTGATGACTCCCTGGGAGAGTGAGGAGGATCGCCCCCGCTATGCGCCCGTCGGTGGCGTGAGCGGGCTGCTGGCGGCTGCCCAGGCCGCCTTCGAGTGGGCGCTGCTGGCCTCGTTCCAGGCTGATCTAAAGCTCTTTCACCGCACCAATCAGGTAGTGCGGCTGACCCTGGAGAACGCCCGCCTCAAGGCGGAGAACGAGACATTGAGAGCACAATTAAAGGGGCAATCTTTGATCACCCCGCAGATTGGGCTATCTGACCTGGGTCACCAGGAAATTGAGCCACCCGTCATCGTTTCACCCCAGCAGCCCATACCCCTGGCAGAGATTATCCGCTACAACCCGGATAACCATGAGCGGCTGTACCAGATGGGTTACGATGATGCCAAAGCGGCGTGGGTGCAGGCGGGGAGGCCGGTAGAGGGGCAATGATTCCGTCAATCTGCCGCTGCGTAGATGGTGGTAACTGCTAGGTGCCCGGCACTTGCAGAAAGTGACCTACGTTGACTCTTGGGCCATCCGCGATTAGGGCGGTTTTGCCAACCATCACAGCTTTAGCGGACGCTTCTTGGGTACGCCCGGCCGGCGAGGATACTTTTCTGGCGTGGCGGCCACTTTATCCACCACCACCAGGTGGCGCGTCTCGGCCAGGCCGCGCAGTTCCACCGGCGATAGTTGCCGCACCCGCCCGCCCAGTGTGGTGATGGCGACTGCGGCTCTGTGTACCTCGGCAGCGGCGTTTTCCCCCTTCTGCGCCAGCATCGCGCCGCCCACCCGCACCAGCGGCAGCAGGTATTCCACCAGCGTCGGCATTTCCGCCACAGCGCGAGCCAGCGCCCAGTCGTACTGTTCGCGGTGGGCCGGATCGTGTCCCAGTTCCTCCGCCCGCCCGTGAATCACCTCGACCCTCTGTAGCCCCAACAGGCGCACTATGTGTTCCAGAAAGGTCACTTTCTTGCCCGTTGCCTCTAGCAGCGTCAGCCGCATCCCTGGGTAGACGATCTTGAGCGGCAATCCCGGAAACCCGGCCCCTGTTCCTACGTCAATCACTCGCGCCCCGGTAGATAGTTTCTCACCGGGCAGCGCCTTGAGGCAGGAGAGCGAGTCGAGGAAATGGCGCACCAACACTCCCTCCCGGTCAGTGATGGCGGTCAGGTTGAAACGTTGGTTCCAGTCCGCCAGTTCCCGATAGCAGGTCTTGAAGGCATCCAGATGATGGTCGGTGAGCGCGATATGCAATTCTCGGCTGCCCGCAATCAGTTGTTCCATTGATGTTTCACGCCTCACGTTTCACGATCCCTCCCTGCACCTTCCACAGCGCGGCCCGCTCCCGAAACTCGGCGCTGAACATATCGGGGTCGGTGGCGGTGAGCAGCGATTGCTCGACGCTATCCACTTGGGCCAGGAGATAGTGCCGTCGAGTGGCGTCCAGTTCGGCCAGCACCTCGTCCAGCAGGAGCACGGGCGTCTCCCCCGTTCGCTCGTGCAGGAACGCGAGTTCCGCCAGTTTGAGCGCCAGTACCGCCGTGCGCTGCTGACCGCGCGAACCGTAGATGCCCAGGTCAACTGCATGAGTGCCCTGGGCGGGGCTGCCAGCGATAAAGCACAACTCGTCCCGGTGCGGGCCGGTGAGCGTCATTCCACGCGCGATTTCGTTTCTGCGCCGCGCCTGGAGCGCGTGCCGGAAGGCCGCCGTCAACTCCTCGGCTCCTAGTTCTGAAGGTGGCCCTGTGTAGGGTTGCAGGCCCAACCCCATTTGGTACTTTAACTCTGGCGGCGCAGCCGGGTCAAAGTTGGGGCGGTACTCTAAGCGCAGCCATTCCGCCTCGCCGGTGAGCTGCTGGTGGATGTGGCGAGCACGCTGCGAGAGCGCGGCGATCAGTTCGCGCCGCCCGTGGGCGACGATGATTCCCTGGCGGGCCAGCGTCTCCTCGAAAGGAGCCAGTTGGGCCGGATTGCCTGACTCGTCGCGCAGGTGGCGCAGCGCGGCGTTGCGCTGACGTAGCGCCTCGGTGTAAAGCGTCAGCGCCGCGCAATAGTCCCCGTCCACCTGGCACAGCGTGTCGTCCATGTAGCGACGGCGGCCGGCGGGCGGTCCGGCGACCAGTTCCACGTCCTGCGGCATAAAGAGCACCACGTTTAGCAGCCCAACCAGACCGGCGCGGCGCTTGCGTGCTCTGTCCACGCGGATGCTCTTTTGCATCCTGGTCGAGCCGTTCGCCAGCGGCCGGTTCTCCAGGACGATCTCTAGCTCCTGGACGCGGTCGTGGTGCGCGACCTCGGCCCACACGCGGGCGTAGGGTAACCCCTCAGCTTTGGCCTCCCACCTGATGAGTTGGCGGTCGAGTGGAGTGAGGGGCGATGAGCCGGTGGCGAGCAGATATATCGCTTCCAGTAAACTGGTTTTGCCCTGGGCGTTAGAGCCGTGGAGCAGCAGCGGACGCTCCGGCAGCGTCAATTCCAGGCGGGCATAGTTGCGAAAGTTGGTCAGGCTGAGATGGCGGATGCGCATAGCGCCCTATTTTACACCGAGAGGGCCAAAGGGGAAAGGGGAGCGCAGAGGTAACCGTTCGGGCCGGGCCATTTTTCTTACCGCAGAGATCGCCGAGGGCGCAAAGTGAAAATATCATCTCGTAAGAGTAAAATGAGAAAACTCGGTGTTCTCTGCGTGCTCTGCGGTGAAAACCATACGTACACCTGAACGATTACCCCAGGGGTTTCGGGTTTTACCCCCGCGTGCGCTCCAGCAAGAGCATCATCAGCACGCTCAGAATTATCCGCTTTTCTTCGGTCTCGCTGAACTCGGCTTTCTTTTCGATGGTGAACTTGCCCTCGAAAAAGGCCGGTTGCTTTTGCACGCGCATGATGACCGTCTCGTCCATGCGCGAGATCAAATAGGCCGGGTGGAACATGTAGCCTGAGAACAGCCCCACGATGGGAATCTGGTTGAGAAAGCTATCTATGACCCGCACCCAGGGGTCTTCCTCCTGGATGGTCATCACGACCGCGTCCCCGTCGAGGATGTCGTAGCGCGCCTTCCAGAGCGATTTCATCCCTTGACGTTTGACGGCGCCCAGAGGAAGCCCTTGCTGGTTGGCAAAGTTGTAGCGGGCCGAAAAATCCAGTACCCGGTCGGCGTTCATCGTGTACAAGGGCTGTGTCTGCTGGGCATCGGCAAAAACGGTGACGGCTTCCTTGAGCTTGAAGAGCTTTTGTTTGACGTAAAGTACCAGGTTGCCGCTTGCGTCTGTGACCGATATCTGCGGCGAGAGCGCGGCGATTTTGAAAGATATACCCAGGGGATAGTTTAACATGACGCCTCCTTTGATTTATACTTCTGATATGCTTAATTGTATCACAGTTTGGTTGGATGCCAATTCCCCCCTGCCTGGGATCGCGGGCATCCTGCCCGTCTCTTCTCATGCGACCAGGATGGCCGCGTTCCGATGATTGCCTGGGATCGCGGGCATCCTGCCCGCCTCTTCTCATGCGACCAGGATGGCCGCGTTCCG
>Ga0164318_10008277_pt1 | contig 10105 bp, 8 predicted proteins | sample GuaBasSedimGuay9_FD_113734 | JGI IMG/M metagenome (GOLD analysis project Ga0164318, IMG submission 113734) | Subseafloor sediment microbial communities from Guaymas Basin, Gulf of California, Mexico - Guay9, Core 4571-4, 0-3 cm | ecosystem: Environmental > Aquatic > Marine > Hydrothermal vents >...
GCCAGAATGGCTGCATTCCCGCCGATATAAGTTGTACGTGATGCCTGGGCTCCCAGATCCAGAGGCGTTACATCTGTATCCGCTTCAATTACTTCAATGGCCTCAGGCGGCATATTTAAAATCTCACCGGCAATCTGGCTTAAGATTGTTTTAGAACCGGTACCGAGATCATGTGTCCCGGTAAGCAGTACCGCAGTACCATCATTGTTCATTTTAATCGTTATGGTACTCAGGTCCTGATAAACCGGAAACCATCCATTGCCGTGAACGGCGATACCCATTCCAACACCGGACCGGAATCTTCCAGTCTGATTACTTACAGCTGACCTCCGGCGCTTATCCCAGGAGAATTTATCCTCACCAACCTCAATGCATTCTTTAATTAATGCATTGTGCATGTCATTTCCCATACAATTTTCTTTATGAGGAAGAATGACATTTTTTTTTCTTATTTCAACTGGATCTATCCCCATTTCATTGGCAATCCGATCCATGTGCGTTTCTCTGGCAGCATGAATCTGGGGAGATCCATACCCGCGCATAGCTCCTGCCGGCGGTGTGTTTGAATAAAAAGAGGCCCCCCGGTAAAACATTTTGCTTCCGTTATACAAAATAAACATTTTACCCGATTGTGCACCGACAGCATTCGGCCCTGCACCTGCATATGCTCCTGTATTGAGTTTTGATTCCACATGCTGAGCAACTATTAACCCATCCTTACTCATCCCTGTATAGACGGTGATTGATGCCGGATGCCGGCTTCTGGTGGAAATAAAGGTTTCTTTTCTATTGAGTAAAACCTTTACAGGCCGTCTTGTCCGCATGGATAACAAACCGGCAACAACCTCATGCATCACCTCCAACTTTCCGCCGAAGGCACCCCCGCTGACAGTTTTTATTACCCGTACCTTATTTTGAGGAAGTTCCAAAGCCATTGAAATTACATCTCGAAAACAGAATACATTCTGGCAGGAAGTCCAGATGGTCAACTTACCATCCCTTGTATACTCAGCAATATGGCATACGGGCTCCATATACCCATGATGAACTCTCTGAGTTCTGAAAGTATCCTTGAATGTAAAATCTGCTGATTCAATACTCTTTATTGTCTCTTCTTCAGTTGAGTTCCCATATGCAATCCAATCCCCGCATAAATTAGTACCATCGAGCCCATTTGGATTCGCCTGAGGAGATCCATATTCAACCGCTTTTTCAAAATCAATAGATGCAGGGATATGTTCATATTCAACATCGATAAGCTTTACTGCTCTCTCAGCAATTTCCTGAGTCTCGGCGGCTACAGCCGCAACCCGGTCACCCACGTATTTTACGGTTTCATCAAAAATATATTCTGTTTTCGGCATATCCGTCGGGCTGGAATCCATATAGAACCGGGCTGCGCTATTATAGACAATATGAGGACTGTTGAAGAAATGAACTACCGCATATACACCAGGAAGTGCCTCGGCCTTACTTGCATCAATACTTATTATTTTTGAATGTGCATGAGGAGAGAATAAGATTTTTCCATAAATCATACCCTTCAATCTCATATCATCTATATAAATTGTCTCTCCGGCAGCTTTCATCTCTGAGTCCCGGTTGATGATTCTTTTACCTACATATTGGAAGCCTTTTTCATTGAAAGACTTTTCGAATTCTTTAATCTCTTGATAACGGCTATTCACCTGCGGCCTCCTGCAGCCTTGCCGACGAGAGATGTACAGCATCTACGATTTTTACATATCCTGTACATCTGCATAAATTAGCTTCAAGAGCATCTCTGATTTCCGATTCAGACGGTGATGGATTCTGCTCAAGAAGCGCTGTGGTTGTTATGATCATCCCGGGTGTGCAGAAACCGCACTGTATAGCTCCCGCATCCACAAAGGACTGCTGAATAATATCAAGCCGGCCATTCTTCTGAAGGCCTTCGATGGTAACAACCTTTTTACCATTGAGATTTCTCATGAGAATTACACAGGAGTTCTTTGCTTCACCATCAATTAATACCCTGCACGCACCACAGTCATTCGTTCCACAGCCATGTTTTGTACCGGTAAGCTCCAGAACTTCTCTCAGATAGTAGAGAAGGGTCCATTTCCTATCAATCAAAACCGATTGCTGCCGGCCATTGAGAGTTAAATCAACCGTAATTAAATCATTTCCCATATTTAAACTCCATAATATGCACTACCGTCTGGCCGCCTTCACGGCGAGAGGGAATGTAAGTGTCAATAAACCCAACCCTGCAAACAGGGGGGCATAGTAAAACAGAGAGGCCAGTATACCAAAGAACAAGATACCGATCGTAGAGCCGATATCCATAGAACTTTCCTGAAAAGAAAGTGCCGAAGCTCTCAGTTTCTCAGGAGCACATTCAATTATCCAGGTGGAATAATTTGTAATACTGGCCACATAACCGAAAGAGATTAAAACAGGTGCAGCCAAAAAGATATACGAGTCAGAAAGGCAAACAGTTCCCAGGATAAACAGTCCGATACCGAAGGAAAGTATAAACGGAAATACCATTGTGATATGTTTAATACGTCCTGATAAAAAACCTGCAAAAGTAGATGCGATAATTCCCGATATTCCATATACAGTAAAAAAGAAGGGTGGTGAAACTGTGTCCGGCAGAGTTGCCAGATAAACAGCCGTAAAGGTGAGAACGGCCCCGGAGGAAGAAGCAGCAAGTATAATACCAATGTAAGAAGCTCTCAGATCCTTATTCTTAATAAGGGATAAAAGGTCACGGGGTTTTACAGAACCACCGGCCTTTTTCATCGCTCCATCCGGTAGATCAACAGTAAACAATATCAGCATGCCGAAAAGTGACGAGGAAGATAGGGCCATAAAAAAAACCGGGAACCCAAAGTTGTTGATTAAATAGAAACCCAGAAATGATCCTACGGTAAAGGTTGCTGCAGCCATTGAGCGATATAAACCTATTGCAGTGCCCCTTTTCTCTTCTGAAACCATATCGGCAATTGAAGAACTGGCAGCTGAGAGAAAAGTAGCCATACCGATAGCCTGATATATTCTGGCCAGGAGCATATAAAAAAAGTTCGGAGACAACCATATCAGAATTGGTGCAGTGGCGAAAACAAAAGAGCCCAGAAGCAAAGGAAACTTTCTCCCTACAGAATCCGCCAAAGGGCCGAAATACAATCTGAAAAGAACAGATGCGAGGGTAAAAACACTACTCTGAAGTCCGACGATGAAATCACTACCACCCCGATATTTCACATAGAGAGGAAGGAGTGTCAGAGAAATCATCAGATTCATTAAAATCAGAAAACCGGATAGATAGACCGTCAGTATCGACCGCTTGGAGAATATCTGGTTTTCCGGTTTCCTTCGGCCTGCCATTCTTTAAAGAACCATACCTCCGTCAGCTGATAAGGCCTGACCGGTAATGTATCTTGAATCTTCCGATGCGAGAAAGGCTGTAATACCTGCCATCTCCCATGGTTCTGCAAGTCTCTTCATAGGACAGTCATCGGCACGCATGGCCAGCCATTCTTCCGCTGTCTGCCCATCCCTTCCCCCAACTTCCGCGGCAACGCTCTTAACCATAGCTGTAACCGTATTTCCCGGGCACAGAGCATTAACGGTAATGCCATATTGAGCAAGCTCCATGGCCATGGATCTTGTAAGCCCGATGACACCACTCTTTGAGGCCGAATATTCGAAAGAAGCTTCCCAGCTCGTTTTTCCTGCCATCGAGGAGATATTAATAATGCTTCCCGATTTTTTTGATCTCATAATCGGAGCAACTGCCTTGTTATACAGAAAGGTTCCGGTAAGGTTTATATCTATAATCTTCTGCCACTGTTCCAGGGTGACGACGTCTATCGAAGCTCCTGTATACAAGCCTGCGGAACAGACCAGTGTATCGATCCGGCCGAAGTCCTCAATAACCGCAGAAACAACTTCAGCTGCTCCATCCGGATCCCTGACATCTTTAATAAAAGAAACGGATTTCACTCCGCGTTTCCGGCAATCATCAACTGTTTTCAGATTCTCTTCTTCATTGATATCTACACAAACAATATTGGCCCCTTCATCAGCGAACCTTAACGAGCATGCCTCTCCAAGTCCTGTTGCAGAACCGGTAATCAATACAGTATTTCCCTCAAACCGTTTATTCATTATCCGTTAACTCCTGTTCTATATAATGTTATAGAGCTTTTCAATTTCACTGCGCAATTTCATGTATTTCTTATAGTGGATTTTATACATATCTGCTGTGACTGTATCCGGCTCAATTATTTCAGCCCTGCCGGAAATCATGGATGAAACTTCTTTCAGAGATGTGCCATCAAAAACATGGGCAGCCAGAAGAGCGATTCCTACAGAACCGTCACCGGAAAAATTGTAATAAACATCCGTATTCAGCATGGCCGCTATAATCTCCCGGAACACTCTGCTGCGGGCACCGCCTCCCGAAAGGATCAGCCTTTGAACCCTTGATTCATATTTTGAAAAGTACGTTTTAAGATTTGAAGCGATACCTTCCAGAACTGCCCTGTATATATGCCAGGAACTGTGAGTTGATTCCAGGCCGAATATTGTCTCCAGATCCCCTGTACAGGTGTCGGTATCAGTTTTCTGCTTCAGGTGAGGAAAAATAAATAATCCATCAGAACCCGGGCTGATACTCAGGGCTTCCCTGTCCAGATCTTCCCAGTCGGAGAATGCCATGAGATCCCTGTAATGCTGCAGGGAATCACCACTTGATATTATTCGTCCGGTAAATTCAGCTTTACCCGGTCCGAAATGGGGTCCATCTGCAAAGCTATCCACATCCCCGTCTATAAAAAGCTGGGTACCTGATGTGCCAAGATAAATCATCATATCCCCGCTTCGAACAGCACCGCAGCCCAGAAGAGCGGCAAAAGTATCACCGGTACCCGCAATTACAGGTGTTCCTTCAACAAGCCCTGTCACTTTTGCTGCATCAGAGTTAACACCACCCACCACAGAATCTGCAGAATGAAGTTCGGGAAGGATATTTACATCTATACCCAGATGCTTACAGACATCATCAGACCAGGTGCCTGATTTTTCATCATATACACCGCCGAAAATAGTTGCAGTATCACGGTCACAACTGTATTTTCCGGTAAGCTTCTTTACGAGATAGCTATGGGGTACCAGGATTTTTGCGGTTGATGAATAGGTATCATTTTCATTATCCCGAACCCACAAAAGTTTCGGCATCAGGAATCCATGACTGATTTCCACATCGAGAATCTCGTTTATTTTCCTGAGCTGTGAACCGGCCCGGATGTCCGTATGCAGAATGGCTGGTCTTAAAACTTCATCTTCTCTGTCCAGCATCACAAGGCCGGGAACAAAACCGGTTATCCCTACAGCGCCGATCAGCGAAGGGTCAACGCCACTTTCAGCTATCAGTTCTTTTGAAATCTTCTGGAACTCCTCCCACCATCTCTCAGGATTCTGCTCCTGCCAGCCATGAGAAGGCATCAGAGTATTGTGTTCAAGACTTCTGGAGATTACAGGGATCCCATCCCGCCCGACCAGAGCTCCTTTGGATGAATGAGACCCAAGATCAAACCCGATAAAAAATGATTTCATAGGGCATTCTTACATTGTTACAATAACCCTGAAAGTATCCATTGCCCCGGCTCTGTCAAACCCTTCGGCAATCTTTTCAAAGGGGTATTGTTCGGAAATAAGCTCTTCCAGCGGCAGTATTCCCGAGGAGATCAATTCCGCGGCTCTTCTGAAAGTATCCTTGGTATGTTTTGTAACACCTGTTAAATAGATTTCATTATAGTGGAAGATTTTCGGATCCAGAGTAATCTGATCTTCAGCACCGGTTCCGCCGTATATAATCATTGTCCCATTCGGAACAAGACATTCCAAACCGCCATTGATAGCATTCTTTCCTCCAGCCGTAAAAAAGACTGTCTCCGCACCTCTTCCTTCGGTGTATTCTTCAACAAGCTTTTTAAGATCCTCATTGATTGGATCAACAACAAGATCAGCCCCCAGTTTCAAAGCTTTCTCTCGCCTTGAGATATCAGGTTCACTTACGATGATGTTTGTTCCTCTCTGCTTTGCAAGCAGGAGATGCAGCAGACCCATCACACCCCCGCCGAGAATCAATGCAGTATCACCGACTTCAAGACGGCTTCGGTCAATGCTCCGAAGCACACATGCCAGAGGCTCAGCCAATGTTCCGGTCTCAAGAGCCGCGTTATCAGAGATCTTATATACCTCATACCCTCTTGCCAGAAAGTACTCAGAGAAACCGCCGGGCCCCCACAATCCATCAGAATCAGGATTGGAATCTGAACCGGTATTTTCACAGAGATTATCCAGCCCCCTCCGGCAGTAGTGGCATTCACCGCATCTGGTTAAGCTGGCAACCACAACCTGATCACCTTTTTTTAAATTCTGAGCGACATTTTCACCCACACCCTCTACAATTCCTGAAATCTCATGCCCGCCCAGGAATGGATAGGAACCCGCGATACCTTTATAGAATTTCTGTTCCCAGGTACATAATCCAACAGCTTTAATTCTGACAAGAACTTCTGTATCTCCAAAAGACGGAATAACTCTTTCCTGGAATTCCAGTTCTCCGGGGTTTGTCATAACAGCAATTTTCATATCTACCCCTTGAGTATTGCGACTGCTTCCTGAACAGAAACCTGTTGATGAATAATGGCCGCCAGGGCCCGGGTCATATTGACCGGGTTATCAGCTCCCCAGACATTTCGCCCTATGGCAACACCACTGGCCCCTGAAATAAATGCATCACTTATAGAAGACAGAAAATCAGCAGGATTATTGGATTTTGAACCACCAAGAACAAAAACCGGACAGAAGGCACCTTCTACAACCTTCTCAAATCCAGGCTTATAGGCAATCTTGATAAGGTCAACTCCAAGCTCACTGACTATTCTTGCGCCGAGAATCAGGTTTTCCAGGTTCTTATATATGGGATCTGCATCAAACCCGCCGGGAACCACTTCACCGACAACCGGCATACCCGTACCTTCACAGGCTCTGACTACAGCGGCGATAGAAGCAAGAGAGTCTTTCTCTCCGGCTCCGGGACCGCCATTTACAATCACAGCATCAGCACCCAGCTTCAGTGCAATATCCACTCCGTATACAAGGCGGCTTTCGTGATCGTTCCTGTCTCCCGACATTGTCGGAGGAATATCCATTCTCAGAATCAGGCCGACACCGGCCATTTCCCGGGCAAACTTTCTGGCAAAGCCGACATTTGAGATTATTGCATCCGCTCCGCCCTCCACTACCTGTTCAATCACCCTGGAAGGCTGTTCAAGACCCGGTACCGGACCTCCGTTTGTCCCATGATCCATAGCCACAACAAAGGAGCGGCCATCCTTTGCCAATATTTTATTAATACGCCTCGTCTTTCCCATAACGTCTCCAGCTATCTTTATTTGTTAAAATACAATTATCTGATCAAATCTTTCAATAAGTTTAAAACTTATAGATGTATAGACGAAAGTTATGCTATAATACCCCAGTTGTCAACAATTATTTTTTATTGATTGGAGGGTATAATGAGATTGGAACATTCCAGAATATACCGAAATGATACCCATATCGCTGTCAAAATACCATTTACCGAAGAAATGAAAGAATTTTTCGGTAATGGAGATTTTCCTCTGATAAAAGATCCACTCAAAGAAAGAGCGACTGCAATTATCGGTATGTTCATACTCCGCCCCGGAAGCAAGGCATGGACTGAGCCGATCCTCCGGCACGATGGATCTCTGTCCATTTATGATGCTGAAAACTGGGTATACAGTATAGAGGGAATAAGCGGCGGCGGCATTATTGCAAATGGGAATGTTATGGACGGCTATCGGCTGGCTATGCAATACGCCATAACAGATGCTGTCATCATAGGAAGCAATACAATTGTAAAAGACGGTGTACCGGGGAAAGACGGTAATTCCGGCTATTTATGGCTGCCCCAGTTCTGTGCAGTATGGCCTCACTTGAAAGCCTCAGATCCGAAAATGCTGAACCGTTTCAAAGGACAGAGAAAGCTGATGCAGCAGCTTGGATATGCATCCCGGAGAGAATACCCCGCACAGATTGCTGTTACCAGAAGCGGAAAAGAAACTGACCCTGACATTCTCTCCGCATCTATTTTTCACGAAAAACTACCCGACGGTTCACCCATTGAAACGTATATAGTCACCAGCAGTACAGGAGCTGCCAGGTTGCGTCAAAGGTCTGCAGCTTACGGTCTGGAACATAGAATCAATGATATTCTCATAACATTATCTCCTGCAGAAAAGCCCGGCGAACTGGAACTGCAGAGACTCCCTGAGATTCTCTTCAGAGATTACAACATTATCATTGCCAATCACGATGGCGGTAAAACGGTTCTGGAAGCATTCTGTCAGGAGGGAATTATTGATCAGTTCAATTTTACCTTTGCCAGAAAACCATCCCTATTTAGAGCGATAGAGAACAGTTCCGAGATTCCTGAGGAAACAAAGACTTTTATCCTCAACCATTTCAATGAAAACACAATGAACTTCTTTGATACAGAATCAGGGAAATTACCGGAGCATTTTCCTGTAGTTGAAATCATCGTGGACGAACCGGATGAAGCAGCCGTTGTTGTACTGGATACACGAAAGATCAGGTCTTTCAGTAAATAAGATGAAATCATCAAGGAGTTTAAAATGAATAATCAATACTCAGTTCCCTTCCCTTCTGATAAAATTAAATTGCAAAAAATCTATCAGAGTACAGATTCCAGATATTCAGATGGTGATGTTGTCACCAGCAATAAAATAATGGAAGTCTATGGTGACTTTTCCTTCCCGCCATTTCCGGAAAATAGGGCCTATACTCTAGGATCATTTGTTCAATCGATTGATGGTAAGATAGCTTTCCCGGATTCTCCTGACGGCACGCTTGTAGCAAAGGGAAATCGATCGGATCCTGATGGTGCCCTGGCGGATTACTGGATACTGAATATGCTTCGATCTGTATGTGATGCGGTACTCATGGGAGACACAACTATTGGAAAAGAGCCGGAACTCACAGGCCGTATATACGATTCAGAACTTGAAAGTGCAAGAACGGCAGCCGGTAAACCTGCAGTTCCACTCCATGTAATTGTCAGCGGAACTGGATCGGGATTCCCGATTGATCACAAAATAACTGAGGATCCTGATATTCCATTGCTCATTGTGACAACAGAAGAGGGGAAACGGTACCTGTTGGAACAATCAGGACCTGTTTTTGTTGATCTGAACAACTCAAAAAAGCTTTCACTGACCGGAAATCTGAAAGGAATCGTATCAATGGGCCATGATGGCCGTATTAATCTGTCCGAACTGCTGACATTTCTGAAATCTTTTGGAATTGACTCCATATTGATAGAAAGTCCCACTTTCCTTGTATCTCTGATGGGAGAAGCCCTGCTGGATGAATTATATCTGAATACATCCTCTGTATTCATTGGAGGAGGAGCTCTGTCCCTGGGACAGAAAATGAAATCATTTACCCTGGACAGGCATCCGCACAGCAGGGTCATTTCAATTCACAGTCATAGTGACTATTTCTTCTACACACGCTACTGCATGGAATACGATCGATTCGAAGGAAAGAAATAAAACCTATGGTGCGAGCTTATACAGTCCGAAAATACCCTTGAAGTGCATCATGCGGGGACTATTCATTTACTGAGTTTGATTTCGAACTTATACCGGTCGCTTCGATAAAGACTGGTAACACACTCAATCGGTGTTTCATCTTCAAGCATTGTAAGTCTGAATGAGAACAAGACAGGAGAGTTTTCGCCTACCCGCAGGTAATCAGCCTGCTCATCATCAGCAATTCTGGCCTCAAGGCTTTCACTGGCATGAGAAATATCAAGGCCGTAATTGTTTTTTAAAGTTTCATAAAGAGATACTTTTTCAAAATCATAATCAAGAAGTCCGGAGCAGTACTGGCTTGGAATAAACGCATCCTGCAAAACAATAGGTTCACCATTGGCAAATCTCAGACGCTTTATATTATAGACAGAGTCCCCCGGATGAAGCTTGAGGTATTCCTTCATCTGAGC
>Ga0164318_10008280_pt1 | contig 10100 bp, 7 predicted proteins | sample GuaBasSedimGuay9_FD_113734 | JGI IMG/M metagenome (GOLD analysis project Ga0164318, IMG submission 113734) | Subseafloor sediment microbial communities from Guaymas Basin, Gulf of California, Mexico - Guay9, Core 4571-4, 0-3 cm | ecosystem: Environmental > Aquatic > Marine > Hydrothermal vents >...
CCAGATAGCCGGAGTCATATTCTATAATGTAGTCCTGGTCCCTTACCAATAAAATGCCATTTACCCTCACCTCCTCACTTCCAGGGATTATATTTGGTCTTAGAATATAAACATTCCTTATTGCCTCGTATTCCACATAGATATACATCTCATGTTCCTGGTCCGGTTCATAGGCATCCGGTCCCTCAACCTTATTATTACCATCGTAGTCAAAGGGAACTATCATTGGAAAAATTAAAATACCACTGTCATAGTCAATTACACCCTCGTCTAACCTTAGGTCATTGTTCGCATCAAGACCATATAAAACCATATACCTCTCGCCTTCATTATTGGTCTCGCTGTTATTGGTGTCAAACAACTTGAGAACGAAATTTCTTCTATCAATATCAGTTGCACCCAGAAAATATCTATTATGGAACTCATAATACTGGAGATTGCCACCTGCCTTATCATCCTTTATCAATTTCAGTGAACCATAGTCAACATCATCACCGTTATATCCAATGGAATACAGATAGTTACCATTATCATCCGCAATCTTATAAGCAACTGCGAGATACTCATACTGCCCCCTTGATGAAGTAAATGTGATTATACCGCTATTAACATCAAGGGTGTAGTCCACCCCCGGTTGGAGTTTCTTAAAATACTCACTGCTGATAAAATCACTTTCTATCTTCTTCTCAGGTTCAGAACCGCCCTGTAAACTCTTAGAATCATCATATCGGTATGCAGTTATAGAGTAATAGTTTCCCTCGCCATGGTCATAGCCGGCTGTATAGGTAAATACCTCCAAGTATGGCTGAGGAGGGTCAACACTATCATTTATCATTATGTTTCTATCATTATTAAAAAAATAATTATTGAAATTATTCTCCTTGTCATGTTCCTCAACATCAATACCCTCGCCTATATAAAGCCCATCTGCATTGACCGTAAAGTATTTCCTGCCCGCATAGTTGGTGTCATTTATCCTGTTCACCGTAAACTCCTTACCCCCGGTGAACACATCCTTCTGGGTCTTGCCCTTCTCTCTGGAGGCGATTGTTAAAAACTTGAAGGGTCCTTTCTTGACATCCAGTTTTCCCCCAAAGACCGACCTGCTGGACGAATAACTCAAAAACTCGGTGGATGGAACCGAGAGCACTATGTCTCCGAATGCCGCCTCCTGGACGAACTCGTCCTCATCACCCTGATAGACCACAGATATCTTGTTCCTGCTCTCATTCTCCCGGGTATCGTCGTAGTCAATGTTAATGTGGGTCTTCCTTGACACAACGCCCTCCACCTGGACCTGTAATTCCTGCTCCATCTCTACATTGCCTGAGGTATCGTCCTCACCATAAGAATAACTCTCTGGATATTTCTGCCTTGAGTAACCTATAGAGACCAACTTTCTGCCCGATATCTTTATCTCTGATTCAGCAGGTAGTTCAAAATTGGGCACGAGACCCTCATCAAGTCCACTCTCCCCTTTCACCATCCTGATATGCTCGTAGCGTCTCTTCGCCAAATCCAACTGTGAAAGGTCAAAGGTCTCCTCATAACCCCTATTGACTGACCACAGTGATTGGTAATCATCAACCCTCAAATCCCTCAAATACTCGCCGATGAAGTGCATAAAGGCGGGCATTTCCACCCTCAGTTTGATAACAGGTTTTCTGTATGTAATCCACTCTGGCTCGGGGAGCTTGAAGTATCTGCCAGGCTTGACCATAAGTGAAGGGCTCTTTATTATCGCCTTTGGCTTCTCCTCCTCACCCACCATAACGACCTCTCCACCCTCAGATACTGCACTATCCTCCCACCCGCCTGATATATAGTCCATAAACATCTCTAAAACATCATCAGTGGTTAATTCATACATCTCAAGGGTAAGATAGTCAAACTCATAGTCAAATTTGATGACGGGGAACAGGACTACTATGGGCTTAACGAATGCCTCATCCCCTCCAAAAACGAGAGTAGAGAAGATTGCCGGAAACACAAAAACAAGAACCAGAGGCGCTCTCTCTCTCAACCACCTCATATCTTAATTTTAACACCTGTAATAACCATACTCAACAAAGCGATATAACCTCAAAGTAGAATAGATACATTTATCTAAATTCTCCTCTGCTGGATTCCGGTTATCTTGACCTCTGGTATCTCCTTGATACGCAATTCAAACCAGTAAGTAACATTACGTTGTTCATAGGTTATCCGCACCTCCGCCTCCCAGCAGTGAAGGTCGCGGTATATCCTGAAGGTTTGCCTCTGGAATCTCTTCTCCACCATATCATAGTTGGTTGCATAGGCAATTCGCCAGTTTCTGGTCAAACTCGCCTCTATATCACCACCAAGCGACTGAACACTATAAGGACTCCCACGGGACTTGGAGTATGAATGCATCAACCTAAACGAGAAGCCCTCCTTTATGCCCCTCTCGGTTCCAAGGTATCTATCCCCATAGGGGTAATCCCTATACTGGTCCTCATCGCTGTATTCCTCATAGCCCCACTCCCCCTCCCCCTCTTCTCTCTCCCCCTCTTCCTCCTCTGTCATCGCAAGACGCCTTCGGGAACGAAACTCAAACTCGGTGTTCAAACTCACATTCTCAATCACCCAGTCATATACATCGTGGCTCATGGACAATCTTGATGAAAGCCAGAACATACTTGAGAAGTTCGGCGACAATTCAACTGAAGATGTAAGGTTGCTGAACCTTCTCTCCACTGTATCATAACTGATGCTGTTATTGATATCCATAAACCTCAATCCCTCACTATCATCTTCACCCATCACTGCAAACGCATTGTTGAGATTGAAACCAAACCTGCTTGTTGGGCTCTCTTTCTTCGTCCCGCCCGACAGCATCCAACTTGAATCATAAGGTGGTGAGTAAGAGTAGGATAGCGATGGAGTTATAATATGCCTGAGCTCCCTGCCCAAGGGATGAAAAATACCGTATATCTTGGTGCTCATAGAATTAGATAAACTATAGGTAGTAAAGAGCCGACCGTAATCTCCATACTTGTCAATATAGTGGAACTGCGCCTCGCCCCTGACCGACGGTTCCACCCTCAGATACTTTATCTTGAAAGGAAGCGAGACAGCCCCTGTGGTCTCCACAAACCTTGCGGTAAGTTCTCTCTCCTTATAAGAGTTTATGCCCGAAAGACCCCAGTTGACATAGAACGAACTACCAAATAGGGGTATTCTTGGTCCGGAGAGAGAGATGCGGGGTAATATATCAGAAGTGGACGGCTTTGACCTCTTGACGAGTTCGTTATCAGGGGCACCCGCACCCTCCTGCAACAAGCTTGTTGTATGGCTCACCTCGGTGATAAATGAGAAACGCCCTTTATGCGTGGTGAGAGTGGCAAAGGATGATAAATCCTGCTGAGTTCTTATCTCAAACTCCTCGCTGAAGTATCTATCAAAGGCGGTATCATTCCTTAAATCCAATCGGGTCAGTAGTGTGGTGTCATCCGATATGTCCTGGCGGTGGGAGGTGTGGACCTTCCACCATTCAATATTGGTTTCTCTATCTCTATAATGCGCGAGATGCACCGAATTTACACCGCTCTTTGAACCATAAAGATAAGCGATATTTACCCTCTGACCCCAGCCCCTTCTGCTGTTATAGTCAAGCATAAAGGTGGCGTCGCTGAAATCATTTATCGCCCAGTAGTAGCCAGTGTTTATCACCAGATAATCGCCAGGGTTATATCTGAAATACGGTTGTAGAAAGCCCGAGTGCCTCTCTCGCCTCAAACTCAGTATGTAGTAGGGGAGCGCAAGGACTGGCACCTTATGTATGAACATCACAACCGGCTTTGCAATCACCTTATCTCTTGTGTATATCTTCACCTTTGGGGACCAGAAGTGGTAATGTGGCTGGGAATATTCGCATGTCGTGAAGGTTCCGGACTTACCAAAATATTCATTATCGCCGGTCTTCTTCAGGCGCTTTCCCCTGTAGAAACCCTTCTCTATCTCTGATTTACCTTCATACAACACCCCCTTCTTGGTCTCAAACGAGTAGGTCATCCTCTCACCCTCTACAGTGCCCTCGGCGTCGGAGAGCTCAGCACCAACCTTCGCCTCTATTATCTTCTTCTCGGTTTGATAGTTCACCTCATCCGCTGATAGGTAGATGTCCTCATACTCAAGTTCAGCCCGGGTCTTGAGATATATCTCATCATCACGCACCCGATATTCAATCCAGCCAATCTCGGGGTCCACCCAGAACCGCACCTCGCCTTCCTTAAGTGGCTCAGCAAACGGGGTTTTATACTCCACTGTGGGTTTCTTCTCCACCTCAGGCATCTTAACCCCTCCCAGCGTTACCGAGACCTTCTCGCCAAGACCCGGCTCCACAAACCCACCTTCAACAAACTCCGACAGGTCGCCTGAATAGGGGTCAATAATTAAAGACGAGGCACTGACAACAGCGGGTATCAAGAGAATAATTGCTGAATATCTAAGCATAATGTCTGAAGATAGTATAACAAAGTGGAGTGATTAGTGAAAATATGTATAAATTGTAAGTTTAATATGATAGCATTTGCAAAATAATACTTATACAGATTTTCTGGAGGTAGGCAATAATGAAGATTTTTCTTGACACTGCTAATATTGACGCTATAAAAGAAGTAGATGCCATGGGAATTCTTGATGGCGTTACTACCAATCCGACAATTATCTCAAGAGAGAAGAGACCATTTAGAGAATTGGTAGAGAAGATATGTGAGATACTTCACCCCAGACCGGTTAATGTGGAGATTATCTCTGAGAACCCAAAAGAGATGGTAGCGGAAGCGAAGGAATATCTCAAGATTTCAGACAACCTGGTAATGAAGGTCGCCATGGGCAAAATTGGTCTTGAGGGTGTTAAGCGCCTGACTGACGCAGGCATTACAACCAATATGACCCTTGTCTTCTCTGCATCCCAGGCTATCCTTGCAAGTAAAGCGGGTGCGAGATATGTAAGCCCATTCGTAGGGCGACTTGATGATATATCATCGGTCGGAATGGAATTGGTAGGACAGATTGTTGATATCTTCTACAATTACGATATGAAGACCGAGGTCATAGTGGCAAGCATCAGACACCCTCTGCACTTCGTAGAAGCAGCGCTTATGGGAGCAGATATCGCAACCCTGCCACCAACCGCATTTGAGAAACTCTACAAACACCCATTAACAGAGATTGGCATAGAGCGATTTAAGGAGGACTATAAGAAGATACCGAAATCATAGTTTTTTAGAAATATTGAGGGGGGAGATTGTTTCTCCCCCTCTCTTTTACAATCATTACCTTAACTACAACTCAAATACGAAATACTTCAGTATGTTCTCAGCATCCTCAGTCAATTGTGTTTCATTGTGGAATGTAGTATAGACCACCGAACCGTCCTCATCCGCAAACGAAACTAACAAGGGTTTATCCTCCATTGGACCCTCATCTGTTTCTATATCGCCCTGAATGTGAGTGGTTGTTCCCTCACCAACCGCATCAATCACTATCCAGGAACCGAGGTTGTAATATATCTCCACAACTGACTTACCCATATAGTCAGATAGTTCTGAGTCAAGTATATCCGCATCTACATGCTGTTCCGACCCTATATATGGGTCAGAAAGGTCGTTTCCATAGAAGTCAATAGCATCCGGCCAGGTGTATTCAATATACAAATATTCCCAATCTGATGCATAGATTGAACCACCACCCTTCACAAAGTTCCTCAGATTCTCTTGCACATCTTCGTTCTCTGCATACGATGTATCACTGCCACAGTTAAGGAATATTACATAGAAACTGCTCACTATATCCCAGTCAACGAGGTCTGAGTCATATATTGTTGTAAATCCAATACCCATATCGGTCAATATCGCACCAATATCATCAAAAATGCCTGGAACTACAGCCACCTTAGTTGGGTCTATATCAACCTCAACATCAGTATCTCCCTGAACATTGCCATTGGTAACCTCAATGGTTATCTCACCATGGAAGTGCCCCTTGTCTGCCATAACGGTGTATTCACCGTCAGGGATATCGCTGAATGAATATGTTCCATCGGACTGCGACTGAGTTGACCTCTCAAGCAGAACAACACCCAACTGACCACCCTCATCAGTTATGGTAACGGTGGCGCCGGCAACAGGCGTCTCTCCATCAGGTGCGGTTATGGTTCCGCTTACCAGACCCTCGCCACCCTCCTCTCCACAACCTATGAAGAGGAAAGAAAAAGAAACAAATAAGATTAAAAGCACACTACCATTTTTTAAAGTCATCATATCACCTCCTCAATAAACCAATTTATAAGCACTTACTAACAGTTCATAAAACCTTTTTTTCGCTTCTATACCACGCCTCTTCTGCAATTATAACACCGCTGGAGGTGCCAATCCTATCTGCACCCGCAGAAAGCATCTCATTAGCACTATAAAATCCCCTTATACCACCACTCGCCTTCACCCCCACCCTACCGGGCAATATATCCCTCAACAGCCGAACATCATCAGCACTGGTCGCCATACCGTGAAAGCCGGTGGAGGTCTTTATGAACCTCGCTCCATAGTCAGAGACCATTTCTGCCGCTTCCTTCTTTTGTTCAGTAGTCAATAGCGGTGTTTCAACAATCACCTTCAAGGGATGCGGGCTGATTATACCAACCACCTCTGCTATCTCCTCCCCCACTTCCTTATAACAGCCATCCAGGAACCCACCTACATTCATAACCATATCAACCTCATCTGCGCCCATATCAATACAATCAGATGCCTCCATTACTTTTACCCTGGTGGTGGTTGAACCAAGTGGAAACCCGACTACAGAGACAATGAGAATATCTGTGTCAGATAGGATATCCCTTGCCACTCCAATAAAGGAGGGAGGAATACAGACACCGAGAAAGCCATATTGCTTCGCCTCCAGGCATATCCGCTCCACATCTTCATTTCTGATGCCGAAATCAAGAAGGGTATATTCAATATATTTGGATATCCAAGTAACCTCGCTTCGTGCAATCTCTCCCCTCATCTTCCATACCTCTCATACCTGGCACATACCTATTGACAATTATAATATCTTTTGTATAAAATATAAATAATACGGTGCCCTAGCTCAGTTGGTAGAGCACAGGACTGAAAATCCTGGTGTCCCCAGTTCGATTCTGGGGGGCACCATTTTTTATGACCTTTATAAATTCCAATTGTTATAATACAATAAATGTAAGTATCACTTTCATTTTAAGAAAAGGAGTATTTATGGCAAACACATCTAAAAGCAACCAAGAAGACAGGAAGAAATCTCTGGATACAGCCATATCATATATTGAACGACAATATGGCAAGGGTAGCATTATGTGGCTTGGTGATAGAAGCGCCCTTGTAGATGTAGATATCATTCCCACTGGCTCCCTTGGTCTCGACTGTGCTCTCGGAGTGGGTGGAATACCGCGCGGGAGAATAACCGAGATATTCGGTCCCGAATCAAGCGGTAAGACCACACTTGGTCTTCATATAATAGCAGAAGCCCAGAAGCGGGGCGGGATATGTGCCTTCATAGATGCCGAACATGCGCTACCGGCGGACTATGCCCAGAACCTCGGTGTTGACCTTGACAATCTTCTCATCTCACAGCCCGACACTGGCGAGCAGGCACTTGAGATTGCAGAGTATCTGATAAGAAGCGGTGGTGTAGATGCGGTGGTCATTGACTCTGTTGCAGCACTTGTTCCCAGGTCCGAACTGGAGGGTGATATGGGCGACTCTCATATGGGTCTCCAGGCGCGACTGATGAGCCAGGCACTGAGAAAGCTCACCTCCGCCATCTCTCGTTCCAGAACCAGCGCCATCTTCATCAATCAGTTGCGTGAGAAGATTGGAGTTATGTTCGGAAGCCCCGAGACCACGCCAGGTGGAAGAGCACTCAAGTTCTACTCATCTATACGACTGGATATCAGGAGAATATCGTCCATCAAAGAGAAGGAAGCGATAATTGGCAACAGAACCAGAGTGAGAGTGGTGAAGAACAAGGTAGCAGCACCTTTCAGGAATGCTGAGTTTGACATCATCTACAACAAAGGCATATCAAGGGAGGGTGAACTCATAGACCTTGGCGTGCAGTTTAATATTATTGACAAGTCAGGAACCTGGTTCTCGTATGGCGAACTCAGGTTAGGGCAGGGTAGAGAGAATGCAAGGCAGTTCCTTGAAACCAACAAAGAGGTTGCTGACGAGATTGAGGCAAAGATAAAGGAGAAGCTTAATCTCTCTGAGGTAGACCTACCGAAACCAGAAAAAGAAGAGATTGAAGAAGAGAAGAAGACAGAGTCCTGAAGAACTCCCCAGAAGAGGGACCATCACAAAATTAACCCATGTAAAGAGAGACCCTGAGAGGGTATCTGTGTATATTGACAATACCTATGTTGGAACCATCTATGTGGACCGAATAAGAGAACTGAAACTTAATGTTGGTTCTAAGTTAACTGAAGAAGGGGTAGAAAAGCTATACCACCAGATAAAGATTACGGAAGGTCAATATATCGCTATGAACAAACTATCATACAGACACAGAAGTGTTGCAGAGATAGAGCGAGAACTCAGGAAGAACAGGATACCCGATGAAGTAATAAAGGAGGTTATAGAGTATCTAACCTCAAGGGGGTATCTGAACGACGCTGAGTTCGCCCGCGCTATGGTCCAGACCTATACCCATAGAAAGGTCCCCTTTGGCAGGCGGGCAATAAGAAGCAAGATGATAGAGAAGGGGATTGATAGAGAACTGATTGAGAGCACCCTCAACGAGATAGAAGATGAAGACGGGCTGGCGAGAAAGGCGGCTGATGCGGGCATAAAGAGATATGTTAGATACGATGGTAAAGAAAAGAGGGAGAAACTGGCACAGTTTCTATATAGAAAAGGATATAGTTGGGATACAATCAAAGAAGTTCTTGATGAATTAATTCCACATAGATAAATGGATAAAATTAGATAATGTCATTTCTTGAATACGGAATACATGTTATTATGTCTTGAAAAGGAATCATTACAATCGGAGGTAACACTGATATGATTGAGATAGAGGACTTTGAACTCTATGCGAAGATGTATAAGGCAATGGAGCACCTTGAGAACTGCCGTGAATTCGCCACACTAATCCCAGAGGTCAGAAGCAATCTCGTCTATGCGAAGAAAGGCGCAAAGACCCCGGACGATGTTCTGGCAATAGACGGTAGGATTACAGTAGTGAACAACATTCCCCATGCTTCCGGGAGGATAAGATTTGGTGCCTCAAGCCACATGGCACGGCTCATTATAGAGGTAATGAAGAGGGAACCATCTATCCGTGCTGGAATAAATTTTATTTACTCCCCTGAAATTGTCCGTTTACTTAAGCGTTACGCAAGTAAAAATGGGTGGGTTGTCTGTCCAATAGACAGAACTGATGAGCCAGATGAAATAAAAGATGTTGAGGGTGCCTCAGCCAGATGGAAGGTGGACAAGGCATTTGAAATAACAGAAGGAAAATTGCCAAAGATAATCTTTGAGTTCGGAGGTGTGGGTAAAGAAGACCTGTCATATATTATTGGAGAAGACCCCATTAGGGTTGTAAAGGATATGTGTGATATTGCACAAAGATATATACAGACCTTAAAGATATAAAAATAACAGGAGGTAGTATGACAGAACTGCCAGATATAGGTAAGATTTCCCAGGATGTGTTTAATGAACTTATATACCCACGACTTGGAGCTAAAAGCAACAAGGTAATTGTTGGACCCTATCATGGTATTGATGTTGGCATAGTAGAGATAGGAAACAGAGCGGTGGCAATGACAACAGGCCCTGTGTTCATAGTTCCAGAATATGGCTGGGAGAGGTCGGCGTGGTTCGCCATCCACATTCTGCTCTCAGATGCGGTAACCAGCGGGCTTGCTCCATCCTATCTCTCCATAGACCTCAATCTCCCCCTGGAGATGACGAGACAGCAACTTGAGATTGTGTGGGAGACAATACATAAAGAGTGCGAACGACTCGGTGTCTCTATCGTTTGTGGACACACTGGAAGGTATGAGAACTGCCATTATCCAATGGTTGGAGGAG
>Ga0164318_10008281_pt1 | contig 10099 bp, 7 predicted proteins | sample GuaBasSedimGuay9_FD_113734 | JGI IMG/M metagenome (GOLD analysis project Ga0164318, IMG submission 113734) | Subseafloor sediment microbial communities from Guaymas Basin, Gulf of California, Mexico - Guay9, Core 4571-4, 0-3 cm | ecosystem: Environmental > Aquatic > Marine > Hydrothermal vents >...
TTGTAGTTTCCTGAAGTATTATTGTATGAAGCTGAATTACCAATACTGGTATTTCCTTCACCAATAGTGTTTTGATAGGCTGCTCCGGCTCCAACAACTGTATTGTACCACCCTGTACTATTTGAGTATAATGAAGTATATCCTAAAGATGTATTCCCTGCACCTGTTGTGTTTGATAAAAGTGCTTTGGAACCGACAGCAGTATTGTAGGTTGCCTCATAGGTACCTGGTTGAGCTCCTGTTTCATTATTATACAGTGCCGAATCGCCAATGGCTACAAGGTTGGAGCGGGTAGTGTTAGAATTTAAGGCCGAAGTACCAATAGCAACATTGGAATACCCTGTTATGTTATTATATAGAGCTGAAAAACCGGTCGCCGAATTACCAGACCCCGAACTGTTAACGCGCAGTGCGTTATTCCCAATTCCCACATTTCCATTGTTGGAACCATTATCATTAAATCCGGCATCCTTCCCAAGAAAAATAGAAGAACCATTGGAATCAGACTTTCCATCAGACAAATCATCAACCTTTTTAACGCTTGAAAATCCGTCAGTTAAACGAATCCAAACAGTTCCATTGTAAAAATAGAATCCAGTATTACTGTCAGTTTGAAAAATTAACAATCCAGTTGGCAAAGGTGTGGGAATTGTAGCGCGTTGCGAAACTGTCATGCGCGGAATCAGTATTCCATGATTGGTTGATTTAACATCCAGCATGGCTGAGTTGTTGGCTGCTGAGCCGTCGGTGTTAATGGCTACCTGGGCATGGAGTGCAAGGGAGATAGCAAGGGTTAGAAGTGATAATGTTAATTTTTTCATGCTCATCGATTTTGAATTTAAAACAAGGCTTTGAATATTGTTGTTGTAAATAGCTTGTTAAATATTTTAGTTTTTAATTACTTTGTGATAAACAGTTTTGTTGGAACGATCTTTTAAACCAATAAAATAGATACCTTTCGGTAGCATGGATAGATCAATGGTTGCGTTGGTTGAAATACTTTTCTTTTCCAATAGCAATTTTCCACAAAGGGTAAAAACCGAAAGGCTCACTGGCTGCTTTTCTTTATTGTTAACAGAAATAGTAACATAATCGTGAAACGGGTTGGGGCTTATAAGTATAGTGTTTTGATGCCAATCATCAATTCCATCAACAAATTCAAGGTATAGGGCGTCAGAATATTTAATGCAATCAACACCGGGTTCAATTACTGAAACCACAAGTCCCTGCGAAACATCATCATTGGTCAGTCCGGAAGCGGTGAAATCCAGGGTGCTTCCGTTACCCATATAGGTGTCCAGGGTTATTTCGCCATTGATCTGTATCAAACTGTAACTCCATGCCTCATTAGTGTTTAAAACATGCGTTATCACGTCTTCGCCCGCTTGTAAGATTGTGTCGTTTAGAACTGCTTCAGGTATACTGACAGGGCAAATATCCTTAACTTTTAGCAGCAAAGCGAAACCATGTCCCTGCACCATATTGCTTGTCGATATGTAAATTTTTCCATCCTGATCCAAAGTAAAGTCATAAACATTTTCATTTCCGCCATGGTCAAAATAGGTTTTCTGCAAAAGATCTCCTTCAAGGGAATATTTCAAAAGAGCTGCATTGCCCGTGTTATAGTTGTCATTTGCAAAAGCAAGTACATCAATGTCATTGTCAGTATTCAGGTGAATTTTAAGGAAGCCGGTATTTGAACTCATTGAGCGGGCGAATGTTTCTCGCCATAATATGTTGCCGGCGGTATCGGTTTGTAAAATAATACCTTGTGTACTGCCCGGATTATTTTCGTTGGGGCCTGTTCCGCAAATAATATATCCCTGGTCATCAGCTAACGTCAGGATGTCATTTCCGTAATCGTTATACTCCCCCTCATAAACCGTATAATTCAGGAACCGCACCGAATCATCATACACCCTTACTTTGGCAAAGAGTATATCCAGGTCGTCACTTCCTACGTTTTTTCTGTATCTCCGTTTACCGGTCAATACAAAAGTGCTGTCGTCCACTTTATCCATACCATAGAAAGCTCCGGGAATGAAGTTAGTATCTGCATTTGCTGCAAATAAGGTATCCCAGATGAAATGCCCCGTGTTGTCCAGTTTTCTCAAGGCAAGACAAGCATGTGCTCCATAGACATATTTAATAGCGGCAACGAGAAAGCCACTGTCGGCGGTCTGTTCCACATCATAGCCGCCCTGGTAATCCCATTGTCCTCCATTCATGGTCGCATCAAGTATTTCACCGGAGGGAGATAATTTTGCAAAATAAGTGTACGGATAATTACCTAAAGGATAGTATCCTATCATTACAAAGTTATTATCAAAATCTGTCATTAAATGGTTTGCATGTTGGTGCTTCACATCAAATTGTTCTTCGCTATAGGAGAGCCAGATGGCGTTTCCTGCAGTATCAGCTTTTAGGTAGAACATACTGCCATTGCTGTAGGACGTATTTGCCGAGCCGGCAATAAGCAGTTTGTTGTCAGGGGTTGTCATAATGGCTGTGGCTTCGCCTTCGGTTGTGATGGCCGGAATTTGAACGTACCATTCCTGGATGAATTTCTGGGCGAAAAGGCCCGTTGAAAAAAAGAGCATTGCGAAAAAAGAAATTAGCGTTTTCATAAGATATAGGTTTTATTTGTTCCCCGGATATGGGATAAGATTTGCGAGACTGATAGTATTTGGCTCATGATAAAAGGTACGAAAAGAATTGTTGTCAGCATTCATGGGATGATGCTTTTTTCAATAGTGTTTTCAGGCTGCGAGTACTGCAAATGTAAGGCGAGAAGGAGGCGAATGCAAATTTTTTAGGGGATATTTTTGAATTTTATGCTTGTGCTTTGCAGACGCAGTTTTTAACAGAAAGAAATACTGCAAATTAAAAAATTATTGATTAACAGCTATTAATGCGAATCAAGGGGTCAGCTTATAATGGCTCTGTATCTCTTTCATTTTCTATAGAGTACAAAGCTCCCCTCCTTGGAGGCCTGCCTGCCGGACGGGCTGGGGCTGGGTTTCATTACCATCAGATTAACAATACTTATTTTCAACTCTTGATTCGCATTATTAATGCTGTACTTTGATTGAAAACCGAAAACCTCAGGTTTTCCTCTTTTTCTTTTTCGCTGCCGGAAACAAAACATTGTTCAAAATAAGCCGGTAACCGGGCGAGTTGGGGTGGAGGTTGAGATCAGTTGGTGGGTCGCCAATCAGGTGGCGGTAATCTTCGGGGTCGTGGCCACCATAAAATGTCCAGAAGCCTTTGCCGAATTCACCATGAATATAACGGGCTTCACCGGCGGCTTTGTTTTCGCCCATCACCACTACATTCGACTTAATTAAACTGCTATTGAATGCCGTTGTTTGTCCCATGAATCCTTTAATGAGGCGTTCGTGGTTTTGGGTGAGCATAGTAGGGATATGATCCCATTTGGCCGAAAAATCAAACAGGCTAAAATAGTCGTTTTCCTCGCGTATACTTCTTGGGCGACTTGCCGTTACATCAATATTGGATATTTCATATTCGGTAGGATTGGTTACAATACGAAAATCTGTAAAAGCAATGCACTTGGAAAAATCCAGTCTGTTTTGTGCATTCGCATCCATGGCATCACCATCAAACATTACATCGCAAATGTCAACACCCTCGGCAGCCAATGCCACATCGTAACTATCCGTGGCAGAACACATGGCGAATAAATAACCTCCTCCAACAAGGAAATCTCTGATCTTTTTAGCGACTGCCAATTTCAACTGGGATACTTTTTCAAAGCCGTATTTTTGGGCAATTGCTGTATTTGATCGTACATCTTCCTGGTACCAGGGATAATTGCGGTAGCGAAACCAGAACTTGCCAAACTGCCCGGTAAAATCTTCGTGGTGCAAGTGCAGCCAATCGTAAGTGGGCAACATGCCATCCAGCACTTCTTCATCAAAAACAACATCATAAGGAATCTCGGCATAGGTAAGTGCAAGCGTAACGGCATCGTCCCAGGGTTGTTTGTTTTTCGGCGAATACACTGCAATACGTGGTACTTTGTGCAATTTTACTTCATCCATGTTTACATCCGGCTCAGCAATTTGTTGCCTGATGGAACTGGCCTGTACATCGGTAATTACCTGGTAGCTTACATTTCTGATCACACATTCATTCTCAATACGCTGGTGGTATTGAATCAGGTAACTTCCCCCACGGTAGTTAAGTAGCCAGCCAATTTCGACACCTTGTTGTAAAACCCAATAGGCAACACCGTAAGCTTTTAGGTGATTGCTTTGTGATTTATCCATCGGAATCAGCAAATGTGCTGCGTGTGTGGAATTGGTAAAACCAAGTAGAAACACCAGGAGGAAAAGGATTGTTATTCGTTTCGTTTTTTTCAATTGTTACGTTTTTACTGGTTCTATTTATGTTGGGCAAAGATATGTTTTTGGGTTGAACTGGGGATGGGGGAAATAGGGGATAGGGGAAATAGGGGATAGGGGAAATGTGGGGAATATGGGAATATGGGGTATATGGGAATATGGGAATAGGGGAAATAGGGGAATAGGGGAATATGGGAAATAGGGGAATAGGGGAATAGGGGAATAGGGGAATATGGGAATATGGGAATATGGGGAATATGGGAATATGGGAATATGGGAATAGGGGAATAGGGGAATAGGGGGAATAGGGGAATAGGGGGAATATGGGAAATAGGGGAATAGGGGGAATAGGGGGAATAGGGGAATATGGGAAATAGGGGAATAGGGGAATATGGGAAATAGCGGAATATGGGAATAGGGTGACTTGACAGGCAGTGACTCGTCCTGAAATAGGTTGACACAAAAAGTAAACAAATTTCAGGATTATGAGAAGAAAAGTAAAGCGATTTCCGGACGGATTAAAATTAGTGGCTGTAAAGGAGTATTTGAGTACTGGCATAAGTCAAGCAGAACTCAAACTCAAGTGTGGATTAAGGGGGGCTTGTCCTGAACAGCTTAGAAACCCTTATAGCCCTTATAATCCTTATTCCCCCTTGCTTTGAAGGATTTCTATTGATTATTTGTGTATTTGTTTTACTGCTTATTTTCCGGAATAAACCTAAACCGGCTATGGGCAATTATTTGCTGTTGGCTATCGGTGTTCTTACTTGTTCTTGACGTTGAAACTGAACTTGCTCTTGATATTTTTCTTTGTTAAAATGATTTTTACTGTGAGGTTTATTACCTTCTAAGTCTTGATATTCTGTATTGGGCAGGGGTTTTTCTTTAAGACCCATTCCTGAAGCTGCTTTTGATGAAGGTTCAACGCTTGTAATATTTTCAAGCGAATAAGTTTCATGATCTTCATCGAATCGTCCGTTTTGATTAATAAGAATGAGATGAACATAGGATCTATCTTTGCTGTCAGGCATTACTGCAGTTGCATTCATCATACTCGGTCTGCTTGAAACGGTTCCTAACAATAAACGTCGACCTTGCATTTCTTTAATAACTGGAGCTAGAGTCCCATCATCTGTCATCATCATTTCTCCACCCATAATTGCTGTAACTCCATATGTTGTTGTTGCAAGTATTGGCGTTGTAAGATTTCCTTGACTGAAATTTACATTCCAACCCAATTGCCCTGGATAAAAGTTTGTGTAAGGATCATAATCATTTTGCATTGTTGTAGTAATATTTCGCATTGTATTTGCAGTTGTAATAGGACTGCTTCCTTCATAAAAATGATCTTGAATCCATGTTCGTGCAGACCAATAAGGTGATCCTGGACCATTCGCCCACATATAGTCTATGTCTCGTAAAATTTCTTCGAAATTTATTTTATCTGTACCTACCATTTCTGCGATTTCTTCACCATCACCTTCTATTGTTGAATTCGCTCCAACCTCTGGAACTTCTACTGTTTTTGGATAGAAATATCTATTGAATGCAATAATTGTATCAAGAACTGGATTGGGAACATCATGTTCGTTATTTATCATCCAGAGTTCGTTTTCTTTTCCAAGTTCGAATTCAACATCTGTTCCTGCAGGAATATTTTCAAAACTGTATTTACCATCGCTTCCTGTAATATCTTCTTCGATAAGTTCTCCTGTGCTTCTATTAATAACACGAACTGTTACGCCACTTTCAAGAGCTTTTGAATACACATTTCTTACAATTCCTTCTATGTCTTGTGTTTGGTTTTCAGGAATAACAGAAACGTAATGTCTAATCGTGTTGCTCCCGCTTACAATTAACACGGTGTCAATTTCTGTAACGAAATCATCCCCTCCATTTGGAGAAATAGTAACGATGTATTTTGTTTGTCCTGGATTTGCTTGTTCATAAACTACGGGAACTGTAATTTGATATGCACCATCTGTTGCAGTAGTTGTGAATTTATTTGCTTGATTTAATAGTCGTTTATATTCAACATCTGCGCTATTTGGTAGACCTGTTAAATCTGCATAAAATATTAATCCATTAATATTTCCGCTATCATACTGCATTCCTTTTACGTTGAAAAAGAAATCATGGAAATTATTTTCTTTCACTAAAACAGTGTCAATAAAATCTTCCAAATTTTCGTGAGTGATGTTGATGATGTAGTGTGATGCTCCTTCATCCTCTTTAATTGCTTTGGCAGCTTTTTTTCCATTATTATTTTCTTTTGGAACTGCTCCGTAATCTATGATGCTTGGTTTATTTTCGAGGTGTGCTATTTTACTTGCGACAGGACCTTTAGTTGATGTGGTGTGAAAGAGGTATGTTCCGTCTTTAATATCTTGTCCGTGCTACACTGCATCGTATGTTTTTGTTAAGGGGTTATAGGTTACAGGAATTTTTGCTAGTTGTTGTCCGAGCATATTAATGATGTATCCTTCTTTTCCAATTTCTTTTGCATCGCTTGTGAATCTTATGAGGTGATCTGACCCTGTACCATTGTTGCTGACAAAAATATCAGCCGAGGTAAAAGGTGACGCAAAAGAGAAAATACCGACTGGGTGCTTCACAACGGGAAGGCTATCGGCAATATCCCGTCCCATGCTATCGGAAAGTGCCTCCCTGACAAGTAGTTGGTTACTGTTAACCGTATCTAAAAGCGTATATTGTATGAAGGCACTGTCTAGGGTTTGCCCATCAAGAATAATGTTGCTTGTTACTGTTTTTGAGTATACAGTATCAGGAATTTGTAGGCTTGCTGCGCGCAATTCATCAAGCGGCTTTGGTATTGCTTGCACCTTGTTCATTTCTATTCCAAAAACAGACAGACCCATGATGGAGACTCCGATGAATATTTTGCTTAGTAGTGGATTGAATTTCATGTTCTTTTAGTTGGTTTGTATTATTTTTCGTGATGTTGGTTTTATCAGGTTCTTCATACTTGTAGCCAACTCGCTGATTATAAAAAGAATTACCATATTTATTCCTTTTCAGTGTATAAAAATACGTGAAACACTTCAGTAAGTACCTGACTCAAAGATAAACTTTTTCTGATTATTGCTGCTTCATTCTGATGTTATTGGCCATCATTTATTCAAATAGAAATCGTGCTCTCATAATCCCGAACTCCACTCTTGCTCCTATTTCCCACATAAGCCAGTTTTCCCCTTTGACCCTTATCTTCCTATTTCCCTTATTCCTTTATTCCCCCCTCCCTTTTTTCCCCATCTCCCAAAATTGTTTACTTTCATCCCGCCAAAAAACCAGGTTTGTATGCTGTTGAATATCTCCTTTCATTTTGATTTCTTCCCACTTTTTGTAGTGGCTGCAATTGCATGGTTTACACCGGTTTTCCTGTCATTATTTAAGTTAAAAAAAATACCTTCAGTTATTGTTGAGATAATCCTTGGCTACTTTGTCGGGCAATATTTATTGGAAGGAATCGACAGCGAGAGCTTTCGTATTTTGGAATTCTTTGCGCTGGCAGGCTTTATTTTCCTTATGTTTTTGGGCGGACTAGAGATTGATGTGGATCAGATTGTGGCATCACTTCCGCGTCGGAAACTCACCTATTCCCGTTTCCTGAAAAATCCATTGTTGGTGGGGGTCAGTCAGTTTGCCATTGCAATCGTGCTGGCTTATGTGGGCACTTTGTTGCTTTCCATGGTTATCGACATTCCAAGTATTTGGTATTTTTCATTGATTATGGTAACCACTTCGGTCGGGATTGTTCTTCCTGTACTGAAAGACAGGGGCGAGATACATACCCGTTTTGGCCAAATGGTGATTATTGCCGCTGCCGTTGCCGACATCTTCAGTATCATCTTATTCACCTTCACCGCTTTCATTATTAAGAACGGATTTCAATATGAACTGCTCTATATTTTCGCCCTTTTTATTCTGTTTTTTATTGTTTACAAACTAATCAACAGGCTCAAAAATGTACCGATTTTTAATAAATTAAGTTACCAACTTTCGCAGGCTGCTTCACAAATCAGGATTCGGGGCAGCATATTAATGATTATGATTTTTGTCGTGATCTCGCAGTACATTGGCGAAGAAGTTGTATTACTTGGAGCTTTTTTAAGTGGCCTCGTTCTTTCCTCCATGTTGCACCGCGAGCGTTCACTTTTGCTTGTGAAATTAGACGGCATGGGATTTGGATTTTTTATCCCTTTCTTTTTTATCATGGTGGGCGTTGAATTCGACCCCAGTGCCCTGGCAGAATTCGACCAGTCACTGATCTGGTTCCTCATTGCTTTACTGATTACGCTATTCGTCATTAAAGTTGTCCCTTCCGTTTTGTGGGGCAGGTTATTTGGTATGCGAAAAGCCATTTCGGGAGGATTCCTGATGTCGTCGCGATTGAGCCTGATTATTGCTGCATCGGCAATTGGCTTGGGCTTGGGAGTGATTACGCCAGGGATTAATGCCAGTTTCATTATCATGGCTGTAATCACTTGCTTTATTTCGCCTGTTGTTTACAATTGGATGACATTGGGAAATATACTTTCAGGCAACAAAACCATTATTATTGGTGGAAGCAGTACTGCCGTTTTGCTTGCCAGAAGGCTAAATGTACATGGAAGAAAGGCCATTATTGTTGAGAAAGACAAAGAGCGTTATAAAGAGATTAACAACAAGGGTGTTCATGCACTTCATGGTGATGGATGTGAGGCTGATATTTTTCAAAAACTGAAATTGAAGCATGACAATTATGTAGTGATAGAAACAGGGGATGACGAACAAAACCTGAAAATTAGCAAGCTGCTCAGAAATGAATACCAGCATGAAAAGATCATCTCCAGAATCAGTCGTTTTTCGTTGGAGCAAAAATATAAGTCATTGGGAGTCGAAACCATTGATGTTACCCAAATATTGGCCACTGCCATCGAAAACCTGATTGTAAGGCCAACAACTTATCACGCGCTGGTTGAATCATTTGAAAACTTTAGCGTTGATGAAATAGCGATTACCAATAAAGATATCGACGGATTGCAATTGAAAGAAGTCCTTTTCCATCAGGATGCAATTCTGATGATGGTTAAAAGGGGCGATAATTTCTACATTCCACATGGTGAAACTTATTTCAGGTTGGGTGATGTGTTGCACGTTTTTGGAACGGATACAGCCATGGAAGATACCAAGAGAAAATTAGGGGCTTGATATTGGTTTCAAGCATTCAATTTTTTACTTTTGCACCGCTAAAAATCTGAATCCATGAAAAAAACAGCTTTGAACAAAATGCACCACGAAATGGGTGCCAAAATGGTAGAATTTGTAGGCTTTGACATGCCCGTTCAATTTGAGGGAATCAATGCCGAGCACGAAACGGTAAGAACAAAACTGGGTGTGTTCGACGTTTCGCATATGGGCGAATTTTGGGTAGAAGGCCCGAAGGCGTTTGACCAGGTGCAAAAAGTGACGAGTAACGATATCTCGGCTTTAACCGATGGCAAAGTGCAATACAGTTGTTTTCCGAATGGTGATGGAGGCATTGTTGACGATTTATTGGTTTATCGCTTTGGCGAAGAAAAATACCTGCTGGTGGTCAATGCTTCCAATATTGAGAAAGACTGGGCACATGTGAACAGTCACAATGAAATTGGCGCAAAACTTACCAATGCTTCTGACGATATTTCCCAACTGGCAGTGCAGGGCCCGCTGGCTTTAAATGCCGTGCAAAA
>Ga0164318_10008282_pt1 | contig 10098 bp, 7 predicted proteins | sample GuaBasSedimGuay9_FD_113734 | JGI IMG/M metagenome (GOLD analysis project Ga0164318, IMG submission 113734) | Subseafloor sediment microbial communities from Guaymas Basin, Gulf of California, Mexico - Guay9, Core 4571-4, 0-3 cm | ecosystem: Environmental > Aquatic > Marine > Hydrothermal vents >...
GCGGCCGGCTCGTCGTCGCTTATCCGGCGGAGGCCCACCCCGACGAGGTGATCGCATCGTACCTAGAGGTCGAGGAGGTGGTGGATTACAGGGAGCACAAAAGCCTAACAAGGAGGATAGTCGTGGCGAGGTCGAGGTGACCGCCCTTGAAAGTGACCTTCCTCGGGACCAGCAGCGCCGTGCCCACCAAGGACAGATCCCTGACGTCCATAGCCCTAGTCATGGACGGAGAGTACCTCCTCATCGATGTCGGGGAGGGCACCCAGAGGAGGATCATTGAGGCCGGCCTGGGGTTCGGTCGCCTCAATAGGATATTCATCACCCATCTCCACGGGGACCACTTTCTGGGACTCTTTCCACTCCTCCAGACCATGGGGATACTGCGTAGGACCAGGCCCTTGGAGGTTTTCTCTCCACCGGGGCTTGTCGCGCTGATCGACGGCCTCGCAAAGCACGCCTCTTTCAGGGTGGATTTCCCCCTCAAGCTCGTCGAGTTTAACGGCGAGACCAAGTTCGAATTCAAGAAGTACACGGTCAAGGTGTTCCCAGTGGAACACGGGGACACGCCGACGTTCGGGGTGAAGGTCGTGGAGAGGCCGAAACCAGGAAAACTAGACGTTGAACTGGCTGACAGGCTCGGAGTCCCTCCGATCATGCGGGGGCTGCTGAAGAAGGGTATCCCAGTCAGATTGCCCGATGGGAGGGTGGTCCGTCCCGAAGAGGTGGTCGGTCCCCCTCGGCCCGGCAGGACGGTTGTCTACTCGTCCGACACGAGACCCACGGAGAGGGTGATCAAGGAGGCCACCGAGGCCGATTTGCTGATCCACGACGCCACCTTCACGTCCGATCTTGCCGACAGGGCCGAGGCAACCGGGCACAGCACGGTCGAGGAGGCCTGCGAGGTCGCCCTCAAAGCGAGGGCGGCCAGACTGGCCCTCACGCACTTTAGCGCCCGATACAAGGAGGAAGACCTGAGGGAAATAGAGGACCGCGCGAGGGCGATCTTCCCAAACGCGTTCGTGGCCAGGGACCTCATGACGATTGAGCTGTGAACGCGCCGCCACGAAGGGCGGCCCTGACCTCCGCCTGCGTAGTCTCCTTCACTATCCTCCCCTCCGAGGTCTTGGGGGCCAACCAGTCGAGGAACAGGGAGATATTGCCCTCCATATGCTCGGGAAGGATTATCTCCAGGTGGATAGTTCCAAGCGGGCTCTCTTCCTCTCCCTCGCACAGCACAATGGAGCCAGAGAGCGCGGCCTGCTTGTGAATCAGCAGTTCCATGACGGTTCCCCGAAGAGATGACCGGAGAAGCATGCGGGCGGTGTCTAGGATTCTATTCGTGCGAAAAGAGTTGCGCAGCTTGTACAGTTTGTCTAGGCCAGAGGTCTCAAATACCATGAGGCGCGGCCAGCCCTCCTCAAGCTGATCGGGGAGTTCGTCCTCTTCGCTGACGGGAACCACGTTCTTAATGGCCTTCAGTACCTTAGACGGGTTCTCCGTTCTGTTCACCCATGCCGAGACGCGTATTCTCACCTCACCCTCACTCATACTCACACCTCCAGGGAGGAGCACTCCTCCACCCTCGCTGGGAGGCCTAGCCTCAGGTACCCCGTGACGGGCCAGCGGACGATTGTGGCGCCCAGCTTGCCTAGTTCAGACTCCAGCCTCTCTCTGATTCTCCTCCCTTCAGAATCGAAGTCAGTCAGGATCACGTATCTTTTGCCGCAGACAGCCGGGGAACCCCCCACCCTCATTTCACGCGCTAGCTCGACAACTGTGATGAAGCGAGCGCGTACCCCCAGTTTTACGAGGGCCTGAATGTCCCTCCTGCCTTCAACGACTATCAGAGTTCCCCCCCGGAGGGATTCCTCCGATAGCGTCTTGGCCCAGCGTCTTATCCCCTCAACATCGAGCTGGGGCCTGGTCATTAGGCAGGGTCACCTTCCCTTTTCGTTTCCCAGGTCTTCATCGCCCTCGTTCGACAGTATTGGGCACATAGATCCGTCAATAAACGATTATGAACGATTAATTAAGTTCTCGGCACGTCGACTCGATGCGCTGGTCGACAAATTCGACGCCCGTCGTCGCCGTCTCGGCGGCGATCCTGCTGTCAGTGCTGGCGCTCGGGACGCTGCCAGTCAGCTGTGAGCCAACACCAGAAGAGCACCCATACCTGGTCGAGTTCAAAGCTTACGTCGATATCTCGAGCGACGACACATCCAAGGTCACCATATCAGGCACGTTCTTCAACCCGGCGAGTTCCAAGGTGGCCGTGAAAGCGATCTCCATCCCACTCGGTCCAGCTGAACTGATAAAACTGGATCCATCGAGCGTCTCGACCTCAGAGGGAGCGCGGGTCGAGATCTTCGATGGACCGGACACCACATTGCTCGTCGAAGTCCTCCCCACGCCGGTACCCCCGGGCGAGAAGGGGAGCTTTCAGATCTCCTACGTTGCCCTGCCCGGTGGTTACGTCAAGCCCTGGATGCCCATCGGCAGCAACTCTACGGCCGGAGGGTACAGGATGTTCAACTTCAACCTATACAACCCCAACCTGAGCCTAGTCCAGGGCATCACCGACACGCAGGTCACGGTCCTCCTTCCCAGGGATGCCCTGCTCACCCAGCTCAGCCCACTCATGAACCTCTTCTATCCAAACAAGCCGGTGATCGAGGCGAACCTGGTTACCCGGAGGACCCAGGTCAGCTGGACAAATCTCACCGTGGCGCCCGGCGAGGGCAGGCTCTTCATCGTCACCTACTCCCTGCTGGGGACCCCCAGCCCCCCGCCTCAATCCCAGCAGACCCCCCCGGGGAACAACTTGACCACGGCGGGCCAGGCCCCCCTGAGCATGACCCTCCTGCTGGGATCGAACGGCCTCGCAGCCCTGACCTCGGCCGCTCTAACCTACCTGCTGCTCAGGCGTAAACTGACTCAGCCCAGAGAGGCGCCCGTGATGAAGGAGGAGACCCACCCAAAGACGATCCTCTCCCAGCTCTCGCCCGAGGAGATGAAGATCCTAGAAACAGTTCAGGCGGCCGGTGGATCCGTGGCTCAGCGGGACATCCCGCCTATGGTGGGCTTCTCTAAGAGCAAGGTCTCTAGAATGCTAAAGAGGCTGGAAGAGCTTGGGCTGATAAATAGAACCACCCTGGGAAGGACTAAGCTGATCGAACTGTCTGAGACGGCCTCTCGGTTGCTGAGTTCCTCGGACTAGGCCCCCGGCGAAAGGTGGTGCGGGGGGTGGGATTTGAACCCACGCGGGCCTACGCCCAGCGGATCTTGAGTCCGCCGCCTTTGACCAGGCTCGGCCACCCCCGCCCGCTTCGACATTGGGAGGATCTCCTATTTGACGTTTTTGCGGGCCGACCACCTCCCGGCCCTCTCTACTATTCTCCCGTAGAACCCCTCGGGTTCCGGGTACATCCTGGCGAATCTCGGTCCATCCCTGACGAGCCTGATTCGCGCCTCCCTCTGTAGTGGGACTTCTACCTGACCGTCTATGATCCCGACGAGGTCCCTGTTGGACTCCACCCTCACCTCGATGTTCATGGGGGCAACGAATGAGGTGACCGGCACTATCATGCTGGGCGGCCAGGCTGCCAGCGGGGCGGCCACCAGCGCGTGGACCCTGGGGTCGACCAGCGGTCCGCCTGCGGACAGCGAGTAGGCCATCGACCCGAGAGGGGTCGCGAATATCAAGCCATCCGCGATGAACGAGTTCACAAACGCCCCGTCAACGTACACCGAGAACTTGCTTGCCTTCCCCCTGATACCACAGGCCAGCAGCACCTCGTTTAGCGCGGGAGAAACCGGCACGCCCTCGAGCCGGACGGCCGGGTGCGTGACCACCTCGTAGTCCCCCTCGACAAGCCTCTTGAGACCTTTCTGGAGGCTGCCCTCATCCAACTCCATTAGGAGCCCGTACGTTCCGTCCTTGACGCCGATCAAAGGGAGAGTTCCCCTCGAATCGTGGTAGGCCTTCAGCAGAGTTCCGTCCCCGCCTACCGCCATGACTATGGCGTCGGGCCTGGGCTCGACCGGCGAGGGCTCTCTGAGTATCTCCACTCCGTGCTCGGAGAGATACCTGACCGCCCTCTCGGCCAGCCTGGATGCCTCCGGGCTGTCCTCCCTCACGTACAGGTGAACCCTCTCTATCGGGTGAGCTCTCATGAGGCTCGCGATGCCTGGCTCAGCCAAGTTATTAGGCTGAGGCCCGCGCCTTGCAGGAGGTGGGGCTCCTACCCACGCTGTCGGCTGAGACGTCCGGTCTGCTGCTGAGTCTCCCAGAGGTCCGGGTGAAGGTGATTAAGACCGTAGAGGGTCTCCCCGAGGAGTTCCCGTGGCCGCTGAAGAAGGGCATGGAGATCGAGGTCCCCGCGTGGCTGGCCGACACCCTCACTTCGTTGGGGGTTGCGGAATTTGCGGAGCCCCTGGACCTAAAGTCCTTCGAAACCCTTCTCAGCAAGGAGCTAGTGACCTCTCGCCTCACAAGAGTCCCGCCGGCTACGTTCACATGGTTCTTGCGAGAGAGAAAAGAGATCGAGGCGGGGGCAGGCGATCCTCTCGCCGCGCGGAGGCTCTACATAACCGGGCGGGACCTGATCAAGAAGAGACTGTCTAAGGCCCTCAGATACGCTGTTCTGGCTACTGAATCTGAGGTCGTCGAAAAGAGGCTTGTAGAGAGACTAACTCCACCTGAACGAGTTGTCTACGCTCAGATCAGGCTTATAATCGGTAGGTGGATAAGCTTACTCCTGGGCGAGAAGGGGGAGGATGGGGGAGACCGCGGAGTTTGACGGGGACCTGGTCGCCGTCTACGAGGATTTCATCGTCACGTTCGTTGACGAGGCTGGGGAGAGGAAGTACCTCAACAAGATACCGGAGATGGTGGAGTCTAGGAAGAGATCCCTGAGGGTGGACTACCAAGACCTCTTCTCCCACCTCCCCTCCAGGGAGATCGCGAAGGATCTGCTGGTGAACCCACAGCGTCACCTCGAGGCCGCCTCCCTGGCCTTGGCCAGGGTGGTCAGGAGGTACGGTGACATCTCCGGGGAGGAGCTGGAGCTTTACGCCTCCGGTAAGTTCCACGTCAGATTCTACAACTTACCCACGACGGCGTCCATAAGAGACCTCCCCTCCTACTCCCTCGGAAGGTTCGTCCAACTCTCGGGAATAGTCATCCGCGTGTCCGACGTATTTGACAAGCCGGTGAAGATCGCCTACGTGTGCCGGAACCCGGACTGCCCAGACTACGGAGTTCCGCTCCTTTTAGATCCCATGGAGCCCAAACCGAAGACCTGCCCGACCTGCGGGAAAGCCACGCTCAAGAGGGACTTGGAGAAGACCGAGCTGGTCAGCTGGCAGGTTATTCGGGTTCAGGAGCGGCCTGAGGACCTCCCGCCCGGGGCCATGCCGAAGCACGTGGATGCCATCCTGACCGACGACCTCGTCGACGAGGTCAAGCCGGGCGACCGCGTGACGCTCACCGCGATAATCAACCTTCGTCCGGCGCGTCGGCAGGAGGACTCCGGCTACGGCATCCTGTTCAAGAGGTACCTCGTCGTGAACGACGTGGAGGTTCCGACTAGGACGTACGAGAAGATCGAGATAACGCCGGAGGACGAGAGGGCGATATTGGAGCTGGCGCGCGACCCCAAGCTCGAGGAGAAGATCGTCGACTCGATAGCCCCTTCGATCTACGGCCACAGGATCAAGAAGAAGGCGATAGCCCTGGCCCTATTCGGAGGGAACCCGGTAGTCCTTCCGGATGGGACCCGAATAAGGGGCGAGATTAACCTCCTCTTCGTCGGAGATCCGGGCACGGCGAAGTGCGTGAGTAGAGACACGCTGGTGTTCACCAAAGATGGCCCAACTCGTGTGGATTCACTAATAGACGAGTCCACGGCGTTTGATGCTCCCGATGGGAAGGTCAGCAGGGTCAGCACAAGGGTTCTCTCCATGTCTCCGACTCTCTCCTTGGATTGGGTGGACCCCACGGCGGCCGCAAAGCGCTCTCAGAACAGCGATCTACTGGAGGTCCGCACCAAGACCGGTCTGCGGATTAAGGTGACAAAGAATCACCCGTTTCTTGTCCTAGACACCGACGGCTACGTTAAGTACCTCCCGGCGTCTGAGCTGAGGCCGGGCACCTTTGTGGCCATTGTGGGCAACTTCCAGCCGCCGAACGTTCAGCCTCCGATCACCCATCGGGTCCAGATCACGCCTTCCCTCATGGAGCTCCTGGGGATCCTGCTCACGAGGGCGAGGATCCTCGACGCCGGCCGGGGGAGAGAATACCATCTCCTGCTGCCACCACGCGCCGCGCAGAGATTCGCCGAGCTGGCCCAAGAAGTCGGAGTCGTGAGGCTGGAGGAGCACGGAAGGCTCTGCCACGTGAGGCTCCGCGTGAAGAAGAGGCTGGCAGCGGATCTCTCGAGACTGATACCCACGCTTGATGGCCACCCGAGCACGCGCGAAATCCCATTTTGGATCGTCTCAGCGGAGATTCCCCACCTGGTGGCCTTCCTGAAGGGATACCTCAGGGCAGAGTCGTCCTACCTGAAGAAGACTCGCTGCCTGGCGATCGTGGCCCGCAATCCGAAGATCCTGCATCAGCTCCGCCTCATCCTCTCCAGGCTGGGCGTGACGCACCCCAGGATTCAGCCCTCCAAGTCGGGTCATCGACTCCTCCTGTCGGCCTCTCAGATCTCCATCCTCAACCAGAATGTCGATCTATCCGAGATCCTGCCATCTGAGGCGCTAATCAGGCGAGACGCGAGCGATTCCGACCTAGGCGACAAGATCCCGCACGTGGGGAAGATTCTCCACCGGATAAGGCGCTCACTCGGCGTCTCCAGGGAGAGGCTGAGAATTCCGATCTCCACGCTCATACGGTACGAGAGGGGTCTCGCCCACATTCCCAGGTCGCGCCTCAGGAAGGTCCTACTGGAGCTTGAGAGGGCGGCAGGCGACCTCCTTAGGTCATACCCGACAGGACGGGAGATCAGGCGTGAGCTGGCCTACCTCAACATGCTGGTTGAGTCTGACGTGGCCTGGGACGAGGTGGAGTCCGTCAGGACGGTCCACGGGGACGGCTGGGTGTACGACGTGGAGGTCCCCTACAACAGGAACTTCGTAGCGAACGGCTTCATCGTCCACAACAGCCAGCTGCTCAAGTACACCGCTCAGATAGCCCCGAGAGGGCTCTACACCACGGGCAAGGGGGCAACGGCCGCAGGGTTGACCGCCGCGGTCGTCCGCGACGCGGCGACGGGCGGGTGGACGCTGGAGGCGGGCGCGCTGGTTCTGGCGGACAGGGGGGTCGCCTGCATAGACGAGTTTGACAAGATGAACGAGAATGACAGGAGGGCGATCCACGAGGCCATGGAGCAGCAGACGATATCCATAGCGAAGGCGGGGATAGTGGCAACGCTGAACGCCAGGACAACCATAATCGCGGCCGCCAACCCGAAGTACGGCAGGTACGATCCCTTGAGGAGCCCCGCCGAGAACATTAACCTCCCGCCCACGATCCTATCGAGGTTCGACCTGATCTACCTGATCAAGGACGTGCCGGAGGAGGATTACGACGCAGGGGTTGCGGATCACATTCTGAAGGCTAGAATGGGCGTAAACCCGAACGTGGAGCCCGCCATCCCACCAGACCTCCTGAAGAAGTACATAGCGTATGCCCGCCAGAGAATAAGGCCCCAGATGACTGAGGAGGCCTCCAAGGTGATCAGGGAATTCTACCTGAGCATGAGGAGGGAGGTCGGAAGGCTGGCGGGTGAGATGGAGGGGCCGCTCCCAATCCCGCTCACCGCCAGGCAGCTAGAGGCCCTGATAAGGCTGGCCGAGGCCAGGGCGAGGATGTTCCTCCGATCCTACGTCACGGAGGAGGACGCCCTGACGGCGGTCGAGCTCATGAGGGAGATGCTCTACGACGTCGGCCTCGATCGGACCACCGGGATGCCAGACATGACGGGCGTCGTTGGGGCGTACATGTCGGCCACCAGGAGGCGGGAGGAGCTGATGAAGCTCCTGAACGAGATGGCGACAAAGGCGGACTCGAGGATGGTCTCGGAGGAGGAATTCATCAGGGCAGCGATGGAGGTCCTACAGATCGAGGAGAGGATTGTGAGGAACGAGATCCGCGTCCTCAGGGAGAACGGACTCATATACTCCCCCAGGCCGGGATTCCTGAAGCCCGCGTCGCGTTCCACGGAGTTCTAGATGGAGGAGCAGCCTGATGTCCGTTCGAGACCTCCTACCGCCGGAAGTCGCGGACATCCTCACCGAGTGGGGCATCTCCAAGCTCTTCCCGCCGCAGGTGGAGGTGGCCCGGAGGGGGCTGGTGAGGAAGGGCAACTTCGTGCTCGCCTCCCCCACGGCCAGCGGCAAGACCCTGGCCGCCGAGATCGCCGCACTGTACGACCTCTTACACGAGGGAAAGTGCGTTTACGTGGTACCCCTCAGGGCGATCGCATCTGAGAAGTACGAGTCGTTTAGGGCGCGATATGAGCCCCTCGGGTTCTCCGTCAGGATGTCCGTGGGGGACTACGACTCCTCGGAGGAGCCTCTGGGCAGGCACGACGTGATTATCACCACCTACGAGAAGCTCGACTCGATAATCCGCCACGATCCAGCCTGGCTCTCCGAGCTCACGACCGCGGTCTTCGACGAGATACACTTCGCCCACGACTCCGAGAGGGGACCGACCATTGAGATGACCGTGGCGAAGCTCATCGACTCCAACCCCGACATCAGGAGGATTGCCCTCTCGGCCACGGTCGCCAATCTGGAGGAGGTGTCCGCCTGGCTCGAGGCCGAGCCGATCTCAGTCCCCTGGAGGCCGGTCCCCCTGAGGGTGGGGGCCTACTCGAGGTCGGGCGGGGTCATCCTCTGGGAGGATGGGGGAGAAGAGAAGATTCCGAGGAGGACGGGGATGCCAGAGGTGGATCTCACGCTGAGGTCCGTCCGCGACGGTGGACAGGTCCTCATCTTCTACCCAACGAGGAGATCCGCGGTCGCGGGCGCCTTCAAGGTTGCCAGGGCCCTGTCGGCTCACACGATCGGGTTCGACAGAGACGCCGCTCGGGAGCTGGTCGAATCCATCCTGAGCCTAGAGCCGAGGACACGCCTCCTAGAGAAGCTGGCGGAGGCGTGTAGAGGGGGGGCCGCATTCCACCACGCAGGCCTTCCCTACAGGGCTAGGCGGACGGTGGAGGAAGCGTTCAGGAGGGGCGTACTGCTCGCGATAGCGGCCACCCCAACGCTCGCGGCCGGGGTAAACCTCCCCGCCAGGGTGGTCGTGATAAAGAGCCACAAGAGGTACGACCGCACCAAGGGTAGACAGGCCCCCATAACGGTCATGGAGTTTCACCAAATGGCGGGAAGGGCCGGTAGACCCGGATTCGACGAGGTCGGCGAGGCCATAGTCGTCGCTTCAAGCCGAAAGGACGCCGAGGAGCTGCTCAGAGAGTACTCTGCGGGGAAAATCGAACCAATAGTCTCCAAGCTCGACGACCCCCACAAGTTCAGGACGCACCTGCTCTCCCTCATAGTCCTCAAGTCCCCGGCGTCGGCGAGGGATGTATCCACGGTGCTGGAACGCACCCTCCTCTACATTCAGGCCGGTGAAGAGGTGGTGTCTCGGCTGATACCGCCAGCCCTGGACTTCCTTGTTCGAGAGGGCTTCGTGAGGGAAGTCTCTGGCGGTAGGTTGGCGGCCACGATGTTCGGCATCAGGACCGCCCAGCTCTACGTGGACCCGGTGTCCGCCCTGATGATGGCCAAGGCGTCCGAGAGACTGTTGTCCGTGGACGAGAAGGTGAGGGACGCGTCGGCGCTCCACCTGATAGGTCTCCTGCCAGACATGTACAAGACGCCCGTCAGATCCAGGGAGTCCCCCGAGGTCGAGGAACTCTTGGAGGAGATTGAACCGCTGATACCGCCGGAGGAACTCCCGCTTGAGGTCACCTTCAGCTGGTTCTCGGCAGTGAAGATGGCCGCCGTGCTCAGGGCGAGGATCGAGGAGGCGCCCGAGGCCCTCATCGAGGAGACATACGGCGTCGAGCCGGGGGACCTGAGGAGCTA
>Ga0164318_10008284_pt1 | contig 10098 bp, 9 predicted proteins | sample GuaBasSedimGuay9_FD_113734 | JGI IMG/M metagenome (GOLD analysis project Ga0164318, IMG submission 113734) | Subseafloor sediment microbial communities from Guaymas Basin, Gulf of California, Mexico - Guay9, Core 4571-4, 0-3 cm | ecosystem: Environmental > Aquatic > Marine > Hydrothermal vents >...
CGGTGGTTGGAGGAGCAGGGGGAGGAGTAACGGTAGATGGAGGAGCAGGGGGTGGTGTAACGGTAGATGGAGGAGCAGGGGGCGGTGTAACGGTAGACGGCGGAGCGGGGGGCGGCGTAACGGTAGATGATACTGAAGGAGAGGAAACCTTTGCAGAGGATGGAGTGGGAGGTGGAATAACAGTAGATGTTGCTGGAATTGGTTTCGCAGGCTTCTCTTGTTCTTTTTCTTCTTCTTGTTCTTTTTGCGCTTCTTTATCTCCAAACTGCTGCAGCATTGTTTTGATTTTCATCGCCTTTTCATGAAAATCTTGACTTACACGATCATCACCCAATTCCAAACTTAAATCGGCCAACTCATCAAATAAATTCGCTGCTTTTTGAAAATCCCCCTCTTCCACTGCCTCCTCTGCTTCTTGCATAATTTTATCCCGTTGGATTAATGGTTTCAGTAAAGGAGATACTTCCCCAGACATCTCCAAAATATCCGCAATAATTGTAATCATCTTGTCTCGATTTTCCGGATCAACCGCAATCATCGAATACGCCTTCATTCCAAGAATTCTTTCTATATCCAAAATCGGCATCGCATCGGGTAAATCTTGTTTATTTCCAATACAAGCTGTATGGGCATAAGGCGCCTCTTTCTTGATGAGTTCGGTAAAATATCGACTCTTTTCGCAATTTTCTAAGGTAGAATCGGTAATTAATAAAACGGCGTCAGAACCTTTAATGAAATTACCCCAAAGAAATGAAAATTGTTCTTGCCCAGCAAAATCCCATAGATGAAAATGTAATTTGCCGATTTTGATGGTACCGATATCACCTGTAATGGTGGGGACATGTTCCATGGGGATATCTTGAGCGGTAATCAAGCGCGTAATGGTTGTTTTTCCTACACCAGAGAATCCGACCAAAGAGATTTTGGGGCGAAGGTTTTTGTGGATTAGTTCAATAGTTGGGTCAAAAATTTCGAATGTATCGGCGTCAATTTGGTCATCGAGAATGGATTCGAACATATCCATGAATTCTTTGCGGCACTTTTCCAATTCTTTTTGAATGTTTTTGAATTTATCGGATAAGTCTGAAACAAAAAAGAAAAGAATTCGTTTTTCAGGAACTGCAAGATATCCAATGCGGTATTGGAAATAGTCATGGTATTTGGTTGATTCAGCGGCGGTCTTAAAGGCATCTTTTGAGATTTGCTTGTATGCTTGCTTAAATCCATCGTCATCGAGAGCTTTTCCAAATTCACGCTGAAAAATGATTTCGTCATCTTTAGTGATGTAAACTTGACGTAGCATTATTAGTCCTCCATTGAATGGAATGTTCTTGAAATGAAGATATGAATAAAATAATGTTGGTCTACCTTTATTTGTATGGATTTATAAGTAAAAAAAGGAGTTATCATTTTTTCCTTCTTCTCCCATAGTTGATTCGCACCATATCTTTCATCGCTACATGCCCAATGTCTGACGTTATGCATCACTATGTCATAGTTAATCAACTACTATTACTCAGTCATAGTGCCGATAGGCAACTCAGTCATTTGTGGCTTTAGCCACAAATCACGTTAAACCATTAGTCCTGCTTAAGCAGGATGTTAGTTTGATTATTTTTTTGATAGGTGCTTAATTAGGTGTTTAAAAATGGGAAAGCGGTTTTTTGCAACTTCTACCTTTGTACTTTCCTGTATTTCGATAAATTCATCTTCTAATGACAACAACTCCATAGGAACATGATTTTGCTGCGATTGTGAAGTTTTATGCAAGGTTCTTAAAAAACTGGAAATGCTAGGCATAAACTTTGCTAAATCAACTGTTTTAGAAATATTACTCATTAAATTAAAATCGGAACCAAAAGTAAACACGATATTATCTTTATCTCCCTCTAATACCATGCAGCCAATGCTGGAAACTTGTAATTCTTTCATGAGAGTTGGTTTTCGTTCGATAAATCCCAGTATAGTTGGAGATAATAAACTTCCTTTTTTGAATTGAGGGATTTTGGAGGCCAATATTAATCCATATTTGTTAAATATAGCTGTATTTGACCCGATAACATCATAAATTTGGGCAACAACACTATCCCAATCTAGATCGGCTTCATTGTTAGATTTTTCCGACATATTTTTTCGTCCATTTTTAATGAATTAAGTTAAAGGAGAAAGATGTATATTATTAATTAGTAATCGACAGTTATATAATTAGTATTCACACATATATAAGCTATAGATAAATAATAATGGAATGAAAAAAGAAAAATATTTACTTGAGGCATTAACATGGGCGATAAAGATTTAGAGAATATTATTGATAGCATTGGGCAAGAAGAACTCGAAGTAGCCCAAAAACAAGCGCAAATCGATCGACTTAAACAATTAATTGTTAAGCAAAAGAAAGAAATGGAAGAACAGCAGAAATTAATAGAAGAATTACAAAATCGCATCAAAAATATGTATGATCTTCCAGCTGATGTAGAAGCGTTGAAAAGAATGGTCGGTGAAATGCGCGCAGAGTTAAATGAAAAGGATTCTCAACTTGAAATGGCTTATGGAACTATAGCTCAGCAAGAAGCTCAGCTAAAAAATACCCAAATGCAAATCGATGGCTTCAATCAGCATCTAAATACATATATTACTCAAGTAGGAGAATTAAAATCAAAATTAATAGAGCAAAAGGGAATTATTAGTGCCAAAGATCGTGAAATTCAAGAATTGAAAATGGCTCATTCTCGAACCCAAGAAAATTTACAGAAAATGGAAGAAGAATTTGCACAAAGAGTTCAAGCACGTTTACGCCAATTTATGGAAACTGAAGATGAATATAAGGCCCGAATTGAAAAAATGGAAAGAGAATTCGAGGAAAGAACACAAGAATTGCGTAATCAGACATTAACTACAAAAGATGAATATCAAGCACGAATTGCAAAATTGGAATTGCAATTTCGTAATGAAAATAAAGCCCTACAAGATGAAATGCGTTCTCTTACGGAACAAAACCATGATCTTGAGATGAAATTAGCCAGATATCAAACTGAAATCGCAGAAATTGATGATATTAAAAAGAATTATGAATCACGTATCAAAAACATGCAAGAAGAATTAGCAGAGATTAAAAAATTAAATGAAGAACGAATTAGTCAACTGAATGATGAGCACTTTAAAGAAAAATCAGGGTATGTTGAGAAAATCGATAAATTAGAAGCTGAAATTCTAGATTACAAAATGCAGTTTAGTGAGCTGGAAAAGAGAGCGACACTGGCTGAAAAACGGGTAAATGATATTAAATCGAAGCAAGATGAATTACTGGACAAATATGAACAAGTAACCAGAGAAAAAGATGAATTAGAAGCAAAATTGAATGAATTTAAGGAGGGAAATCAAAGTTTAATTGACTTTCGAGAGCAAAATCTGGGAAAGATTCAGAATCTTAATGGTTTATTAAAATTATTTGAACAAGAGCCATTATTCAAATGCTTTTTGCTTGTAAAAGACGTGGGTGAAATGAATATCGATTTATTAAAGGGTGCATTGGGGCTTCCCTCCATTACGGTAAAGAAATACATCGATCAATTCATAGAAGTTGGCCTATTTGAAGATGTTGGAAATGGCAAGGTAAAATTAACGCATCCCTTCTAATTTCGAAGTTCTAATTTCGAAATCTTGTAATGAGAAGATTTTTTATTCCTTTTTACAGTAATCTTACCTTATTTGAATTTTCTTACCTTTTCTTTAAATTGGCTTAAATATTTCTGTTCCCCACAAATTCCAAAAGCATTAGAAACCAAATGAACTCAGACGAAAATTTTGTAAAAAAAATATCAAAAATATATCTTAAACTCGTGCAAGATCTTTATATAATTTCGGAATTATTTCTTTGTATTTATTGTTTTCAATATTTCCCAGAATATTTGCAGCAATTTTATTTAAGATTTTGCGATATTTTGAGACTTGCTCATCCCGCCGAAGCAGTAATGCTACAACATAGTTCTCCACTTCAATGAATTTTTCCCCGAGCCCTGAAAAAAAAGATACAATTTTGTGGTTTTTAAATGTAAGAGAGGAAAATCCTGGTGTTAACGAGGAATATCGGTGAGCGGAGTAAATTTGTGTAAGTAAGTTGTTAGTTATCTTCAAATTTTCAGGATAACTTGATAACAAGACAGGCCCGACTTCATTATCCCATCGCAATATTAAAATTCCAAGAGGCACTTTTGATGATCTCCTTTATTAATTTATAATCAATAGCAATTAATATCAGTTAATATCAGTTAAAAGATAAATCTATTGATCTATATTAGTTGTTGCAACATAAAAGGCTTATGAACTTCTTTTTCAATTTTCAGTTCAGATACAAATTACCACTTTTAATTAATTTGTAAACGAGTTCCTGGATTTTCAATTTTTGAAACGGATATATTGCATCAAAATGCGTCAAAATGTGTGGAATATAGACAAATCCTTGATTCTCTATTTGCAGCTGAATATATTTTATGATTTCTCCAGCAAGACCGCTAGGAGGCATGTCAACCTCACGGAAATAATAGGGTTTGGTATATTTTATGTTAAATGTTTCTTCTGCCATTTTTTTCAGATTCTGACGGGTGGGTAAATCTTGCAAGAAAATATCGATGTTACCTAAATAAGTGGAATACAATCCTTGAAGCTCGGAAGCAAAGCGAGATTCTAACCTAACAGAGAATGTTTGCAGCATTTCTCGTTCCATTGGGCTGGGCTTTTGATGAATTAATAAAACCACGTAAGTATAATTGCCCACCCATATCAAATTATGTAAATTATTTAACTGAACAGACTCAAGAGAAAAAATAGGGCGATTTTGAATTCTTCTATCGGTTTGTATAAAATTTTGTGTTTTTTCTAAAAGATCCACTTGGATTGGGTGAGATTCATTTCTCTGAAAGAAAATAATTTGATTACTATGTTTGTGAATAACACAAACCATTTCGAAATCTATAATAAATGATAAAATTTTGACAAAACCTCCTTTTTTTTCTCTAATTTTTAAAATATTTTAAGAATATTTAAGCATTCGTTCTAAAGGTTGGAGTGCTTGAGCTGCTTGGGTTGAATTTACCCTAATTTCATATTGTGATTGTCGCGGAGTTCCAACAGAGCGAATTGCGGCAAGTAAATTTCTAATATCAATTTTTTTCATATTTTTACATACAGCGGCAGAATTGAGTGGATAATATGATTGATTGGGAAATTTCCACCGCAAGTGTTCAACTAAACCCATTTCTGTTCCGATAATAAAACCATTCGAATTTGGGTTATTCTGAGAATATTGCAGCATCTGTGAAGTGGAACCGATAAAATCTGCTTGATTTTGAACTTCTACGGGGCACTCTGGATGAACTAAGAGAGAAGCTCCGGGATGTTTCTTTTTTGCTTTATCTATGTCATTCATAGAAATGAAATTATGAATAGGACAGTTTCCCATTTCAGGAACTTTAATTATTTTTAAAGAAGTGCGGTTTTCCACAAAAGTAGCAAGATTTTTATCCGGCCCAAACAATATTGTATCAGTATTCCACTCTTGAGCCGCCTTCTCGACCACCCGCACTGCATTGGAAGAAGTGCAGCAAACATCTGAAAATGCTTTCGTTTCCGCCGTAGTCTTAACGTAAGCTAGCCGCGGTGCTCCAGGGTAGTGTGCTCGATATTCATTCATAATATGTACGTTTAGAAAGCTAGCCAATGGGCATCCCGCTTGAAAATTGGGTGATAATATTATTTTAGCTTGATTGAGGATTGAAGCTGTTTCCGCCATGAAATGCACCCCTGCTAACACGATGATATCTGATTCTTCCCTTTCCCGGGCAATTTTAGCCAAACCAAGAGAATCTCCGATAAAATCCGCTATTTTTTGTATTTCGATAGGTTGATAATAATGGGCATAAATGGCAATCCTTTTTTGTTCTTTTAGGGAAGCAATTTCATCAATCATTTGATCTTCTGTTTGATTCATCAATGAATTTTTCGATGTTTCAGCATTCATAATATAGTAAGTTTTAGTTCTCCCATTAAATTTTGGGTATTTAAAGAGGGTATTAAAAAAATTTAAGTAAAGCGCAAGAAGAACTTAACCAGTAAAAATTTTTTAGGTAGAAGGTTGGGCAATTTCTTTGCCAAATTTTAAATTCTTTAATATATTAAAAATATTGAGTTGAATCTATTATGTCGAGTAAATGTGATGTATCAAAACCTAATTGGTACCATGTGGTAATCATCGGAGGTGGCCCTGCAGCTATTTCTGCAGCCATCTATACTCATCGCTTTGATCTTAAAACTCTTATCATTGGTGAAGAATATGGAGGAGCTATTTCCAAGACGTATTTAATCGAGAACTATCCAGGATTTTTTGACGTTTCTGGCTTTGAGTTGATGGAAGCATTTCAAAAACACTATGAACATTTCAATATTCCCTACAAGTTTGAAACCGTCACCAAAATCGAGAAAGATCCTAATGACACTTTTATAGTTTCAGTTTCAGGTGGAGAAACATATCATGCTTGCGCTGTTATTGTGGCTACAGGCGGAAAATACCGAAAATTGAATGTTCCAGGTGAAGAAGAGTTTCACGGCCGTGGTGTGAGTTATTGTGCTACATGCGATGGCTTCTTTTTCCGAGATAAGACAGTTATTGTGGTCGGAGGTTCCGATAGCGCGGCTGTTGAAGCATTATTTCTTTCCAAATTTGCAAAAAAGGTCTACATTGTCTATCGTCGAGCTAAGATTCGAGCAGAACCGATAAATGCTCAACGATGCGATGAAGAAGAAAAAATAGAAATAATCCCCAATACTACGATAAAGCGGATAATCGGAAAAGATAAAGTGGAGTCGGTTGAGTTTAATGACGGCACCATCTTTCCCACGGATGCTGTTTTTATTGAGATTGGTCAAGATCCGCAGAGCGAATTAGTAAAAGATTTGGGTGTAAAATTAAACGACCGTGGTGAAATTATCGTAGATAGTTTTGCACAGACCAACGTGCCGGGAATTTTTGCAGCTGGAGATGTTACCAACATTAGGGAAAAACAAGTTATTACCGCAGCGGGTCAAGCAGTTAGTGCCGCTTATTCGGTTAGAGATTATTTAGAAAAACTTACATTGCCGACTAAATGAACCACAATTACGCTTTTTTTGGTTTTTTTAGGTATTATTATTTTTAAAGATCTAGAAAATCATAGAATATAGAAAAGAGTTTTTCGAATATAAGGAGATTTTGGATATCTCCAGTAAGTTTAATATCTCCATTCATCATTGCCATCCATGGATCTGTTGCACCTTGGAAAGAAGCGAGTAATTTTTCAGTGGTGATTTGAATGTCGATTTTAGAAAAATTTTCTTTATTTTCTAGCAGAAATTTTTCGAATTCTTGATCTATTTGCTTAAATTTAAGTTTACCCGAGTAAAGTTCAAGAACTATCAGTACTTCTTTTTCCATATTTCGGAAAATGGTGATTAAAATGATCAAATTGACATCTTCAAATTCTTCAAAAAATTCTTTTGATGAGTTAGACATTTGTTCACAGAACCGAAAAAAATCAAGCAATTCATCCAATGTCATTGTTTGGGATATTATTTTACTCCGAAAGAATGCTATTTTCTGAGAAATGCCTAATAATGTCATAATATTTGATAATGTTTGATTTCTAATAGATTTTATGGATGAAAATGATCAACGCCAGCTATTCCTATATTATTTCAATATCTCTTGGAATTGCTTGAAATTTTGGATTAATTTGGTATGGTATTGAAGATAGCCCTGTAAAGCAATACTCATTTGTTCCACTATTTTAATATTCTCTTTGATTTCAAAGATATCAAGGTCTTTTTCATCTTTTTCATCTAATTTTGAAATCAAAAACCAACTTTTTTGCTGGGAAATAATCTGTTCTAATCGATTTAGAATCCTTAACAGATCATCTAAAAATGGAGCCAATTCTTTCAATTTAGTCGGTGATAAATTCTCAACTGCATCATCAGAATCCGTTTGGGATAGTAATTGAAGCGTCTCTTGGTGTTGTTGTTGAAGATTGATTATTTGATTTATTTCATCAATTAATTCAACTAATATTAGAAAAGTGTTCCAATAGAGATGATGCCGTATCGACTGCTCATTTGCTTCTTTTACCGAAAAATCCAGAAATTGCTTTAACATCTTTCTTTCTTCTGATTGGACCCGTAACTGGGCGCGGAGATTATCATTCTGAACGGTTAAAAATATACCTAAAGGTTTTTTCTGGTTGTCCGTAGGGATTTTACTAAAAAATTTTAAAACATTTGATACAGCAATTGGAAACTTTGGTTCAGTCATTGAGTTAAAATTTGATTCTGAAAGATAATCAAAGAGAAAAGAGCGCCAATAGCGTGGGATGAAAGAAGCTTCAGGACAATTTCTGCCTTCCCAATAATTACATGCTTGCCATAATATTTCAAATGAAATAACGGGGTATAAACCAATTTTCAATAATGAAGAAATACCAGAGGCATGAAAATCATAGAACTCCATTTTTTCCCCGGTATTTTCTAAGGTATTTTTTAATGTTTGACCAAAAGATATGTAGTTTTTAGCAAATTCAACCTCAAACTGTTTGCTGGGTAGGTGTTCGACTCCGCTGATTTGAACTGCATTGATTTTATATTCTCCAGCTATTGCTAATATTTCTTGAATAAACGAAGGTTTAAGCGATGGAGTCATCCAATCAATATTAATGGCTCGAATTCCATGTTTTGGAGCGTCTTGAATGGTTTGATAAGGAATATTATTATTCGTAGATCTTAACAACTGCAAGAGAGTTTGAAAACCGTAGAACAAGCCCCTTTCAGTTCGACTGCTAATTTGGATAAACCTTCCAATAATAAGATGATATTCATCTGTACTGCGAAAATCATGAATATTCCATGGATTAATCCATTTAATCTTACTTATGATTAATTGGGGATTAATTTTCAGTGATTCAGAATTCAATAGTAAATATAAGGGAGATCGAGGAACAAAATACCCTAAATCGGATCGATAGTTTAGTGAATTCTTTTCAAGTGTTGAAGATACTTCCCAAAGTAATTTCAAGGAAGATCCGAATTGAGCTAAGAATGATTTGATATGTGATTGAAAAATTTCAGAACCAGCATTAGTATTTATTTTCCAGGTGCCTTCTAAAGAACAGTATTGATTTGATGCTCCTTTTATTTGTTTTAGCACAAATGGTAACAAAGAATTTGGTAATTCCCAGTTATTGCTCATATTAAAGATCATATATCATAGTATATTAAATTCTTCGGGAGTTCAATGAATAAAATTAATATAAAAATTCAATTTCAAAAATATCAAACTGGATAAAATACATCAGGGATTGGATATTTCCAAAAAACCACAAATTGCCCGAAAAACCATGAAACATAGAAAATTGATGATGAAAGAGTCAATATATAATATAATAATGCCCATATAGGCACCTCACGTGATTTTGGGATCCAATACTGATCAAATCTATACCATAAATAACCCCCCACAAATCCGATTAGAAGATTTAACGGGTAAAACCATATATAATTTAAAGGATTATCGTCAAATCCAGTATGAATGGAAGATTTATAATGATACCATATGGAAAACCACAGAATTTGAACTAATAATATATGATAAGTGGAGCTACTTATTTCTCTAATAGCCTTTTGGAATTTTTCCTTCCAAGATTTAAGCCCCTTTAAATTAAGTTGAGCAGGTAAAACATTTAAGGCAATTAATACAATAAGGGCAGAATAGGGGAAAGTAAGGAAATTATAATCTCCAGAGATCCAATAAAAATGAAAAACACTCTTAAAATCATCGATAAAATTAACCCCAACCAAATAGCCAAAGCTAATTATGCCTAAAATCCAAATTATAATATTATGCTTGGAAGATATCTTTGAATCTAATGCAATCCACATTCCCATACCTACAGCAGATAGTAAAAACAGAATATTTGTATAGAAAAAGAAAATTGTATACCACCAAGTGTCTGCATACAATATATATTGAACCCACTGCATCGTAATTTCAATTAGAAATGTAAAAAGAAATGTTAA
>Ga0164318_10008285_pt1 | contig 10097 bp, 9 predicted proteins | sample GuaBasSedimGuay9_FD_113734 | JGI IMG/M metagenome (GOLD analysis project Ga0164318, IMG submission 113734) | Subseafloor sediment microbial communities from Guaymas Basin, Gulf of California, Mexico - Guay9, Core 4571-4, 0-3 cm | ecosystem: Environmental > Aquatic > Marine > Hydrothermal vents >...
GGTGTCAGCCTGAGGGTCGCGATCCCCTTGGGGGATATGTAATAGAGCTCTATCTTAACAATGTCAAGAATGTGCTTCCTGATGAATGACGAAACACTGCCCCGAACAATATGCATGTTGAAAATACCCGACCCGTACTCGGTGTCCCAACGAACGGAGATAACCTTCAGAAGCCAACCGTTCCTCAACAAATGATCCACAAAATCAGGACCATAAAATAAGAAGAACATATTTGGGCCTATCTCTTTTTCTCTATTAATTTTTTGATGCTGTATAATCCCCTTTTCTAAAATTTTCGACACCACCATAATAATTATTATTCTAATACAAGCGGAAAATCATAACATCTTATTAACGATCTAAACACTTAGAATCTTAACATAATTTTGTAAATATGATTCTTGAGCTCACACGTAATTCTTGAAACTTATTCTATTGGGTCTATAAAAGTTAAATAAAAACAATAACTTATTACATAATATAATTAAATTACATAGTATAAATTCTTTTTTATTGTTGCAACTTGGCAGAGGCTCTTTTTAATTGCCTTTTTACTTTAAAGTATTTTTTGTAATTAGTAAAAAGTAAAAATTTATGCCTAATAATAAAATTAAAGAATTAAGTTTAAAATGCTAATCCTTCATTCATAAATCCTTTTTAATCTTTCACACTCCTCAAGCCATCCAATTTCTCTTAGCCCTATAAGCATAAATCGAAGATATGCGGGATTTGGTGGGCATTCTGGAACTTTAAACTCATCAGAAGCTGTATACGTTTCAGCATATACGTATCTGCCATTCTTCAAAAATATTCTTACAGTAATTCTTCTATAATGAACTGGTACCTTTTCATGCATGTCAAGCTGCTTTATATCAGGATACAGTATCTCATACAAAGCTCCGTAAACAATATCCCCCTCTGACTTTTCTATATTCGCACAGCAATTATCCATGCATCTTTTGTTAAAAGTAAGTTTATAATCCTTTAAGAAAGCAGGATATTTAGCTAAGATTTCAATACTACGTTCTTTCATTCTCCGAGTATAAATATCCGAGCCATAGGCAAAATAATTTATTTTTCCTGTTCTCTCTTTTTTAAAAGTATAATCCCCACTTTCAATAAGTTTACTATCTTTAGGTAAATCTCTATTGTACACATAAATAATTACTTTTTCTTTATAATCGCCAAAAAAAGCGAACGTTTCCTCTTTAATATATAGTCCAGCGCTTGGATTTTCTCTATCTACGCCTTCTACACTGTCTAATGTATCCATTAATCTCTCATCGACCTCGTATACCTCACCGTGTACGATACCTGAGCCTGGAACAATTGCTGGGAAGAATTCCAAATCATAGAGATCATATCCCTTAATTATAGCTCTACCTAAGAAAGGGTATTTCTTTAAATAAAAATGGAGATTGAAGCCGTGCATTAAAGTCCCATAAACGAACAATTTCATAATAAAACCTCATTATTACGTATTTTACATTATAGTAATGAACAATATATTACTCTTTCTATAATTATCTCTAAACACTATAATATGCATAAATATAATTATAAAATTACAATAAAATATTAAAGTATAACTGTATAATAATAAAAATTTCTCTACTTTTAACAAGTTATATGAAATATTGCAATTACTCCTTTATTTCTACTTCTGCTTATTTTTAGAAATTCATCAATAGCATCCTTTGTCTTCTTAATTATATATTTTATCCCTCTCTGTTCTAAGAAATCTAAGGTATCCTTTTCAATAGGCAGCGCACCATAATGTCCTGTACCAATAATTAGAGTATCGATAACTCTAAATCTCTTTATTGTTTCTTCTACTTCCTTTTTAGTTAGTGGGGTATGTCCATATTTTACTTTTAAAGGTTTAGATATCTCTTTTAAGCGTTTAGTAATAGTGCCATCAGAAGAAACTATCACATCTTCACTATACTGCACTCCATTAATTACTATTTGACCAAATGTGACACTTATTTCCATATGAATCACCATTAAATAATAAGGTAAAGAAAATTTATTGTTTAATGATAATAAACGTTCTCAATTATTAATATTCAAAGTTCATAGCATTATAGATTTCCTTAGGAAGATTGGGGCAGTTCTTATCAAGGTAATATTTGCTTTCTATTACTTGAGCATGTAGTAGGACTTTAAATTCGTCATCCGAAAGATATGTAGTTGGCATTAATTCCCTAAATCTTTCTTGAGATATACCTGGCACTTCTACAGGTATCAATACTTTTTCCCACACTAAGTGTGATTTCACAGCCCTTTTGTAGCTTGCAGGAGAAAAAGCTCAGTTTCTTCGACAGTTGGTCTTGACCTCCCATAGCCTTTGGTATACCATTCATTTCAACCAGTATAGGCTCTGGTACCATTACTGTCTTATTTCCTAATTTCTTTCAACCCATTTATATCGGGCTATTATTCTTCTTGTGGTATTGAATTGATAAACTTCTACTGGATCTCCTTTCTCCTTTTCAGATATTGATAAAACCTAACTACATGAGCTGTATTTGTGACACCAGTTGTAAATGGCTGTGCGTATCTTGCAACATACCTAACCCTGCCGATAACTTCTTTTGCTTGAGCAGGATGCTCTATTGTTTTCTGATAAATAATGAAACGTTGCTATGAATAATATGTATGTTAAAAATTCCCGACCCGTACTCGGTGTTCCAACGAACGGAGATGGCCTTCAGAAGCCAACTGTTTCTTAACAGATGATCTACAAAATCTGGTGCATATAGCAAGAAAAATGCATGTGGTTCAATATTTTTTGCATCATCTGATCTTTGCTCAGATAATATTTTCTTATTCACGTTTCTTACATCACCGATTTTTCTCTTTGCTTGGCAAAAATTACAAATTATCAAATTTTGCGCTTTATCCACCCTTTCTTTATTTCTTCTATTTTGTACTTCCTTATGGCATCTTCTAATAATTTACGAGCTAATTCAAAAAACCTTTTATCAGAGTGTATAATAATACCTCTTTTAAAAACTTCCAGAGGTGTTGTATGGCCTTTTTTACACAGCTCTAAAAACTCATTAACTTTTAATCCTATAGGTTCTATTGGTATGCCAAACTCATCAAGTTGTAGAAGAATACTTAATCTATCTAGCACATGATCTGGTAGGTTGTCACTTACGATTATTAAATCAATATCACTTCCCAATCCAAAAGTTCCTCTAGCCAGAGAACCTATTATAGCTACTAGTTTCGGTTTTATCTCCTTAATTAACTTATTTAGATAAAGTTCCAATTCGCTCTTAAAAGGAATGTCAACACTTATATCCATTTTCTTGCCTCACTTTTGATAAATTTTATAATCTTAGTCGCACAATCTATAGCTTTTTTAGCTGTGGGTTCATCGTAATATTCGAAGGGTGATCCGCTATAGAAAGCATTAGCATACCGTGTAGGAATATAATGTCTATCTAACTCTCTAGAGCATACTTCTATGTCTGTATCTATCTGAATTCCTTTATTTTTTAATTCTCTAAGTAGTGAGCCTATTGAATGGCCAAACGCTGCTATGCCTAAACCATACAATAGTGCTTTTACTGAAAATTCTGCGGCTTGTTGTGCCTTAAATGAAGCCCACGAGTAGTCACCACCGAGTAAATCCTTTTTCGCACTCTCTAAAGTGTATTCTGCTTGCTTCATCCATCTCTCATATTCATCTATATCAAACATTATTTCCACCATTATTTACAGCAAATTTTGAAAATATCCAAGCTATAACTCATTTTACGTTTATATAAAACCTCACTATAAATAATTAATGTTCGGGAGTGAAAACTTACATTGTTAGAAATATGGGTTCCAGTGCCGGATAAAGTTTTTTAAATGTTTTATAGCTTTTATCGTATGTTTGTTTATTATTTGTGCTAGGAATTATTTCTTCTTTTATCTTAACCATGTTTTCTGTAGCTGCAAGCAAATCCTTATACACATTTAAAGTTACAGAGGCTATTATTGCTCCTCCGATCAACTCTGCTGTAATTATCATTGGGACTTGTAATGTTGTGTCTAAAACATCAGAGATTATATGAAGCCATAACGTGTTCTTTGCCATACCTCCACCAAATTTTATTATTTTAGGTTTATCAATGCCTATTTCCTCAAAAATTTCAGTATATAACCTAAACATGAATGCAATTCCTTCAAGAACCGCCCTTGAAAAGTGTTTCCTGTTATGTGAGAGAGTAATCCCTATAAAAGCTCCTTTTGGCACATCACTCCAATAAGGTGATCTCTCTCCGGAAAGGTGTGGAAGAAATAATAAGTTATTCGATCCAGCTGATACTTCATGAGCTTCTTTAATAGCCGCATTATATCTTTCTTCCTCACTACCTAGGAAAAAATTATTAACGAACCACTCGAAGGCTCCTCCTGCAGTAGACATAATAGCTTCTACTTCCCAAAGTTTATGGTTTATTCCATTTGGCTTGCCGAGAACTCTATTTTTGGGATCTTTTACCCTTCTTTCAACTAAAATACTGTAAGATGCTGAAGTTCCTCCGATTATCCCTGCATCACCTGGCTTTACTAACCCAAGACCTATCTTTCCAACATCTGTATCGTAAGGTCCTCCAGCAATTATTGGAATATTTTTAGGCAAATTTAGTTCTCTTGCAACTTCTGGCAATATATAACCTACAATCTCACCAGAAACAAAAAGCTCAGGCATTATATCACTTGGGATACCTAAAATACTTAACTTTTCAGAGTCCCATTCTCTTTTTTCAAGGATATATAGTAAATCTTCAAAGTGGAAATCAACAGCAAATCTTCCTGTTAGCTTATAATACACATATCCCTTGCAACTTAGTGCTTTATAAATTTTAGAAAATGTCTTGGGCTCATTGTTTCTCAACCACAACAACTTAGGAAGGTTGAAAGTCGGAGGGAAAAACACCCCAAGAGCTTTTTTAATATAATTACTCTCCTTGTGAGAACGATTATCCATCCAAATCATAGCATTTCTAAGGGTTTTACCATTCTTATTAACTACTACAAGTGTTTGGTCTTGGCCAGTTACAGTTATGGAAACTATATTATCTCTCTTTTCCTTTATCTGTTTTAAGCAGTCCCTTACTGTTTCCTTTACAGCTACCCAATATAATGTAGGATCTTGTTCAATCCAACCCGGACGTGGTGAGAAAACAGGATACTTAAAAAAGGAGTTGGTGATTAACTCACCCTTTTCATTAATGACTCCACATTTACATCCCCTGGTTCCTAAGTCTAGTGTCAAGAAGAGATAGGTCATAGAAATCCCACTCAAGAAAGCACTAAATTTTCAAAACCTTTTGTTTTTCAGCCAGTTCTATTACTTGTCGTATGTTTTCTACCTATCATTCCTCTCATCTAAACATCTCTTTCATTACTTCTTCTGTTGTGTAATTGTCATGAATAATTTTATATAATGCTTTTGCCATGATTCTTGCACCTCTTTTATGCCAGACATTGCGGCCAAATATAACACCTACTGCACCTGCATCTAATGCATCCTCCACCATTTGGAAAATTTCTCTTAGAGATTCCTTTCTTGGGCCACCAAGAATTGCGATTGGTATTTCTACGGCATCTATTACTTCTTTGAAACTTTCTTTATCTCCCGTATAGTATGTCTTTATTAAATCAGCACCAATTTCGTATGCGACTCTGGCACAATTCTTAACAAATTTTGTACTCCATGGTGGTAAATCGCTTTTCCCTACGAATTTCATTTCAGCAACTAATGGCATCCCCCAGTTTTCACAAGCTTCAGCAATAATTGCCAAATTAGAAATACTTTCAAACGCAAAGTTATGCCCTAAAAATCCATTAATAGCAACGGCATGGGCACCTAACTTAACAGCCCTTTCAACAGAACTTGAAAGTAGGTTGATCATATCTTCATTTTTTGTATTTGGTAAGTAAGCTATATCAATTCTCATAATTATTCCTAATCTAGCTCTGGCTAGGATTTTAAATGCGTGTCTCAATATACCAGCATTTATAAGAACGGCATCACTAAACTCCGAAACATCATTTATTGTTTTTTTAATGTTTTCGATCCCTTCTAATACACCATCTGATAAACCATGATCCATTGCTATTGTAACTGTTCTATCATCAATAGGATTTATAATCCTACTTAGTCGTATTTCCTTTCCAGTCATATAAAACCTCCTAATTAGGCTATTTCACACTACAGCATTTTATATTTTTACTATAATTTGTTGTAGTAGAATTTTTGTTAGCTGCCTTATTATATAATTTAACATATTAGAAATATCAAAAATTCTTAATAAAAATAAGATAAAAAAAGATATGTGCTATAGAGGAATTATTGCCAATGGGAGTGCAGGTAGGTTCTGAAAGATTGTAAGTGCTGCAGAAATTATTAGATATGCATAGCCGATCTTCTTTTTATCACTTTCCTTGAGAGGAAACATAGGCATGTTTTCAAGTTTTACATAAATGTCGTAGTAGTCAGATAAATTTACAATATAGCTTAGGTCCTCCTCTGAAAATTCCATACTTAGCTTTTCAGGAGTTCTATAGACTAATTCTGTTATTTTTTTGTAAATTATTTTCTTTGCATGATTTCTGATTTTATTTATTGGTTCAACAAATCCTAGCATAGGTGCTAAGACTACGAATATTGTGAGTAGAAAATAAACGGCTATCACGCCAATGATTATATAAAATGGTAAGTATCTAAGGCTGACAAAGTTTGGTATGAGTAACATTGTTGTTAGTACAGCAATTCCTGCTCTTACTGATACGCCACCAAATGAGTAAAGGTAATCTGGGACTATTCCAACAGAGATGTATATTTTAGTAAGCTCGATGTTGAGAATCTCTTTCTTCTGAAACAAGATAGTGAATATGAAGAACGAAAGAATAATCCATGAAACAGTTCCTGCAAATAAAAGGTTCAGCAATGATGCATACGTTGAGACTATTTGGAATTCTAATGTAGGTGGAGAGCCGAACCCTACCATTGATTCGGGATTCTCAAAGAATCTAGGAAAGAAAAACAAAAGCCTATATACACCAATATACGCGACTGCTATAAATATCATGAAAATTTTCATGGGTTTGCCGTATATTAATGTGAGCAGTAAGGTCTTTATGTTTTCGTATTCGCTTTTTTTATCTGTAGCTACAATGTTTTTTATATCAAACTGAGCTATCAAATCGTTGATTTTCTCATTAACTTTGTTTGTTGCTAAAATTATTAAGGGGATATACAGCATCCATGGAATTGCAGTATACCACAAATATGGAAGTATATTCCATACAGGATACTGTATATATGTATAAATCAGACCGATAATGAACACGATTTCTAGAGCAATTATTCCCTTCATCGTTTCTCTGAAAAATCTTTGAAATAGAACGTTATACCAGAGCTCGTGTCTGGACGACAAGTAAATCCCCTCTTATTATTTTCTTTAGCAATTGCTTTGATGCTAAAAAATAGGCTTAATGGTTGTATTTTAAAATTTCGGTATCTACATGGTAACATCCGAAAATGGGTGATTTATAAATGATTTACCATGAACCTTTAACTCCAGCGCTAAAACGGTGTTATATCACCTATTCTCTAATTTACCTCTACATGTTCTCTATATATTCTAATTTTTAATTTTTCAACATAATTTAATTAACAAAGTGGAAAATTATTGTAATCAATAAAAAAGGTAATTGTATGATTTACTATTTTAAATTCGCTGCCGAGTCATATACATTCTTATCCAATTGTCACTCAGAGATGTAATAATACATATAGATAGAAAATATTTCTTAGGCATTTAAATAAAGAGGATCTCTTAGTGAGTCTTAGATTCATCTTATGTAAAAATATATTATTTTTAGTAGAGCTTCAGAAGTATAAAAATGTTTAAAAAATTTTAAAAGGTAGATCATATAGTTACAAGCATGTGGTGGTTATTTTGCAAAAGTTAAGAGTTAAGGGAGTTGCACTTCTGCTGATATTATACATATTAGTATTAGGTTTTAGTGGATATGTGGTTGATAGCAACTATAGTGATATGACTTTTGCGGATGCTTCTAAATATTCTCCGATAATCTTCACAGAACCAGGAGATAAGCCAATAAAGATTAGTTATCTATACAAAGATAATATGTTAACTTACTATATATTTTGGAAGGATGAATATCACCCAGATCATGTAATAGATTCGCTATATCGTTTTTTTAGAACCTTCTATTTTGGTTCTTCTGTGGATATAGAAAGAATAAAGATTCGATTCTATGAAAATAATACCCCTGAGTTGCTTATTTTTGAAACCGTTAACCATGAAGTAGTTGAGTTGTTAATAATAAACAAAACTCATGCACAATTTAAAAATGGCAGTATCGTTAAATGCCTAAGGGACTATCATCCTATACTTTATATTGTAACATGGAATCACATGTTTGGTTTAAAGCCCATTAATGGTAAATCATATATAGAGAATAATTTCACAAATATCGAAAAACTAACCTTAGAAGAATACGTAGCATTTAAAATGTTTAGAAGATCCAGAATAAGTTTACAGTTTCTTATGGATTTACTCTCGTTGTTTCTATTACCTGTAGTGTTATTAGTAACTTTTGAAAACATTAAGAGGTGTCTTAAATGAACATAATAGCCCACTTATTAATCAGTTTAATCTTGTATGCGTTATTTAGGAATCTTTACCCTATTTCATTGCAGACTTTACTATCTGTGGACTTTATTATATGCGCAATCGCTAGTATTCTTCCAGATTTAGATCATATAAATATGATAGGAAAAGCTTTAAAGACTAAAAGATTTGGTCCAGAAGTAAGAACTTGGTTACATGAGCTTCCAGGATATCTTCTTTTTTCAATAATAGGTGTACTTGTTTACTTTTTCATATCACCCGAATTTGGTAGAGCAATACTAATAGGCTTCTCTACACATTATTTTTTGGATGCGGTAAGTAGGCCAACAAGACCCTTTCATCCAGTTGATGATACAATAGTATTCTATTACCTTGCCCCTAGAAGTGATCTTAAAGCTCTTGTCATTTACGACGCTGGAATAACGGGGATTTTGCTTGGTGTTTTCTTCTTAATAACTACATATGCTATTAACTATGAAATATTTGGCTATGTGATTATTCTTTTAAGTTTAGCTTTACTTGTATACACAATCCCGAAATTTGAAAAATATTCTAGCGCACACGTATCCGAAGAGGAATATAAAGAACCAGAAAGGCTGGGTGTTGCCAAACTGGCTAAGGAAATTTTACAAGCAATACTTAACCCTTTCGTAAAGCTTTTTTCTAGAATATCCCCCGATGCGATAAGTGGATTAGGGCTTATTTTTTCAATATTTGTTGTGGTCTTTTTATTTATTAGAAATATCCCAGCCGCAGCTGTTTTTCTATTAATTTCCTTATTCCTAGACGCTATCGATGGAGAAGTAGCTAGGTATAGAAAAGAAGCATCACCATCTGGATGGATTATCGATGTAGCAACAGATAGATTAAGTGAAATTATTATTTCGATAGCATTACCTATGCTTTTCATATTGTTCACAATATTAAACACAGCATTATCCATTAGAAGTAAAATAACAGGACAACATAGGATAATTCCGCTAAGGCATATAGAACTTATTATTTTCATAATAATTATTGCCTTCCCTGAACTGCAAGCTTTACTTTCCCTTCCGTAATTTTAAAATCAAATGATCAATAAACGAATGGACTTGTTTCGTGCTATCCTAGGAGTGAAACGATATCTGCTAATTTTTCTATTTTTTATTAAAACCCTTGTAGGACAATAATATTTACTTTAAAAAATCGATAAAATTTCTAAATTTCTCCAAAAATTTCACCAAAAGGTTTATTTTTTCACCCTAAAAAAGTAATAACTACATACAGTGAGATAGGGGGTAGAGTGATGAAGATAGTACTTACAGCAGACCGTACTCTAATGAGTAAATATCGCAATATACCACTTGGTGATTTTTTAGGGTGTGTACCCTCAGAGCGTGTGCCTAGGAAAATATACGATTTCATAAGCAAAGTTGAGGCTCCTTTGGA
>Ga0164318_10008286_pt1 | contig 10097 bp, 10 predicted proteins | sample GuaBasSedimGuay9_FD_113734 | JGI IMG/M metagenome (GOLD analysis project Ga0164318, IMG submission 113734) | Subseafloor sediment microbial communities from Guaymas Basin, Gulf of California, Mexico - Guay9, Core 4571-4, 0-3 cm | ecosystem: Environmental > Aquatic > Marine > Hydrothermal vents...
CCGTATCAAAATATTTTAAAGGCAATGGCCGCTGTTTATCATAATACAGCTCTGAATAAATATCATCTTCTATCAATGGGATACCATGATCATTGAGCAGGTGGACAATCTTCTCTTTTTTTTAGTCAGACATCAAAGATCCCAGAGGGTTATGAAAATTTGAATTCAGAATACAGCAGTTGATTTCTTTGGATTCAATCGCTTTTTTTAATGCGTCATAATCCACCCCATATTCGGGGCATGTGGGTACTTCCAAAACAAAAACACCCATATTCTCAAGAAGTGTAAAAATACCATAAAAGGATGGAACTTCAATGGCCACTGTATCCCCTCTTTTAAGAAAGGCCATAAGACAGATGACCAGAGCTTCCGTGCACCCGTTTGTAATAATAATATCAGCCGGGGCAATGTTTCTCACCAAACCCATATATTTCAGGGATATCTGCTCCCGAAGCTTTAACAACCCCTCTGGTTTGTCAAAAACAATGGCCTTTCGGACCTCTTTTGAGGTCAGATTTTTCAAAATTTTTGTATATTGGCTGAATGGGAAAAGCTTGGAAGAGATATGGGCAACACCCAGCTGAACCTTTGAATCATCACCGAGGGAATCAAGAACTTCTTCGACAATCCCTGATCTTCGGATCAATTTGGGTGCTAAGTTTGACTGGCTTTTTTCAGGTTTTTCCATCCTGTAATAATTTTTCGCCCTGACATAATATCCGGAACGGTCCCTGGCAAAAATCAACCCCATGGATTCCAACAATACATAGGCTTTCGAAACAGTTGTAATACTTTTATTCGTCACTTTGTGCATTTCTCTAACCGACGGTAATTTTTCACCGGGTTTGAACACCTGTTGACTGATCTTTAATTGGATCTCATCCGCCAGTGTTTCGTATAAAAATTTTTTATCTTTCTCTTTTTTATCTGTCATTGTTTTCTTTTTTAGTAAAAAAATCTGCCCCCCTATATATTAACTGCTGTAATTTAAAGCAATAATTTATTTTTGAGAATAAAATTCCTATCTTTTTGATTCTGTAACCCTTTTTTTTCTTTACATCTGTATCTTTTTTATTCTGACAAGCCAGGCATATTAGAGTAAATTTAATAAGGAGAGTACAGAATATGTCTGATATGCTTAAAAATCAACCCATCTTTGCCGGCTATCTTTGTGCCATTGGCGCTACAGCCCTGTGGTCAGGAAATTTTATTGTTGCAAGGGGGCTCAGTGACAATATCCCGCCCGTCAGCCTTGCTTTCTACAGATGGATAGTAGCGGTGATTGTTTTAACACCCTTTGCCATCAAGAACCTTTACCAGGAATGGCCGATCATAAAAAAGCATATTGCATATTTTTCAATCACCTCTTTTCTTGGCATTACGACCTTTAACACCCTTATTTATTTTGCAGGTCAGACAACAACTGCCATGAATCTGTCACTGATTGCCATTACATTTCCCATATTTATTATCCTCTTTTCAAGGATTCTCTACAAAGAAATATTAACCGTCAAAAAAGGATTTGGTATTACACTGGTTTTAATCGGTGTCCTGTTTCTTATCACAAAAGGAAAAATCTCCACCCTCTTAAGTATTTCTTTTACAATTGGTGATGTCTGGATGTTAATCGCGTCTATCATATTTGCCGTTTACAGCCTTCTTTTAAAAAACAAGCCAGAGGGGTTGACCGTTAAAGCATTGCAGCTTGCCACTTTTATTTTAGGATTATTTTTTTTATTCCCCTTTTTCTTATGGGAACAAGCCATCGCTCATCAATCTTTTTTAAATCAAACCACTATCCCGGCAATTCTTTATGTGGGTATTTTTGCATCGCTATGCGCCTTTGTTCTATGGAATAAATCCATTATCATACTCGGACCATCCAAAGCAGGCATGGTATATTATACCCTGCCTCTGTTCAGCGGTTTTTTAGGGTATCTTTTTTTGCATGAGAGTATTAGCATGATTCATTTTTACAGCATGATACTTATTTTTTCCGGTATTATTGCGACTAATCATGAATCCAAAAAAGATGGGTGACAAAAAAGATGTTGAGCGAACAACAGGGTATATTTTAGGTGGTGTCAGCCCAATTGGACAAAAGAAAAGACTAACAACAATTATTGATGATTCAGCCCTGAAATTTAATACCATTTATGTGAGCGCCGGGCGTCGCGGGATGCAAATTGAGCTTTCCCCGAAAGATTTGGGCTCACAAACAAAAGCAATATTTGATGAAATCGGCAAATAGAGTATTGTTTGGTCACATTCCACCTGAATTGATATGGCATTGACAAGGTCAATGATTCTATTTTATAAATTCTATGGGTTAGGACTTTTAGCAGCAGTCTTGGTAAAGACGGCAAAGGCGGATTCAATGAAAACTCAAAAATATGCACAGGATTCCAGTGTGATTATCTCCAGGATCATGCTGCCCCAGGATGCCAATTCGGCAGGGATTGTCCACGGCGGTGTTGTTATGAAGGAAATTGATAATGCGGCCGGTGTTACAGCGGTAAGGCATACCCGGAAAATCTGCGTAACCGCATCCATAGACCGACTGGATTTTTATAAACCCGCATTTATAGGCAATCTTTTAACGATAAAAGCAGGTATCAACTACACGGGCAAAACTTCCATGGAAATCGGAGCACGGGTAGAAACCGAAGACCTGTTGACCGGCGTTAAAATCCACCTTGCATCCGCCTACCTGACTTTTGTTGCCCTGGGAGAAGACAAGAAACCGGTGAAAGTACCGCCCTTAAAACTTGTGACAGAAGAAGAATTCAGGAGGAACCGCGAAGCCCTTGCAAGAAAAAAATTGCGGTTGTCTGAAAAACAAAAGGAATCCGAATGCCGGATGGATTCAAGCAAGTGTTAAACAAAGGATAATCATGGCGCGCATTGAAATTGAAATGATGGAAGATTTTATTTTTGAAACTGAACTTGCTATAAGAATTACAGATTTAAATTATGCTGATCATGTTGGTAATGATGCATTTGTTTCCCTTATTCATGAAGCAAGGGTGAGGTTTCTGAAAAATTTCAATTTTTCAGAAGCAGATGTTGATGGGAAAGGGTTAATTGTTTCAGACCTTGCTGTTTCATATAAATCCTTATCGTTTTATGGAGATAAATTGAAATTTGAAATAGGGGCGGGTGACTTTAATAAATATGGCTGTGATATATTTTACAGGGTAACAAATACAAAAACCAATAACTTAGTTTTACTTGCAAAAACAGGCATTGTTTTCTTTGACTATGCCAAAGATAAGATTGCGGCTGTCCCTGAGGCATTTTCATCTCATTTTGTCACCTAAGCTTCCGGCAATTATTTAGACCAGATTCATGAAATCCATGTTGATACAAATATTCCATCATGGTATCTCAATGGTTGCATTCAGTTTAAAGAAAATCGAGTAACTCAACTTAGTGAGGACATATGAATTCCGTTCCTTTTGAAATGGGCCCTATCAGACCGGTTGATGAGGCAGATAGCCTGTTGATCCGCACCACCCGGGGCTGCCCGTGGAACAGGTGTACCTTCTGCACTCTGTATGACGACATGAAGTTTTCCTTAAGATCCGTGTCTGAGATCAAAAAAGATATCCTGGCGGCAAAAGAGTATTTCAAAGGTCATCCCTTTGAGACCTGTTTTCTCCAGGACGGGGACAGTTTCGTCATGAGAACAAAAGACCTGATCGAAATTCTGGAAACACTTCGAAAGGCTTTTCCGTCTTTAAAACGAATCAGTTCTTACGGCAGGGCTCAGACCATGGTCAAAAAAACACCGTCTGCCATGAAAGAGATCTTTAATGCGGGGTTAAACAAACTCTATTGCGGTATGGAATCCGGATCAGTCCAAGTGCTTGAAAGCGTCAGAAAAGGTATCACACCGGAATCCATCATAAAATCCGCCTGTATGGCCAGAGAGGCCGGTATGGACACTACCCAGTTCATTATTCTGGGACTCGGAGGAAAAAAATTATCAAAACTTCATGCCATTGAGACGGCAAAGGTGCTCAATGAGATCAACCCTGATTATATCCGGCTGTTGACCATCGGGGTGAAACCCGGTTCCGGCCTTGACCGTCAGATGGCAAAGAAAGAATTTAGCCTGCCGTCTGAAGCCCAGATCATCGCAGAACAACGGCTGCTCCTTGAACATCTTGAGGGGATAACCAGCCATTATGCCAATCACCACAGTGTTGACCTGCTCCTGGAGATCCGTGGCCAACTGCCCGGTGACAAAAATCGACTGCTTGCTATTCTGGATCGTTTTCTATCCTTGAGTGATGTTGATCAGATCAATTTTGTCCTGGGAAGGCGGCTGGGATATTACAGGCAGTTGTCAGATATGAAAAATGATATCCAGTACCGGGCTGTAGAAAAACAGACCCGGAAAATAAGGCAGACAGATCCTGATTCCTTTGAAGAAATTTTCCATAACCTGCGCATACAGGTAATCTAACTGCCCTGTAGAGTTGATATTTTGAAAGAATAAAACCTAAAATAAATAATAATAGTAACTAAAGGAAATAACAATGAGAGATCCCATTTTTGAACCCATCACTATTAATAATCTTAAAATTAAAAACAGAATATATCTTCCTGCAATGCACCTGGGTATGGCACAGGAATTTGAAGTCACGGATCAGATCATTAATTTCTATGCACAAAGGGCCAAAGGCAAGCCTGGAATGATTTGTGCCGGCTATGCAACAGTGGATGAACTTTCAGGCAATACCCAGAATATCGGTGCCCATGATGACAAGTTCATACCCGGGCTTCAAAAACTTTCAAACGCTATCAAGGACAATGGGTCTCTTTGTGCTATGCAGATCAACCATGCGGGTCGATATAATTTCTCCTTTTTCCTCAATGGGAAACAGCCTGTGGCACCGTCTCCCATCGCGTCAAGAATGACCAGAGAGACTCCGAAAGAAATGACGGTTGATGACATAGAAGAAACCATCAATGCTTTTGCACAAGCGGCTTTAAGGGTACAAAAAGCAGGATTTGATGCCGTTGAAGTGTTGAGCGGAACAGGATATCTGATCAGTGAATTTCTTTCTCCTTTGACCAATCAGCGCTCCGACGATTATGGCGGAAGTTTTGAAAACAGGATGCGGTTCGGGCTTGAGGTTGTAACTGCTGTCAGGGATGCAGTGGGCGAGGATTATCCTCTGATTGTCCGGATGAACGGCAATGACTTCATGCCCGGCGGCAACTCCAGGCTGGAGCTCCAGGAATATGCCCAAGCCCTGTCAGACGGTCCGGTTGATGCCCTCTGCATCAATGTGGGATGGCACGAAGCAAGGGTGCCCCAGATCGTGGCATCCGTGCCCAGAGGAACATTTTCATACCTTGCCCGGGGGATCAAAGAAAAGGTAAGCGTACCGGTTATTGCAAGTCACAGGATAAATGATCCTGAAACAGCAAGACAGATACTGGATGACGGCATGTGCGACATGGTGGCCATGGGCCGCAGCCTTATTGCCGACCCCATGCTGCCTGAAAAAACAAGGCTTGGAAAGGAAAAAGAAATCATGCATTGCATTGCCTGTGCGCAAGGATGCTTTGATAACCTTTTCAAATTAAAACATGTTGAATGTTTATGCAATCCTCTGGCTGGTTATGAAGGAACCGAGCCTGTCAAAAAGACTTCCTCACCTAAAAAAATCCTTGTTGCAGGAGCTGGACCCGCAGGGATGACTGCTGCTCTTACTGCTTACTCACGGGGTCATAATGTGACAATTTATGAAAGCCATACCCGACCCGGCGGGCAACTTTACCTGGCAGCCTCCCCACCGGGAAGACAGGAATTTGCCCAGCTGGCCCAAGATCTTGAGACACAGATTACAGCAAAAAAAATACCCATTGTTTTAAGCACAGATCTAACCCAAACCCTCATTAAAAAAGAAAACCCGGATATGGTCATACTGGCAACCGGTGCAAAGCCCCTGGTTCCACCTATTCCCGGAATAGACCTTCCCCATGTTGTAGAATCCTGGGATGTACTGCAGAACAAAGTGTTTACAGGTAAAAAAGTTGCCATTATCGGTGGCGGCGCCGTTGGAGTTGAAACCGCTCTTTTCCTTGCAGAAAAAGGCACACTGTCAGCCGAAGCTGTAAAGTTTCTTTTAGTTAACAGAGCCCAGGATCCTGAAACGCTTTTTAAATTGGCAACTCAAGGGACCAAACAGATCACCCTTATTGAAATGCTGGACAAAATGGGTACCGATATCGGGAAATCAACCAAGTGGGGCATGATGCAGGATCTTCGCCGGTATAATGTAAAAACCATGACAGGCAGCAAAGTAATTAACATCACCCCAGAAGGTCTGGAGGTTGAAAATGAACAAGAAGGGAACATTCATGAGATAGAGGCTGATACAGTTGTTGTTGCAGCAGGTTCAGTTCCTTACAATCCTCTTGAGTCCGTGCTTGAAAAAATGGGTGTAAACTACAGAATTGTTGGGGATACGAAACAGGTTGGCACAGCTTTTAATGCTGTTCATCAAGGATATAAGGCTGGAGTGGAAATCTAAACATTAACCACTGGACAGAATCGAAGAATTAAAAAGGCGATTCTGCCGAAATCTAACTTTGGTAATAAGCAGACTCGTAATATTCAATTCCATACTTATAGGAGCCTTTCGCATCACCATCGGAAGATGAATAAGGACTTGACCATTTGACACTGCCACTGTAACTCCTGTTTTTTTCAGGACCTGTTGCATCCATATCATAATCTTTCATCTCGAGATAAACAAACTGGCCGACAACAAGTTTTTCATTGGTCAACAAAGACAATCCACCCTGGGAGTAATCTTTCATTTCTGCATAGTAGTATTGATCCTGATAATCCATCCGGTACAGATTCATTGGGCTGCTATAATCGTACCTCTGATAATGCCTTTTTCCTTCATGAGGTTCCACTTGCAATTCCTTTTTCATGAGTTATTGAAATGCTGTTTGGACTCGTATTATATAAAGCCTGAAAAATAAAATTGCAAACCCTATATCAAAAAAATATAAAAATTTGATTGCCAGCCACGAATCTCTATACATTTTCACTTGAATACTCGATTAACTGAATATAATTTTTAATAGTACGCTGAACTTCATCCGGGCTGTCCAGGTCGATAAATTCAATACCAACAAAGATTTCATCTGATTTCTTTCTTGTATTTTTAATTTCCCCCCTGAAACTGACTTCTCCTTTTGAACCGGGGAAATGACATCTAAAAGGGAGGGTGTCGTTTAACAAGCGAGACAAAAGATTTTTATCTGTTGAAAACGTTTCAATGATGCAGAGGCATCCGCCTATGCTGATATTTTCAATGACCCCGCCCCTTTCTTCTTTATTTACCTCTGTCTGCGTAACAATACTGCATTTAAAGCGTTTGTGTGATCGAAGTTCATGATGTTCTATTTTTCGGGGATACTCGATAAACATTAATTTTGATGGCTCAGAAATAATGCTTATTAATTTTGATCGAAATGCATAAATGGTTCCTTTATACAGGGATTTTATGATCAGGTCCTCAACTTGAAAAAGATCAGGATCAATCCTGCCAAATGGCCCGGGTGCTTTTAAAAGAAGGTATTTACCTTGCTCTATGCCAACAAGTTTACTTCGAAAAGAGACGGCCGAGTCATCAAAGTCGATAAGGAGTTTTATCCCGATTTCCAGACAAAAATTTTTGCTTTTCAGTATCTGGCGTGTAATACTTTTTGCAGATGGTGATGTTGTATTTTTTAAATCATTTTGGGCAATTGTTCTTTCTATTTCATCAGAATGTCGTGCGCTTTCAATTAATATATGCATCAACGGCAGGTTTATAACATTTTGTTTTTTCGATACATTTTTTCCCACCTCTATAACAATGTTATTCCATGAGAGAATATCATACAAGGCGTCAAGATGTTTTAAACTAACTGTATTTGAATCTATCAAAGTACCATTTAGAAAAAAAATCTCACCCATATTCTTTTTTGTGAAGACTTTTATTGTACATGTTTTCTGCTCCATCTCAATCATCTGTAGAAAAGACGTGAGGGTCACACCGGCGATTTGACCACTGATACCCTTAATGTTATCTGCTACCATAATAATTCATCCTTAAAATTACAAAAAACAGATTAATATTAGCAGGTTATTTGCACCAGAGATACTATAATTTTTAAATTTACTCATAAAAATGTAAATATTTTTTTAAAGGCGGGAATTTCCATTCAATTTCCGGCGATTTAATAGAGAGGTTTTCAAAAAATAGTGCTTGACATTAAATAATTGTATACAGTATACAATTGTCAATAATCTGTCATGAAAACAGGATAAAATTCAATAGTTCATGGCCTTATTAAAGCATATATAACTTAAACTTAAGGATATATCATGACCGAGAAAACACACCCGGAAGAACTTGAAAGATTAAAAGACCTTCAGCAAAGAGCCTTCATGGGCGGCGGCGAAAAAGCAAGAGAGCGCCAGCGGTCAAAAGGGAAACTGACCCCAAGAGAGCGGCTTGACCTGTTGTTTGACAAAAATAGCTTTGTAGAATTAAATGACCTGGCCGAAAGCCAGTGCGTGGATTTTGGCATGGAAAAAAGAAAAGTTCCCGGCGATGGTGTGGTCATTGGGTTTGGCTCTGTTGACGGCCGGACTGTTTTTGCATATGCCCAGGATGCAACGGTCCTGGGTGGATCGGTGGGGACAATCCACGGTCAGAAGATCTGCAGGATTATGGATGAAGCCCTGAAAGTTAAAGCCCCTTTAATCGGTCTCAACGATTCCGGCGGGGGAAGACTTCATGAAGGTTTTTTTGCCTCCAAGGGAGTGGCCGGCATGTTCTTGAGAAATACGGCTGCATCCGGGGTAATCCCGCAGATATCCTGCATCATGGGCCCCTGCGCCGGCGTGTCTGTTTATTCACCGGCATTGACGGATTTTATCATCATGGTGGAAAAACAGAGTCAAATGGTCATCACTGGTCCCAAAATCATCCAGGATGTAACAGGAGAGACCGTGAGTCTGGAAGAACTTGGCGGTTCTGGTGTTCACAGCCGCACAACCGGGCAGGCCCATTTTGTTACAAAAACAGACGAAGAAAGTATTACACTGATTCGATATCTTTTAAGTTTTCTGCCATCCAATCACGACGAAGCTCCGCCTTCACTCCCCTGCGATGATGATCCAAAAAGAAAAAATAACAACCTGACCGATATTGTACCGGCCCAGTTTAAAAGAGCCTATGATATGCATCAGGTGATTACCGAAATTACAGACAATAATGAATTTTTAGAAATACTGCCTGAATTTGCGCCCAGCATTATTACAGGCCTTGCACGCCTTGATGGAAACAGTGTCGGAATCGTTGCCAACCAGCCGTCTGTTAAGGCCGGATGCCTGGACTATAATTCTTCAGACAAAGCAGCACGATTTATAAGGTTTTGTGACTGCTTTAATATTCCTCTGGTAAATTTAGTGGATGTGCCCGGATATTTCCCCGGTGTTGACCAGGAACATGCCGGTATCATCCGCCATGGCGCAAAAATGCTCTATGCCTATGCCGAAGCCACGGTGCCCAAGATCACACTGGCATTGAGAAAAGAATACGGCGGAGCAGTCATGGCCATGTGCTGTGAAGGAATGGGAGTGGACCTGATGATGGCCTGGCCCGTAGCCCAGCTCGTAGTGCTGGATACTGCGGCTGCCATTAATATCATATACCGAAAAGAGATCATGGCAGCTGATGATCCGGAAAGTTTTAAGCAACAGAAAATTGATGAATATAATTACAAGTATTCAAATCCGTTTCATGCCGCCTCCAATATGCTGGTGGACAAGATTATAGAGCCTTCTGAAACCCGGACCCAGATCATACAGGGACTTCGAATGCTGAAAAACAAGAAACGGCCCGAGCCTTTTAGAAAACATGGAAACATACCTTTATAAGCTTAAGAGCCAAATAAACAGGAGATGTACGAATGGATTTTTTACTGACAAAAGAACAGCAGTTTATTCAAAAAGCGGCAAGAGAATTTGCTCTGGGAGAAATGGCACCCGTTGGCCGGGAATTTGATTTAAA
>Ga0164318_10008287_pt1 | contig 10096 bp, 5 predicted proteins | sample GuaBasSedimGuay9_FD_113734 | JGI IMG/M metagenome (GOLD analysis project Ga0164318, IMG submission 113734) | Subseafloor sediment microbial communities from Guaymas Basin, Gulf of California, Mexico - Guay9, Core 4571-4, 0-3 cm | ecosystem: Environmental > Aquatic > Marine > Hydrothermal vents >...
GGTCCGTCGGTGTTCGGTCCGCAGGAGGAGGCGGAGAAGGTTCCGGTATGCTCGATCCTGGCAGCATCCGGGGAAAGATTGCCGTCAGCGCGCATGGCCGCACCTCCTTTCCCACTGCAGGGAAACGGGGATGCCACTCCACCGGAAGAGATCGCCGGCGGTCCCAGAAAGGAAGAACCATGTCATCTGGCCGGGGACGCCCGGCAGGGAAACGAACCAGCATTTCTGTTCAATGCCCAGCGGCTGGAGAGTGTAACTCTTCATCCCGCCGTCCATGGTCGAGCCCGGGGATGATCCCGAAGCGGCCTGGAGGGACTCGGGGCTGAGGTTGCCGTCGCCGGGGTCGCCCTCGGTGGCCACCTGCATGTCCTTTTTGGCTTGTACGGGGCCTGCAAAGGAGGTGACCATCAACAGGGTCACCAGCAACAGGGAGATCAGGAAGAAGAGAGATCCATGAATCTGCGTGGGGTCTTGGGCTTTCATATCCGCTCCCGGGAGGAAGAAGCAGTGATGAATTCTTTAGGGGAGGGATGGTAGCAAGGTCTTGACGATTTCGTCAAGAGTTTTTTCATTTCACCATTTATGCTGAATATTTACTATGAAAACATCAGGTGTTATACGGTATAAATTTGAAGGATTATAATAAATCTGTAACACCCCAGGTGTTACATTGGCACGGGGAAACAGGGGTGAAAAATATTCCGGGTATGCAATAATCCTGTATCAGTTTGCACGTTGGTATGGGGGTACAACGAGAAAAACTGTCCTCGTTGGAAACCACCGGTGAGGCCGGGTCTGACAATAGGGAAACTGTCGGTTCAGACCGGAGCAGCCGGGAGTGGGGTGCAAACTGAGAATATGTTTCGGAATCAGTGAGGCTCCCGGAGGGTTCAACAGCTCGTCAATTCACTAACAATTATTGGTCGATCAGGACAAAGGAGATTATATTTCTCCCACCAAATTGGTTGCTGAAGGTCTTCCGTCAGCTGCCAGCTACCGCCAATCCGCAACCCGGGTGGTCACTGTGAAATCCTTCTGGAAGAATCCCGTCGTCGCCTTCCTTTCTTCCCTCAAGTTCAGCGCGGCCATCATGGGACTGGTGGCTATCGGCGCGGCCAAGGCCACCTTCATCGAATCGTCCCATGGGCGCGAAGCAGCCTACGACCTGGTGTACGCCGCCCGCTGGTTCGAAGGGTTGCTGATCCTGCTGACCATCAGCCTCATCCTGCTGTTCATCAAACGCTGGCCCTACCGGCCGCAGCAGTACGGATTCGCCCTGGTGCACATCGCCATGGTCGTGATCCTGGTCGGGGCGGGCATGACCCGGTACCTGGGATACGAGGGGTCCATGCACATCCGCGAGGGTCAGACCGTGGATTACATCTATTCGGATCGCGCCCACCTGCAGGCGACCATCGGCGACCAGACGGGGTCGTTTCCAGTACGCCTGTGGAAGCCGGGCGAGAACCATGTCCGGCACAAGGTCACTATCGGCGGCAGGAAGTACGAGCTGGGCGCCACGGAATTCTGGCCTCATTACGCCGAGGCCTGGCAGGAAGCTCCCGACGGCATCCCCGTCATCCAGTACGGTGTGACCGTGGGCGGCGACGTCCAGTCACGCACCCTGGCCGAAGGCGACCAGACGACCATCTCCGGAGTGCAGGCCCGTTTCCTGGACCACCCCTTCCAGGGGTCCATGAGCGATTCTCCCTACGGCGACCTGCGTCTGCACATCGGCACGGAAACCTGCACCTTCCCCGTGGCCTGGCCGGATGATGAGAGCCACGAGTGCGGCGGCTATACATTCGTCATCACCGAGTTCCAGACCGACTTCAAGGTGGGGGCAGAATCCTCGGCCTCGGGTCCCCTGGTCAATCCCATGATCCGGGTCGAGATCACCGGTCCCGACGGCAAGACCGGCGAACGCCTCCTGTTCGCTTTCCATCCCGATTTCTCCATGGGTCACGGCGGCGGCCAGGAGGCCTTCCAGGATCTGGACATGCTCTACGAGGTCAACCGGGGGCTGGAATTCACCCGTGGCGGCGAGACGGGCATCCAGGGGCGGGCGTCCTTCCCCCTGTCGGTCATGGACATGGACACCCAGGAGCAGAACCCCATTGCACCGGGCGAGGTTTTTCCCTTGCGCGAGTCCTCCCTGTACGGCAGCGAGACGACGGATTTCTCCTTCGTGGTGGTCAAGGTCATGACCTCGGCGGTGCTGGGGCCCGTCAATTCGGACAATGCCAACGCAAGGGCCGCCGCCGAAGTTTTGATCCGTGACGAGGACGGCAACCAGGCCGAAGCCCTCTGTATGCGGGAGGGTTCGGGCACGACCGTCGATCTGGGGGGGGTGCCGGTGAAGCTGGCCTTCGGCTCGGTGGTCAAGAAGGTGCCCTACAGCGTGCACCTGGATGATTTCGTCCTGCAGACCTACCCCGGCAGCAACAATCCCGCCACCTACGAGAGCTATGTGACCCTCGATGATCCCGGCCAGGGGATCACCGGGCGGAAGGCCCATATCTACATGAACCACCCCATGGTCCACCGCGGTTCCAAGCACTTCCAGTCATCCTATGACCAGGACCGTCACGGAACCATCCTCTCGGTGAACCACGACCCGGGCAAGCTGCCCACCTACATCGGCTACGGCATGATCTCCCTCGGCTTCCTCCTCATCCTGTTCAAGGAGCTGTCGCGGGTGCTGAAGGAGCTGATGGCTTCGGATCAGGAGCAGAAGAACGTGGGGAAGAAAGCGGTCAAGATGTCCCTGCTGGTCCTGCTGACCCTCGGCGTCGCGGGACTGTCGCAGCCGGCACGCGCCCAGGATGGCCATGACCACTCGGAGTCCATGCATCCGGTGCAGTCGGGGTTCGTCACCCTTTCGGATCCGGTCCGGGAAGCGGCTTCGCGGCTGATCATCCAGGATTACCGGGGCCGCATGAAGCCTCTCGATACCCTGGCCCGCGAGACGGTGATGAAGGTCGCCAAGCGCTCCAAGTTCGAGGGACGCCAGCCCGTGGACCAGTACCTCAGCTGGTCCACGAATCCGGATTTCTGGTGGGACAAGCCCATCATCGCCGTGCGGTTCGCGGGCCTGAAGGATCTGCTGGGGGTGGACAAGTCCACGACCCATGTCTCGGCGGCCAGCCTGTTCGACGCCTCGGGACAGTATCGCCTGGCCGATCTGGCCGAACAGGCGCACCGCACGCCGGATCGCGACCGCACCAAGACCCAGCGCAAGCTCATCAGCTTCGACGAGCGGTTCCAGATCCTCTACATGACCTTCCAGGGTACCCAGTTGAGGTTGTTCCCCATTCCCGACGATCCCAACCACACATGGCAGTCGTTCCAGAAGGTCGAGCCGGGATTGAACGCGGATCAGCTTTCGGTGTACTCGGCCGCGTACAACGCCCTGGTGGGAGGCCTGCAGAGCGGGAACAACGCCATGATCGCCGACGGAGTCAGGCGCATCGACGCCATCCAGCATCAGTACGGCAGCGAGGTCATCCCCCCGGACACCCGGATCCAGGCGGAGTTGATCTACAACCGGGCCCACATCTTCTCCTGGATGATGATCCCCCTGCTGCTGGCGTCATTCGTGCTGATGGCTGTCTTCTTCTGGCATCTGTTCCGGGGCAGCCGGCTGCGGTCCAGCTTCCGCAATCCCTTCTACACCCTGGGCATGGTGCTGTACACCGGGGCCTTCGGCGGCATGGTCTACGCCTACGTCCTGCGCTGGATCGCCTCGGGGCGCGCGCCCCTGAGCAACGGCCACGAGTCCCTGCTGTTCATCAGCCTGGCCATCGCCCTGGCGGGGCTGATCTGCGAGTACAGCTTCAGGATGGCGGCTCCGGGCAGCCTGGGCTCGCTGCTGACGGTGGTGATCCTGGGCGTGTCCATGCTCTCGACCTTCGACCCGGCCATCGGGCCGCTGGTGCCGGTGCTGGTCTCCTACTGGTTGAACATCCACGTGACCATCATCACGGCCAGCTACGGGTTCCTGGGCCTGTCGGCCCTGCTGGGGGCGTTGATCCTGATCCTGTTCCTGGCCAAGGGGTCGGCCAATCCCAACATCCACGCCGCGGTGAAGATCCTGGACAAGATCAACCGCTTCGTGCTGATCGCGGGCCTGGGCCTGCTGTCCATCGGCACCCTCCTGGGGGGCGTGTGGGCCAACGAGTCCTGGGGGCGATACTGGGGCTGGGACGCCAAGGAGACCTGGTCCCTGATCACCATCCTGGTGTACGCCGTGGTGCTGCACTTCCGCTGGATCCCCGCCCTGAGATCCATCTGGCTCAACAGCGCCGGCAGCCTGGCCGCCATCAGTTCGGTGGTCATGACCTATTTCGGCGTGAACTACTTCCTGACCGGGCTGCACAGCTACGCCCAGGGGGATGCGGCCGTCGTGCCGCCCTGGGTCTACATCTTCGCGACCGTGGCCATCCTGCTTATCACGATTTCAGGTCTCGTGGACCGGACCAGGGAGTGGAAGGCGTAGCGCGGGGTAATTTGACGTACGGTCCCCGGGTGTGAGACAATCAGGAATTGCGGGAGCCGGCATTGTGCCTGCTGACGCCATGATGTCTTCACCAGGAGGCCCAGGATGGTCCACCCCACCGGACCCCGTCCTCCCCGACCGTGGGTGCTGTTCGTCTGGGTGACCCTGGCCGCCATGGCGGTCCGCGCCGTCTACATCCTGCAGATCTCCGACCCGGCCCTCAATCCCTTCTTCGCCCATCCCATCCTGGATGCCGCCGTGCACCGTCGCTGGGCCCTGGGCATCCTGGACGGGACCTGGCCGCCTTCCGAGCCGTTCTTCCGCGCTCCCCTGTATCCCTATGTCCTGGCCGGGCTGTACCGCGTTTTCGGTGCGGACAACGCCCTGGCCGTGCAACTCGTCCACGGTCTGGTCTCCGCCGTGGGGGCCGGGCTCGCCGGTCTGTGCGCCCGCGCTATATGGGGCAATCGCGCGGGATGGTTTGCAGGGATGGGGTTCGCGGTGCTGTGGCCCAGCATCTTTTTCGCGGGGGAGTTGCTGGATGTCACCCTGGGGGTGACCCTCAACCTGCTGCTGTGGTGGATCCTGCTGGGGGATCCGACACGCCTGCGCCTGGCAGGGGCGGGATTCGTCTGGGGGTTGGCCGTCATCAGCCGGCCGCTGGTGCTGGCCATCGCTCCTGTGGTGGTCCTGTACCTGCTGCGGCGTGGTCTTGGGCGACGATCCCTGGGATGGGTGGCCCTGGCGGGCGGATTGGCGGCGGCGGTCTTGCCGGTGACGGCGCGGAACGTCATCGAGGGAGGCGAGCCCGTGGCGGTAGCCGCCTCGGGCGGGGTGAACTTCTACATAGGCAACAACGAGCATGCGGACGGCCGGGTGGCGTTCCTGCCGGGAGCGGCCGTGGACTGGCAGGGAGAGGTGTCCGAGGTCAGGGATCTGGCCTATCGGGAGACCGGCCGGCGGTATACCGCCCAGGGGGCCGACCGCTACTTCCTGGGCAAGGGGCTGGCGTTCCTGTGGCACAATCCCCGCCGGGCCCTGGGCCTGTACGCGCACAAATTGGGCCTGCTGTTCGCCGCAGGGGAGCGCTCCAACAACAAGAACCTTCCCTTCTGGCGGGCGCGATCCCCGCTGCTGCGCTGGCCCGTCTGGGTGGGCTGGGGCCCGGTGCTGGTACTGGCCTTCCTGGGTTTGCGCCGGCGGGACACGACCTCCGAGGACCGGCTGCTGCTGGTCGGATCGTTGGTGCTGTACGCGGCCGCCCTGTTGCTGTTCTTCATCAACGCCCGCTTCCGACTGCCCCTGCTGGCGTGGCTGATGGTTCCGGCCGGCGGCGGAGCCGACCGTCTTGTGCGCGCGGTGCGCCTGGGCGACTGGAATCCCCGTTTCCGCTGGGGCGTAGTCGTGGCCGCCGCGGCCCTGCTGGCGGTCTGGATTCCCGACGAGGTGGGTTTCCGCCAGGATCCCGCCAATGACTTCGAGAGCTGGCGCATCCTGGGCGACGGGTTCGAGCGGGGAGGGGATCTGCCCCGCGCGGCCGCCTCCTACAGGACTACCCTGGACATCTCGCGCCGCAGGCCCCGACCGGAATTCAGTTCCCTCGTTCCGGCAGTCCACATGCGGCTGGGGGGCATTTTCCTGCGGGAACAGGATCCCCGCGCGGCCCTGCCCGAGTTCAAGGCGGCGTCGGATCTGACAGGGGACGTGGGCGCGGAATTCGGTGTGGGCATGTGCCTGTTGCAGATGGAGCGGTGGAGTTCGGCCGAGGACGTCTTCAAGCGTGTCATCCGGCGACGGCCGGACCAGTGGCAGGCCTACGGCAACCTGGCCATCTGTTACGAGCAGACCGGCCGCCCGACCGAGGCGCAGGAAACGTGGCGCAAGGTGCTGGCCCTGAACCCCGACGACGCCATGGCCAGGCGAAGACTGGGCCTCCGCCGCTGATCAGGATTGTTGCCGGGCCTTTTCCCGCAGTTCCTCCCAGGCTTCCTCGACGTGCCGGCGCCTGGTTCCGGTCTGCCCGATGGACATCCGCAGGGTGTACCTGCCGTCCAGGACCGTATGGGTCAGGTAGATCCTTCCGGCCCGGTTGACGCGGTTCATCAGATCCTTGTTGAGACTGTTCAACTCGTCGTCATCGCCCTGGAACCCGACAGGGTGCAGGCGGAAGCACACGGTATTCAGGGGTACGGGCGCCAGCAGCTCCCAGTCCGGATCGTCCTCCACCCAGCTCTTGAACTCCGCGGCCAGGGCGATGTGTTCGGCCAGCATGGCGCGCAGGTTCTCGGCCCCGTAGCTGCGCAGGACGAACCACAGTTTGAGCGCCCGGAAACGGCGTCCCAACTGGATGCCCCAGTCACGGAAATTCGTGACCTGGTTGTCGCGGTCGGTCTGCAGGTAGGCGGGGTCGATGGCCATGACCCTCTCCAGGTGGGCGGGGTCCCGTACGTAGAAGGCCGAGCAGTCGAAGTTGACGAACAGCCACTTGTGGGGGTTGAAGACCAGGGAGTCGGCGTGTTCGACGCCCTCGAGAAGCCACCGTTTTTCCGGCAGGATGGCAGCCGAACCGGCCAGGGCGGCATCCACGTGCAGCCATAGCTCCTCGGTGCGGGCGATGGGCCCGATGGCCGGCAGGGGATCGATGGCGGTGGTGCTCGTGGTGCCCACGGTGGCCACGATGCAGCAGGGCGTGAGGCCGGCCTGTCGGTCGGCGTCGATCCTGGCCTGCAGGTCGGCCGGATCCAGGGCCCTGTTCCCGTCCGTCTTGACCTGTACGATGTTCCTGTCGCCGAACCCGGCGATGCGGGCGCCCTTGACGACCGAGGAATGGGCTTCGGTGGAGCAGTAGATGCGCAGGGGACCGTCCGGGGACAGGGCCTCCGGACCCCGGGCGTTGAACGCGAAGGCGGTGGTCTTTTCCCGGGCGCAGAGCAGGGCGCACAGGGTGGCCGTGGAGGCCGTGTCCTGGATCACGCCGTGGAATCCCGCCGGTAGGCCGATGAGTTCGGCCAGCCAGATCATCATCCTCTGTTCCAGTTCGGTGGCGGCGGGGCTGGTCTGCCACAGCATGGCGTTGACGCCCAGTCCTGCCGACAGCAGCTCGCCGAGGATGGATGGTCCGCTGTTGTTGGCCGGAAAGTAGGCGAAGAAGCGCGGGTGGTTCCAGTGGGTCACGCCCGGCAGGATGTCCCGTTCGAAATCGTCCAGGATGTCGGACATGTGCTGCCCCTGCAGGGGAGCCGAGGCGGGGATCCTGGCGTCGATGTCACCGGGTTGCACCTGCGACAGGACATGGTGGTTTTCGGCATGATCGAGGTAGTCCGCGATCCAGTCGATGAGTCGATAGCCCTCGTGGCGGAATTCCTTGCTGTCCATGACACGTCCTTTGCGAAAAATATCCGGGTCGGCCAAGCCTGACCCGGATCAAAGGAACTGTCAACGGCAGCTCAATCCTTCGTTTTGTTCAACCTCATGACGGTGGGGCTCGGCTTGTCGGCAGGGACGGTCTCGGGCTCCGGCTCGGGGCCGGGTCCGTCGCTTGCTGGGAGATCTTCCGTCGTCCCGGCCGGGGCTTCCGGTTCGGGATCGCTCTTCAGGGGCCGGGGGTTCCTGGGCTTGTTCAGCAGGAAGACGTTGCCGTTGCTGCCCACGGGTTTGGGCGCGGTGCTTTCCGATGGGGTCTCGGCCGCGGGTTCACCATCGGCAGGTGCGACATCCGCGGGTTCCTCCGCCGCTGGATCATCCCCCGGGGTAGAAGGCTTATCGGGGACGGCCTCGGAAGCGACAGCTTCGGTTTCCGGGGGTGTGGGCGCTTCTTCCTGTGCGGGTCCGGGGATATCCAAACCCAGTTCCTGGATCACATCCTGGGTCTCCTGGGCCACTTCCTCGAGGCTGGGGACCGGGGCTTCCCCGTCGTCGTCGAGAGAGAAGGCCGGTTTGGGTTCGGGATCTCCCTCGGGATCTCCCTCGGGATCAGGTTCGGGCTCCCGGGCGAACGGGTCGGGAACGTCGACCGGCGGTTCGGGCACCGAAGGTTCAGGCTCGTCTGATGCCGTCGGGGCGGCCATGGGCTCCTCCGGGGCAGGAGGCGCCTGGTCGGCGTCACCGGCGGGAGTCAAGGGGGCCGGCGGCATTCCGGGCACGGCATGGGGCGCCGGAGAAAGCATCAGCTCGCCCAGGTGTTCGCTGACCTTGTTGATGGCGCTGATGTTCTTGATGATCTGACCGATGGCTTCCTCGTACCGTCGGGATGTGGCCAGGATCTCCGAAACGGTGTTTTCGATTTCCAGGGTGGCCTGGGAGGTTTGTCTGGCCAGGCCCTTGACCTCGGCGGCCACCACGGAGGTGAAGGCCTCTCCGGGCTGGCCGGTGACGACGGCTTCGGCGTCGATCTGGGCGGCGACCTGGCGGGTCTTCAGGGCCAGTTCGGTCACCCTGCTCACCACCCGACTCATCTCCCTGGCCGAGGCCACGAGGTCTTCGGCGGCCTGGGCGGTGAAGCTGGCGGCGTTGTTGGCGCCCCTGACGATCTTGTATCCCTCGGTCGTGTCCTGGGCCATTTCGTTGAGGCTGTAGAGCATGCCCTGCAGGGCGTGGCCCACCGAATCGATGGCCAGACGCATCTTGTCGGTGCTGTTGGCGATGGTGCTCATGTCCACGGTCATGCGGTCGACCGTGGCGTTGACCGTGACGAAGTCCACGGGCGGAGTGAAGACCGACCCGCGGGAATCAGTCCGGGTCTCGGCCGGAGGAGCGGTTCCGACCCGGTCCGGGGTCAGCGACCGCCTGGTCGTGTTGGATTCGGCGCCGGATTGGGTGAGGGAGCCGGCCAGGTGGAGCGCCTGCTCGCGGGGAGGCGTCGCCGGGGAGGCCTGTGCCTCCTGCCGGCGGTTCCCGGGGTTTTCCAGCTTGTTCACACGGATCCTCAACCAGACCAGCACGACCAGCATCACGCCGAAGATGCCCGCGCCCCAGCCGGCCAGCCGGGCGATGGCCTGGCGGGCGAGGGCTCCGGTGCGCAGGGAATTGGCGATGGTTCCCATCTGCTGCATGAGAAGGACCGTGTTGTCGGCGAGACCATGCACGGCATCCTGGCCGGCGGCGCTGTAGATGGAGTACTCGCCGGCTGCCAGGTTGGCCAGGGGCGTGCCCGTGTCGCGCCAGGTCTGCAGGGCGTCTTCGAGGGCGCGTCGGGCCTTGCCCCCGCGGATCCTGGCGATGCTGATTTCATGACCGTCATCGGCGGTCAGCACCGCCCCCTTGGCTAGGGCGGCGAGGTTGCGGTCGAACTCCAACACCGTCTGTCCCACGCTGCGCCGCGCCGCGACGACAGCTTCCTGATCCTCCGCCTTTTGCAGCGCGGCTACCTGTCGGCCCAGATCCTGGATGACGATCTGCTGCTTCTTGGCCAGTTCGATCTGCTGTCCGGTGATCCGGCCTCCATGGCCCTGGTTCCAGACCAGGGTCAGCGAGGCGCAAAGCAGCAGGGCGACGGCGCCCAGGGCCAGGTTCAACAACTGCCGTGTGGACATGCGATTCCTCCGTTGGCTGCCACGACTGGGGGTTGGGAGCCCCCTGGTTCCGGTGTCTGGATCGGCA
>Ga0164318_10008288_pt1 | contig 10095 bp, 10 predicted proteins | sample GuaBasSedimGuay9_FD_113734 | JGI IMG/M metagenome (GOLD analysis project Ga0164318, IMG submission 113734) | Subseafloor sediment microbial communities from Guaymas Basin, Gulf of California, Mexico - Guay9, Core 4571-4, 0-3 cm | ecosystem: Environmental > Aquatic > Marine > Hydrothermal vents...
CTTTATTATTTACACTTACAATCTGCAGTTTAGTGAAAAAACGTATTTGCTGTTGAGTGTTTTGATAAAATAAAAAGTGTTTAGATTAATCCATGCTAAGCTTAATCTTCCGATAGTAGGCGGATAGACATGATTGAGCTTATTAAATTTTAATGGCTTGTGTAATCTCCCGTTTACCAATAGGTCCGGGTAAAGCATTTAAAACAAAGCCCGCTGCTTTTAATGCTCTTTTTACTTTTCCTTTAGCAGAATATGTCATCAGAATTCCTTTGGATTTCATAGCCAAATAAATTTTCCGAAAAACATCCTCAGTCCACAATTCGGGCTGTAAATCGGGATTAAAAGCGTCAAAATAAACCAAGTCAAAAGTATTTTCTGGCAATTCAACAGCTTCAAGTTTTATGTTTCGCTTTTCAAATTGGAAATTGGAGAATAATTCTGTTTTTCTCTCCCAATCTGTTTTATGTAAAGCTTTAAGATATTCTGCTTTTTCGCCTTTTAATTCTAATCTTTCAGAAAAATTCAGCTTTTCAAAAAGCGTCTTTTCAATAGGAAAAGCCTCAATAGTGAAATACTCTATTTCCAATTTTTTTTCTTCCGAAACCAGTTTTGTTAACAAAGCATTTAAACCTGTTCCAAATCCCATTTCAAAAATAGAAATGGCAGATTGCTCCTTGGCTTTTTGCAGCAATCCGTTTTGGATAAAAATATGTTCCGATTCCTGAATAGCACCGTGAGTTGAATGAAAATTTTCATTTTTTCCAATCAGCTCAATCGTTGTACTACCGTCTTCGGTAATTCTTATCGTACGTTTAATCATTGGCACAAAAATACACTAAGTTATTTTGTATATTACAAAAAATTAAACGCCTTATGTTGACGCATTTAAACAAAAACAAGATTATTTTCTTGGATATTGAAACCGTTGCACAGCAGCCAAATTATGCAAAACTACCTGAGCGATTACGATTACTTTGGGATAAAAAAGCCATGCTAATATCTAGAGATGAGGAAGCAAAACCGGAAGAAATATACGAAAGAGCAGGTATTTATTCAGAGTTTGGAAAGATCATCTGTATTTCAATAGGCTATTACGAACCAAAGCTCAAAACATTTCGTTTAAAATCATTTTTTGGTCATAACGAAAAAGCTTTGCTCCTAGCTTTTGCAGAAATGCTGAATAGGTATTTTAATCATGAAAGTGATTTGCTTTGTGCTCATAACGGAAAAGAATTCGACTTCCCTTACATTGCTCGCCGACTTTTGGTTAACCAAATAAAGCTTCCCAAACTTTTGGATATTGCAGGCAAAAAGCCTTGGGAAATAAAGCATTTAGACACTATGGAATTGTGGAAGTTTGGCGATTATAAACATTATACCTCGCTTGATTTGTTAACAGCTATTTTTAATATCCCATCACCAAAGTCTGATATCAACGGAAGTCAGGTAAACGAGGTTTACTGGAAAGATGGAGACGTAAAACGTATTGCTAAATATTGCCAAAATGATGTCTTAGCTATTGCCCAACTCTTAAATGCCTACCAAGGAAAAGCTCTTTGGAAAGAATCAGAGCTTGAATATACCGAGCTTATTGAGATTTTATAACAAAGATCCCGCCGTAGCGGGACCTTTAATCATCTTAAAATATTAATCTTCTAGGTTAATACCTATTTCTCTTCTTATAAGTTGTATGCAGAAGTTTATGAGAAATATGACCAAGTGGTTCTTTTAAAAACTCTTTGTAGATTTTAATAATTTCAGGATTTTCATGAGATTTACGAATAGTCTTATCCATATCTTCGGCATAAATTGCTTCTATCCTTTTCTTACGAATTTCCTCATTGGTAGGTATTGGCTGACCACCGCCACCGATACATCCACCAGGACAAGCCATCACTTCAATAAAATGATACGGTGATTTTCCCGCTGCAACTTCATCCATTATTTTCCGAGCATTAATTAATCCGTTGGCAATAGCAACTTTAAGCTCTACACCCTCCAAAAAACTCCATTCAGGCAAGCAATTTTCAATTTTTATAGTCGCTTCTCTAATGCCTTCCATTCCACGAACAGGCAAAACATTTAGATTATCAAAAGGAACATCTCTACCGGTAACTATTTCATAAGCAGTACGTAATGCGGCTTCCATCACGCCTCCCGTAGCACCAAAAATTACTCCGGCACCTGTGGATTCTCCCATTATGCTATCATAAGTTCCATCTTCTAAATCGGTAAAATCCAGACCTGCCTGTTTTATCATATGACCCAATTCGCGAGTAGTAAGACCGGCATCAATATCGCGATAGCCGCTATCTTTCATTTCCGGACGTCTTGCCTCAAATTTCTTCGCCGCGCAAGGCATAATTGCAACACTTACAATATCCTTGGGATCAATTCCTTTTTTCTCAGCATAATATGTTTTTGTGAGTGCACCAAACATTTGCTGTGGTGATTTACAAGTAGACAAATGTCCCAAATGATCAGGGAAAATATGTTCAATAAATTTTACCCAGCCCGGTGAACAAGAAGTGATCATAGGAAGTTTAACACTCTCATCTTTATCAACTATCACTTTTTTAAGTCGTTGTAATAATTCGTGTCCTTCCTCAATAATAGTAAGATCAGCAGAAAAATCAGTGTCTAACACAGAATCAACACCTAAGCGCTTCATAGCTGTTACCATTTTTCCGGTAACACGCGTTCCAACAGGATACCCTAACATTTCGCCTAATGCCACACGAACCGAAGGGGCAGTATTCATAACCACATGTTTTTTATCATTACCAATGGCTTCCCACACTTTATCATAATAACGTCTTTCTGTGAGAGCACCGGTAGGACAATGAATTACACATTGTCCGCAATTAGTACAAACAGCTTCGTTTAAAGGCAAATCCATGAAAGTAGAAATTTTCATATCCTTTCCTTTTCCGCTCACTGTAAGAGCATTTACATGCTGAAGTTCCGCACAAGTTCTCACACACCGTTGACAACGAACACATTTACTATCGTCTTTTTCTATCGACCAAGAAGAACGATCAATTTCTATATCAGGCTTTAATACGCTTAAATACCGATTGTTATCAATATTGTATTCTGCTGAAAGTTCTTGTAATTCGCAATTCATGCTACGATAGCAAGTAGTACATTGTGTATTATGCTCCGAAACCAAAAGCGCAACAACATCCTTACGTGCATTACGTACTTTCGGGGTGTTAGTCTTAATTACCATTCCTTCATCTGCCGGAGTAGCACAGGAAGCCGACAAAGTATTATGTCCTTCCACTTCAACTACACATATTCTGCAATTTCCCGCCACACACAAATCCTCATGATGACAAAGTGTTGGAATACGAACATTTACTTTCTTGGCAGCATCCAGTATTGTTTGGCCTTTTTCAACAGATACCTTTTTATTATCTATGATTAAATTTATCGTTGACATTATTTTCCTTTCTTTAGATTAGTAAATAATTTCTTCTCTGAAATTCTTCACTATGGAAGAAAACGAATTATGAACTGATTGACCCAAACCACATTTTGAAGTTATCTTCATTGTTTCGGCTAATTTTAATAACTGGTTGAGATATGAAGATGGTTTTTCGCCATGTTTTACCGCTTTAATACCTTTTAAAAGCTGTTGAGTACCAACTCTACAAGGCGTACATTGTCCACAAGACTCTTCTTCAAAAAATTCCAAATAATCTTTTAACACATTATACATAGATCGAGATGAATTAAAAACCATCATAGAACCTCCCGTTGGTATTCCCTCAAATCCAATAATTTTATTTTTAAAATCTTTTCTTGGAACACAATGACCAGAAGCTCCTCCAACCTGAACGGCTTTAGTATCACCATTACCAAATTCTTTAACAAATTCATCTACCCCTATTCCTAACTCTAATTCGTAAATTCCTGCTTTTGCAGTATCACCGGAAACAGAAAATACTTTTGATCCTCGAGAATCAGTGGTTCCTAATTTTTTAAAGGGCTCCACACCAATCCGTATAATCATACTGCAATACACCAATGTTTCTACATTATTGATAATTGTCGGTTTTCCATTATACCCAGCTTTAGTAGGATAAGGAGGTTTATTACGAGGTTCGCCTCGCTTTCCTTCCATAGACTCAAAGAGAGCACTTTCCTCCCCACAAATATACGCCCCACTACCTGAAAACATTTTAATAGTAAAGTCTAAACCTAAATTTTGAATATTCTGATTAAACTTCTCTATTAAGGGTAATAAATCTTTTAAAAGAAAGTTATACTCATTTCTTAAATATATAAACCCTTCTTTTGCTCCAATAGCATAGGCACAAATTGCCATTCCAACAAGAACTTTACTTGGAACAACATCTAATATTTCCCTATCCTTAAATGTTCCGGGTTCACCTTCATCTGCGTTACAGATAACATATTTAATATCATTATCTTCCTCTTTTGCTAATTTCCATTTTAAGCCGGTGGGAAAACCAGCTCCGCCTCTACCTTTTAAACCCGAACTAATGATTTGATCTATAATCTCATCGGGCTTCATAGATAGAGCTTTCTTAATCACTTCGAGTGGTTCACAACTAGCGCAATCGAAAATTATATCTACTTTTTTTAATCCTTTATTTTTCATAACTAAGAATTTGTAAGATGTTGAGGATCTATTTCACATAATATTTTAACTGCTTTTTCAGGGCTTACCTCGGTATAAATTTCATCATTGATTAGCATAACAGGACCTTTATGACACCAGCCTAAACAATTGGTCTCTATTAAGGAGAATTGCATATTACGAGTAGTTTCCCCCATTTTTATTTTAAGTAATTTTTCAATTGCAGTCACCAACTCCTGTTTCCCTGCCATTTTACAACTAATCGTCTTACATACCCTGATAATATTTTTACCCATCGGTTTAGTATACAAGAAAGAATAAAATGAAGCCGTTCCATAAACTTCGGCAGATGATATATCAAGGGCTTTGGCCACTTCAACCATTGAGCTTTCTGAAAGATAATTTTCATCGGCAACAATACCTTGCAAAATAGGCAACAAACTATTGCGTGAGTTGCCATGCTTTTCAACTAAATTCCGTATCAAATTTTCGCTTTGAACCATGATAAAATTCTTATTGTTAATTCGTTCACAAATATACTTATTTATTGTTATTGAATTAACAACGACTATCTGAAAACATAAATTTATAGTCATTCTAAATAGCACCCTTTTATATAATGCTGTTTATAAGATATTTACACGTATTATTATTTCTTATTTAGAATGAGAAGAAAACAAAACAATTGAAAACGACGACAATTAGCTCTACAAATCTCCTTACTGTTTTTACCCAAAAAAAGGGACTAAATAAATGGTTTGAAATGTAAAATATCTTTGTAATTTTGCGCTCGCTAGTACAACAGCACCTGATTAATTTTAATTTAAATTAATTAGTAATAATCGGACCTGATTAATAGGCAAAACAGGACAATTATTAGGGCTTAAACAGAAGATAGATGAAATGGTTAAGTTTATCTCGAATTAAGGCTCTGAAAATTTGGTAATTACTGCTTTTGTTTCTATTTTTGCAGCCCATTTTAAAAATGGATAGGTTCAACAAGTAAAATAATTGTAAATGAATACGTTAAGTTACAAAACACAGAGTGCAAATAAGGAAACTGTTCAAAAAGAATGGTTACTTATTGATGCTGAAAATGAAATTTTAGGTCGATTGGCTTCAAAGGTAGCGAATATCTTACGTGGTAAAAACAAAGCATACTTCACCCCTCATGTAGATTGTGGTGATTATGTAGTTATTATCAATGCTGACAAAATCCGTTTGACCGGAAATAAATGGGAACAGAAAACCTATATCCGCCACACAGGTTATCCTGGTGGACAGCGCAGCAAGACAGCTAATGAGTTAATGGCAAAAAAGCCATTTGCTATGGTTGAAAAAGCTGTAAAAGGCATGCTTCCTAAAAACAGATTAGGAGCTCAGTTATTCCGTAATTTGCATGTATATGCAGGAACAGAGCATCCCCATGCCGGTCAAAATCCTAAAGCTATTAACTTAAATACAATGAAGTAATCATGGATATCATAAATTCCTTAGGCAGAAGAAAAAAAGCCATCGCTCGCGTATATTTAAAGGAGGGTAGTGGTCAAATAACAGTTAACAAAACAGATTACAAAACGTATTTTCCTACCGGGATTTTACAATTTGTTGTACAACAAGCTTTTGAATTAACTGATACAGTTGGAAAATACGATATTGTTGCCAATTTAGACGGTGGCGGTATAAACGGACAAGCAGAAGCTTTGCGTTTAGGTATTGCTCGCGCATTGGTAAAAATTGATCCGGAACATAAACCTGCTTTAAAAGCTAAAGGTTTAATGACACGTGATCCACGTATGGTGGAACGTAAGAAACCCGGACAACCAAAAGCTCGTAAGAAATTCCAATTCAGCAAGCGTTAAAATATTTATAAATAATTGTTTAGTATCTAAATTACTAAGACTTCTACACAATAGAGCTACTTATTAATTGTGGTTATTAAAGAATGTAAACAAAAACAAAAATGGCAAAAATTGAATTTGACCAATTATTAGATGCTGGTGTGCATTTCGGTCACTTAAAAAGAAAGTGGAATCCAAACATGGCTCCTTACATTTTTATGGAGCGTAACGGTATTCACATTATCGATCTTTTCAAAACTCAAGCAAAACTTGAAGAAGCTGCTAATGCAATTAAGCAAATTGCTAAATCAGGCAAAAAGATTTTGTTTGTAGCAACAAAAAAACAAGCTAAAGAAATTGTTGCCGAAAAAGTAACAAAAGTAAATATGCCTTATGTAACTGAGCGTTGGCCAGGTGGAATGTTAACTAACTTTACAACTATTCGTAAAGCGGTTAAAAAAATGAGTGCTATCGACAAAATGGCAACAACAGACCAATGGAAAAACCTTTCTAAACGCGAACGTTTACAAATCACTCGCGAACGTGCAAAATTAGAAAAGAACTTAGGTAGTATTTCTGATTTAAACCGTCTTCCTTCTGCTCTTTTTGTAGTAGATATTATCAAAGAAAAGATTGCAATCGCAGAAGCCAGAAAATTAAATATTCCAACATTTGCAATTGTTGATACAAATAGCGATCCTACTTTAGTTGATTTCCCAATCCCTGCTAACGACGATGCTTCAAAATCTATTGCTTTAATTTTAGACCAAATGACTAAAGCTGTTGAAGAAGGATTAATGGAAAGAAAACTTACTCGCGATAAGGAAGAAGCAAACAATAAAGAAAAAGCAGCTGCCAAAAAAGATGCAGCTCCAGCTGAAGAAACTGCAAAACGCCCAAGAAAACGTATTGCTAAACCAAAAGCAGAGGGCACTAAAGCTGAAAACAAATAAGATTAAATTACAAATAAGATATTAAGATGGCTAAAATAACTGCTGCTGAAGTAAATAAATTAAGAAAACTAACCGGTGCCGGCATGATGGATTGCAAAAAGGCATTAGTTGAAACCGATGGCGATCAAGAAAAAGCTGTTGACATTTTGCGTAAAAAAGGTCAAAAAGTTGCTGCTAATCGTTCTGATCGTGATGCTGCCGAAGGTGTAGTATTATCAAAAGTTAATGATGATAAAACATTTGGAGCCGTAATAATGATTAATTGCGAAACCGATTTCGTAGCTAAAAATGACGATTTTGTTAAATACGCCCAAAGTGTTCTTGATCTTGCCCTTGCAAATAAAGCAAAAACAAGTGACGAAGTTTTAGCATTGAGTTTAAACGGAGTTGCTGTTAAAGATTCTTTAATTGATCAAATTGGAAAAATTGGAGAAAAAATTGAGTTAGGCGGATATGCTGTTACAGAAGACGCTTATGTTTCGGCTTATATTCACAATGGCAATCGTATTGCTACTATTATTGGATTAAACAAAGTAGTGGATGGCATTGATGGAGTTGGTAAAGATATGGCTATGCAAGTTGCCGCAATGAATCCTATTGCTGTTGACCAATCATTTGTAGACCAAGCAACTATTGATCATGAGTTAGCTCTTTTCCGTGACATTATTCGTCAAGAAGGAAAACCTGAAGCTATGGTTGAAAAAATTGCTGCGGGAAAATTAAATAAATTCTTTAAAGAAAATACTTTGTTAAATCAGGCTTATATTAAAGACACTAAACAAAATGTTAGTACATATTTAAAAAGCTACGATAAAGATTTAACAGTTAGTAATTTTAAACGTTTTGCATTAGCATAACATTTAAAAATACTCCTATATTAAAAGAGGGTAAGTTCTTAAGAACTTACCCTCTTTTTTTAAATGTCAATCTCTATATGGTTTTTAATAACTTCAACCAACTTCTCGGGAGAGAATGGCTTACTGATATATTCGTTCATACCAACAAAAAAACATTTTTCAACATCTTCTTTTATTGTATTAGCCGATAAGGCAATTATTAATGAAGCATGAGACTTATTAATCTTTTCTAAAGCCCTAATTTTTTTTGTAGCATCAAAACCATCCATAACGGGCATCTGAATATCCATCAAAACAATTTTAAACTGTCCATTCTCAAATCGTTCTACAGCTTCTAATCCATTCTCCGCTACTTCAACAGTAAATCCTAATTTTTTTAAGGTAAAAAAAGCTATTTTTTGATTTATTTTATTGTCCTCAACCAATAAAACAGGCAACTGATCGGGTTTTAAAACCCCAACATCTTTGGCTTTTGATAAAGGTTCATCTAAATCGACAGTAAACCAAAAGTTACTCCCCTTAAACTCCGCACTTTCAAAACCAATTGTACCTCCTAAATAAGAAACCGTTTTCTCTGCCATTGTTAAACCAATACCCGTTCCCTGATATCCTTTAGTACTTGAAGAATCACCCTGAGTAAAGGAAGTAAAAAGCTCAGCCTGTAAATTTTTCCGAATTCCTATTCCGGTGTCTTTAACACTAAACTTTACGCAAACACCACCGGTTCTCTTATGATCTACCTGAACAAACAAATGAACAAAACCTTTATTGGTAAACTTAACAGCATTGCTTAAAAAAATATTTAAAACAAGTTTTATCTTCTCCTCATCACCTATTAAAATATTGGGCAAGCCCTGAGCAATAAAGCTTTGCATATCAATCATTTTCGACCTTACTTGATTTGTAAATTTTTCATTTACATCATCAATAAGCTTAGACAGTTTAAATTCTTCTTTCCGCAAAACCCATTTTCCTTTTTCTAAGGACTCTAAAAGCAACATCGAATCTACCATCTCTAAAAGAGATGCTCCGGAATTATTAATATTCTCAAGTAAATCTAATGCTTCATCTTTATCTACTAATGATTTTAAAAGAGCTCCACTACCTAAAATCCCATGCAATGGCGTACGAATTTCGTGACTTAAATTAGCCAAAAAAGCATGTTTACTTTTTATTCCAAGAGAAGCATCTTCCCTAGCCTTTTCAAGTTCAAGCTTAAATTGAATCCGTTCTGAGACATCTAAATAACAGACCATTACACCACTAACATCTCCACGATTATCCGAAATAGGAAAAACATAAGTTTGTAGCAACTGCGGATGCTTATCTAGCGAAAGCGCAATTTCTTGACTACGAATAATTGTATTGCTTTTCAGAACATCTTTCTCAATTTTTTCCAATGGCTCCAAATAATGCCCTAAGAGAAGCTGAGAATTACTTATCCCAATTAATTCGTTTGTTGGGAAATTTACCCAAGCCGCAAAAGCCTGATTTACGTAGGTATACTCTAAGTTTTTATTTTTAAAATAAACGGGAACAGGAGCCATCGCCAAGAAATCTTGAAGCTGCTTAAATATAAGACGCATTTCCAAAAGCTTATGCTCCCCCTCTATCTTTTCCTTTAGCTTTCTAATCTCCAAATCTTTCAAGCGTAAATCCTCGCGAAGCTGTTTAATGGTTTCCGTCTCATCTATATCAAGACTTTTGCGCTTTTCTTTTTTTCGCATTCGTAAAGACGGTGCAGTGAGTGAATTTTTATTTTTAGAGTCTGGTAACATAACGAATAATATCTCTCAAAAAAGACAAGAATTAAGCCAAATACTATATTAGATTTA
>Ga0164318_10008290_pt1 | contig 10094 bp, 8 predicted proteins | sample GuaBasSedimGuay9_FD_113734 | JGI IMG/M metagenome (GOLD analysis project Ga0164318, IMG submission 113734) | Subseafloor sediment microbial communities from Guaymas Basin, Gulf of California, Mexico - Guay9, Core 4571-4, 0-3 cm | ecosystem: Environmental > Aquatic > Marine > Hydrothermal vents >...
AGGAGCAGGAGATGCTCTCACACCAACAAAAGTTTTGATATTTTCCACAGGATTAAATATCATTTTAGATCCCCTGTTTATCTTTGGTATAGGGTGCTTTCCTCAAATGGGAGTAGCTGGTTCCGCAATAGCAACGGTAATAGCAAGATCAGTGGAAATGTTTATTCTCCTTGTTATTTTTCTTAAGGGGAAATCCCATCTTCACATAGACCTTAAAACCCTGAAAATAGAACCAGGATTAATCTGGAAAATTATGAAAATAGGGATATTTGTCTCTATAACAGAACTTATGTGGAACATATCCAGTCTCGTTTTGATGAGAATCGTGGCTTTTTACGGAACCTTTGCTATAGCTGCTTACGGTATTGGAATAAGATTGATGCTTGCCGTTCAAATGCCTGGTTTTGCTCTTGCTCAATCAGCAGCAACCTTAGTAGGCCAGAATTTAGGAGCAAATAAGCCAGAAAGAGCAGAAAAAAGTGCCTGGTTGAGCTTAGGATTTTACGAGATTATGATGATAGCTCTAACATGCGTTATCTTTCTTTTTACTCCCCAGGTGGTTGCTGTATTTAATACAAATCCTGAGGTTATAAAAATAGGTGTTAGTTATCTTAAGTTTATGGCGGCAACTTTTGTGTTTATGGCTTTAAGTATAACCTTAGCAGGAGCTATGCAGGGAGCCGGTGATTCTTTCTCACCTATGGTAATCGATGGAATAACTCTTTTTGCAGTTCGTATCCCTCTGGTAATAATTCTTGCCAATACCCTGGAACTTGGCATCATTGGAATATGGACAGGAATTGCCATTTCTAATATAATTGAAGGATTGTGTATGAGTTTCCGTTTCTCCCAGGGAAAGTGGAAATATAAAATTATCAGTTGAACCCATCTTTTGTATTCAAGAAACTTTTCAATTTTTCAAAAAATTCAATTAGACAATATAAATATGGATCTTACTTTGAAAAATCATTTCTTGACAAAAAATTCAATAAAAGGTAAAATATGAACCGGTTCAAATGAAGTCAACAATTAGAGAAGTAGCTAAGTTAGCAGGTGTTTCTATTGGAAGCGTTTCTAATGTTTTTAATGGAAGAAGGGTTAGAAAAGATATTTATCAAAGAGTAATGGAGGCAGCTTCAGTCTTAGAATATACTCCTTACGCTGTTGCCAGAAAATTAGCCCTCAAGAAAACAAAGTCCATCGGGTTGTTTATCCCACACAGAGGAAAGGAAATGTTTATTACCGGATTGTGGGGGTTTTTAACTTCTCTAATTCATGGTATTTTTAAAGTTACCGAGGCTCGAGATTACAGTTTTTATTTAGATTTTTCTTCTCTTTCAAAAATAAAGAAGAAAGATTTGCTAAATAAAATTGTTAAAGAGAGAGCCTTAGATGGTATGATTATTTTTCTGCGTTGCCCTATTGATTGCAAATTAGTAGCAGAGATAGAAAGAAAAAATTTTCCTACTATTCTTGTAAACGCAGGTTTATCTGGTGTTAATATACCATCAATAGAAGTCAATAATTTTAAGGGAGCAAAAGAGGCTATAGACTATCTTATAAAGTTAGGTCATTCAAGAATAGCTATGATTACTGGACCTCTTGAATTTTTAGATGTAAAAGAAAGAATTAAAGGTTACAAGCAATCTCTAAAAGAGCATGATATACCTTACGATCCTGAATTAATAAAAGAAGGAGATTGGATGTTTAAAACTGGGTATTTTCATACAAAGGAGTTGATTAACTTAAAAAAACCACCTACTGCTATATTTTGTGCAAATGATCCTATGGCTGCTGGAGCAATTAAGGCTATTAAAGAAGAAAAAATGCTAGTCCCTGAAGATATCTCCATAATTGGGTTTGATGATCAGGTAAGTGCAAAAATGTTAGAGCCGCCACTTACTACTGTAAGACAACCTCTTTATCAACTGGGAGTTCTATCTGCAAAAAAATTGTTTGATATTATAGATAGGAAGAATTCTGGTCCAACCAAAAAAATTCTGGATCCAGAACTCATTATAAGGGACTCATGTACTTCTCCAAAAAATGCATCTAAAAGAAAATAAATAAGGCCTGGGGGAGGTGAAAATGTTAGTTGTCAGGCCTATTAAATGAAGGGTTATTTTAAGGAAAGAAAATAAAAAAGGAGGAGAATAAAAAATGCAAAAAAAATTTATAGGTATAGCTCTAACTATCTGCATATTTCTCTTTGCAGGATTAGTAGGATTAGCTAACTCATCTAGTAAATTAATAATCTACCACTGGTGGACAGCAGGAGGAGAGAAAGAAGCTATTGATAGTGTTTTTAACAAATTTAACCAGAAGTACCCAGATATAGAAATAGTAGAGAACCCTATTGCAGGTGGTGGTGGGGGAATAATGAGAGCCCAGATTAAAACAATGATAATGGCAGGGCAATCCCCCGATACATTCCAGCTTACCTATGGAACTGGCATGATAGGTTCCTTTGCAGAAGTACTTGATCCAATAGATGATCTCTGGAAAGATTTTCCAGTTCCTGCTATGGTTAAAAAAATGGGCACAATAAAAAATCACCAATATGGTATCCCCTTAAATATCATGAGAAATAACTGCCTTTGGTATAATAAAGCGATAATTGATAAGTTGGGAATAGCTATGCCTCTTGAGACACTGTATGATTTTTATATAGCCTGCGAAAAGGTAAAGAATGCAGGGTATATTCCCTATGCTGTAGGGGCTGGAGGAGGTCAAAAATTCTGGTGGGTTCATATAGCTGAACAGTTTTTACTTGGGCTTCCACACGGAGGACCAGAATATATTACCAAACTTTACGGGGGGAAAGCAGATCCAGCAAATGATCCTGCTATAAGAGAGTTGTTGGAAGCACTGAGAAGATTAGTGGTAAATAAATATATAAATTCTGATTATGCTGCACTAACCTGGGACCAAGCTGCTGATCTTTTGATGACAAATAAGGCTGCATTTTATCAGATGGGTGACTGGGCAAAGGGACATTTTACATCTGCTGGATGGAAGCCAAAGGTTGATTTTGATTATCAGCCAAGTCCAGGTACGAGTGGTTATTTTACTCTCCATTTGGATTGTTTTGTCTTACCTAAGGGTGCTCCACATAGAGATGCAGCAATAAAGTGGCTTAAATTTTTAAAAACGGTAGAAGCAGAAACAGCATTTTGCCCAATAAAAGGAGCAACTCCACCAAGATTAGATGCTCCTATAGATATGTACGATGCGATTTCTAAAGATATTTTGAATAGTTTCAGAAATCCAAAGACAAAAATTGTCCAATCTGCCTGGGCCCAACCGCCCGAGGCATGGTTAGATGTATATGGCGATATGCTAAGTGCCTTTGTTATAGATCCAGACGTTGAAAAGGGTGTAAAGGATTTTGCCTCGGCTTATAAAAGAGTTTTTGGTTTTAAATGAAATGGAGAGATTTAGGTGAATAAGAAAAAGGGGGGCAATTTAAAAACTCTTGTTTTTTGCTAGCCCCCCTTTTTAAATTAAATAGAGATTAATGAGAGATATTTATAAGTTAAAAAGGATTGTGCCGGTTTTTATTTTTATTCTTCCCGCAGTTTCACTGGTTATTATATTTGTATATATTTTTTCTGGATGGAGTGCTTGGGCATCGTTAACTAACTGGCGAGGTATAGGTCACTTTGGAGAATTTGCTGGATTGAATAATTATATAAAACTTTTTACCCAAGATCCTATATTTAAACAATGCTTAATAAATACCATAGAACTTGCTCTAGTTTTCATAGGTATTACTATTCCATTGGGACTTGTTATAGCAATATTGCTGGACTTAGGAATTAAAGGAAAGAGTATATTTAGAGCAGTTTACCTTCTCCCCTTATCTTTTTCTTTTGTAGTATCGGCAGCTATATGGACTTGGATGTTTGCTCCTACTAATGGGGCTATTAATACTTTACTTAGAATACTTAACCTTGATGTTTTAACTCAACCATGGATCACATCCACTAAGCAATCTCTTTTTTGTATTGCATTAGTTTATATCTGGCAATTTCAAGTATTTGCAACTTTAGTTTATTATGCCGGTATATCTGGAGTATCTCCCAATTTAAGTGAGGCTGCCCAAATAGATGGTGCCTCCACTTTTCAAAAATACTGGTATATAATTGTCCCCTTACAAAAGCCAGCTACCCTAACGGTACTTACCATCCTTCTTATGTACACTTTAAGAGTTTTTGATCTGGTCTGGTTAATGACTGGAGGAGGACCCGGATACTCCTCAGAGGTTTTAGCCACTTATATGTATAGAGTAACATTTAATCAAAATCTATTTGCCTATGGAGCAAGCATAGGATTCTTTATGTTTGTTTTATCTATACTTATAATAATTCCCTTTTTTTCAACAGTAATGAGAAGATCAAAATGAAATCTGTAAAAAATATTTGTATAAAGCGTATCATTCTTTATATCATTTTAATAGGTTTAGCCTTTTTCTATCTATTTCCTATTTATACTTTAATTAATACTTCCCTCAAAACTACCCAGGATCTTATCTGGGGACCGGTGGTTCCGACAAAACAAATTTACTTTGGAGCCTATCGGGAAGCATTAAGTAGAATTCATAAGCCTCTTGTGAATAGTATTGTTATAACAGGTTTTGCAACAATAATATCTTCTCTTTTAGGAGCAATGAGTGGATATGTATTTTCTAAATTCCCCTTTCGAGGTTCAACGATACTTTTTTTTATCGTCATAATAGGTTTTTATATAGCACCTCAATCAATTCTTATTCCCTTAGTGAGATTTTTAGGTATGATTGGTTTATATAATACTTATTCCGGGTTAATTTTAACTCATGTTGCCTACGGAATGCCAATTACTACACTTCTTTTCAGAAATTATTATGAAAGTATTCCAGATGATTTAGTAGAAAGTGCAAAGATCGATGGATGTGGAGTAGGTGAGGTCTTTACAAAAATTATTTTACCTCTTTCTTTACCCGGGTTTGCAGTAGTAGGTATATTCCAGTTTACCAATATCTGGAACGAGTTTCTTTTTGGTCTTACATTAACTCGAGGTGTAGCTACTCAACCTGTGACGGTAGCGGTTGCTAACTTAAAAGGAACTACTTTTGCAGCATGGAATGTACAGATGGCTGGAGCATTTATAGTGGTTATTCCAGTAATGTTGGTCTATATTTTTCTTCTCAAGTTAATTGTAAAGGGACTTTTACTTGGTTCAATAAAAGGGTAATTTTCCCTATTAAGGAAAATATTTTAGATAAAAAGGAGAGAGAAAATGAAATTAGGATTTTTGGCTGCTTTGCTCTCGAATATGAAAATTGAAGAACTTGTAGAATGGGCAGTGAACAGTGGTTTTGATTGTTTAGAAATTGCTGCTTGGCCTCCAAAAAGTAAACAAATATGTAAATACTGGGGTACTAATATCAATGTAGTAGAATTGGATAAATCAAAAGCAGAGATTATAAAAGACCTATTTGCTAATCATAACATAGAAATCTCCAGTCTTGCTTATTATGCAAATAATTTAGCAGCAGATCCCAAAGAACGTGAGAGTGTACATACTCACTTAAAAAGAGTAATAAATGCAGCGTCATTGTTAAATGTAGACTTAGTAGGAACCTTTATTGGGCGTGATCATACTAAAAGTATTGCCGAAAATATCAAAATAGCCATAGAGGTTTTTAAAGGTCTGGTAAGCTATGCTAAAGATCATGGAGTAAGATTAATGATTGAGAACTGTCCTATGGTAGGATGGCAGGTGGAAGGATTAATAGGAAATATTGCTTATGCACCTTTTATTTGGGAGGAACTTTTTGACTCAATTCCCCAAAGTAACTTTGGTTTAAATTTTGACCCATCTCATCTAATTTGGCAACAAATTGATTATTGTCAAATATTAGATGAATTTGCAACCAAGATATTTCACTGTCATGCCAAGGATACCAAAATTATAAAAGACAAACTTAATAGAAACGGTATATATAGTAAAAATTGGTGGATACCCAAGATTCCCGGATCAGGAGATATAAACTGGGAAAAATTTACTGATGCGTTAGAAAAAATAGGTTATTCAGGGGTAGTAAGTATTGAACTGGAAGATTCGGTATATGAGGAAAATGAAGAAAAGGTGAAAGAGGGTCTTCTCAAATCTTTAAATTATTTGCGATCCGTAATAAAGGAGAAAAAATGGATAAAATAAATATAGGAATAATAGGAGCAGGTGGTGTAGCTCAATTAGGACATATTCCCAGTTACAAGAAGATGGAGAACGTGGAAGTTGTGGCAATATGTGATCCAAATAAAATTAAGTTAAAAAAAGTTGCAAAAAAATTTAATATTCCTAAGGCATTTACAGATTATCACTCTTTACTGAACCTGGAAGAGATCCAGGCAGTGAGCATATGTTCACCAAACTTTTTACATGCTGAGCATACCATAGCGGCTCTGAAGTCCAAAAAACACGTACTTTGTGAAAAGCCAGTTGGTACCAACAGCCATGAGGTAGAATCTGTTATCCAGGAAGCAGAGAATTCGGGGAGAAAATTTATGGTGGCATTTTGCCATCGATTTGATCCAGCATCTCAAACTATAAAGAGTTTTATCGACAAAGGCGAGCTTGGCGAGATTTACTATGCAAAAGCAAGTTATCTACGAAGAAGGGGCATTCCAGGTTTAGGTGGCTGGTTTACCACTAAAAAACTATCTGGAGGAGGAGCTTTAATAGATATTGGTGTGCATATGTTAGATCTTAGTTTATGGTTATTAGGTAATCCGGAACCTTTATCAGTTACAGCTTCTATTTATGATAAACTCAAAACTCAAGCAATTGATGGAGGATGGCCACCAGTTGATTCAAGAAAAGGCGATATTTATGGAAATATTTTTGATGTTGAGGATTTGGCTACTGCTTTTATTAAATTCAAAAATGGTTCTACTCTTTTTTTAGAGGCGAGCTGGGCTGGGTATTCAGAGACTGGAATAAAAATATCCTTATTTGGTAGCAAAGGAGGGGTTGAGTTAAGGGGTGCTGTGGGTGGTATAGATGAAGGACGACCAAATTATTTTAAATTTCATAAGAAAATAGATAACCATCTGGTTGATATATCTCCGGTAATTCCAGAAACTTATTCTTATTGGGATGATCCATGGCCTAATCTTGTTCAACATTTTATTAACTGTATTAGAGAAAATGGAGAACCTATAGTAAAGCTTCAAGAGATACTTTATGGGAGTAGAATTATTGATGCCATCTATAAATCTGCTGAAGAAGGTAAGATAGTTAAGATATAAGTGCAGAAAAAGGAGGTTTCTATAATGAAGTTAGGTTGTAGTTCCTGGTCTTTCCATCGGTTATTTGAAGAGGGCAAGATAGATCAAAGAAGATGGATAGAAAAATGTGCAGATGAGCTTTTGCTTGACGGAATAGAGCTCTTAGATTTTCATTTTCCAAGTACAAATGATACAGAGATTAAAAGGATTAAAAAGCTTATAGTCAACAAAGGTCTAACCATATCTTGTATTTCTGTAAGCAATAACTTTGGAGCACCAACTGAAAGAGCAAGACAGAAAGAGGTAGAAAAGGTCAAAAAATGGATACAGATAGCCCAAAAATATGGGGCTTCCATCTTACGAATTTTTGCAGGTTGGCCAGGTTTGGCTCCCTGGGAAACTAATTCATCAGAACCTGATAAAATAGATAAGGAGAAGCTCTGGTGTGAAATGATAACTTGTATAAAGGAATGTGCTAAATATGCGGAAAACACTGGCATAATATTAGCAATTGAAAATCACAATCATAAAGGATTTGTAAAAACAGCCGATGAAGTTTTTAGGATAATGAAAGAGGTTAACTCAGATTGGGTTAAGCTCAATTTAGACACGGGTGGTTATCAGGATGGTTATTCAGCAATTGAGAAAACAGTAAATATATCTGTTCATATTCATGCAAAATTTTTTAATATAAATAAGGAGGGATCGGATCAAATACTTGATTATAATAGAATTTTCAACATTTTAAATGAGAAAAAATATAGGGGTTTTATTTCAATTGAATACGAGGGAAAGGAAAGAGAGGAATTAGCTATACCCAGAATAGTTAAATTTTTGAGACAATTTATAAAATAATTTTTTAGTATAAAAATTGGTAATATAAATTTCGTAGGAGAGGAGTAACAAATGGAAGAACAAAAAATAAAGGTTTTACTTGTAGGAGAAACCTGGCTTGTCTGTAAATTTCATGTTAAAGGTTTTGACATTGTCCCTTTAGGAGGATACGAAGATTTCTCTGTCTGGTTTAAAGATGCATTAAAAAAATATCCTGATGTAGATATTACCCATATGCCAAATCACGTAGCTTTAGGTGCATTCCCAAAAACAGTAAAGGAACTTCAAAATTACGACGTTCTTATCCTTAGTGATGTTGGAAGAAACACTTTAACTTTTTATCCTGAAATGTTCAAGGTCCCTATGGGGCCTGATAAACTGAGTCTTATAAAGGAATTTGTAAAGATGGGAGGGGGATTGGTTATGTGTGGTGGGTGGATGTCTTTTCAGGGATTTCGAGGAATGGCTAACTATCATGGCACTGCTATAGAAGAAGTTCTTCCTGTGGAAATAAGGGAATGTGATGACAGAGTAGAAGTTTCAGAAGGTATCAAACCAAAAATAATAAAAGAAAACCACCCTATTGTAAAAGGAATTCCAAAAGACAATTGGCCTTTGTTTTTAGGATATAACAGATTGAAGAAAAAAAATAATGCTACTTTAATTGCAAAATACGGAGATGATGCTTTTATTACAGTAGGAACATATGAAAAGGGTAGAACTATGGCATTTGCCTCTGATCTTTCCCTTCATTGGGGAGCAGCATTTGTAAAGTGGGAATATTATTCAGTATTTTGGTATCAAACAATTAGATGGTTGGCTAAAAAAATATGAAAGTAGTTTAACTTATTCTAAGAGGCTTTTTTCACTACTTTCCGAGGGCTAAGGAAATAATTAAAATAGAAAATCCCATAAAAATCCAGGAAAATATTTTCTCTACAGGAGAGCTTGAGGTAATAAGAACAATCCCTGGCAGTTGATACACAAAAAGGTTAGTTGTGGTTACTGGATGCTCCATTCCGGCGTGAAAAAATACTGATGAAGGTGTGGGAAAAGTAATTGAGATATAAAAGATGACATTGTTTTTTAAAGATAAGTTCTAAAGGCGACAAACAAAATGACAGAGATTATGCTAAGTGTGCTGCCATAAATGAAAGTAGCAACTGGAGATATGCTCTGCCATAAAAATCCAGCTATTAAACTTGCCGGTAGTTGAACTATGCCCACCGCAGTGTGAAAGGTTCCAAGAGCAGTTGCTCTTAGCTTTTCTGAAGAAAGATCGGCCACATAAGCTCTCTGATTTCCATCAACTATGGCATGAACTATCCCATAAAGAACAAATAAAATTATAAACGATGTAAGTGAGCTAAATATGGTAAAACCAAGACAGGTCAGGAAGAATAAAAAATAACCCAAAATAAGGACCTTTTTCCTTCCTATCCTGTCAGAAAGAATACCAAAAGGAATAGCAAATAATGCATAAAAGATATTAAATAAAATGTATAAGAGTATAGGTACTCCAAAGGACAGCCTCCCTGTAAAAAACTCCTTTGCCCTGAGAATAAAGAACATATAACTAAAATTTGCTAAAGAAAATATACTGGAGATAATAATAAATAGTTTACAGGAGGTTGGAAGATTTTTTAAAGTTATCTTTAAAGATATTCTCTGGGGTTTTCTTTTTTTCTCTTTCACAAAATGCAGGGGGATTAAGGAAAAAAAGGCAAGAATTGCGGCAATGAATATGATTGATTTAAAATTGAATTTTAAAAACCAAAACAGGATAAAAACAACAACCGATCCTCCAATTGCTCCTGAGGTATCCAGTGCTCTGTGAATCCCAAATCCTCTGCCTTTTTTCTCCGGCATAGAATCTGCAATAATGGCATCTCTCGGGGCAGTTCTTAATCCCTTACCCACTCTTTCAAGGCCTGCAAAGATCAATACATGCTGCCATACTTTTGAAAAAGATAGTAGTAGTTTAAAAAC
>Ga0164318_10008291_pt1 | contig 10094 bp, 6 predicted proteins | sample GuaBasSedimGuay9_FD_113734 | JGI IMG/M metagenome (GOLD analysis project Ga0164318, IMG submission 113734) | Subseafloor sediment microbial communities from Guaymas Basin, Gulf of California, Mexico - Guay9, Core 4571-4, 0-3 cm | ecosystem: Environmental > Aquatic > Marine > Hydrothermal vents >...
GAGAGATTTCTACTCCGTTGTTTGGTGCTGGGTGTCGTTGTCTTTGTGGTGTTCTGCCCACAACTGGCCGCTGAGATCGAGGAGGAGGCCGAGAATGTGGCGTCCGACCTGGGTTTTTCCGAAGAAGTCGAGATCAACCTGGTCAATATTGACGTCTATGTCCGCGACCGGAAGGGCGCACCGGTGACCGATTTGACCATTGAGGACTTCGTTGTCCGGGAGGACGGTGAGATTCGCGAGATCACCAATTTCACGGTGGTGGATGACGAGGTCTTCCGGAGGGTCTCGGAAACTCGAGAGCTGCCGGCCGTCAAAACTGAGGCAGTGGAAACCGGTCTTGCCATGGCCGTTCGGCCGACCTGGGTCGTGCTTTATGTTGACCAGGAGAACCTGCATCCCCTGGATCGGACCCGGATCCTTCGTCGAGTCCGGGAGTTCGTCAAGGAAAGCCTGATCCCTCCGGTTCAGATGATGGTGGTGGCCAACGAAGGCTCACTCAAGGTCAAGCAGGCATTCACTTCGGATGCTCGTGAAATCACAGGCGTCATCCGTGGCATGGGAAAATATTCCGGTGGGTGGGTCGACCGGGAGAGCGTGCGGAACGATCTGATTGAACGAATGCAGGATCTCAAGGGGGAACAGAGCCGAGGTGACGGAGCTGCGGCCAAGGGCAACCGCCAGTTGTTTCAGGAGGTTGTGGCCTACGCCAGGGAGGAGGCCTTCACCTTGAATCACAGTCTTGGTGGGCTGCGCCAGGTGGTTGACATGCTGGCAGGAATCGAAGGCCGGAAATCGATCATCTACGTCTCGAACGGATTACCGATGACACCAGGGTTGGGCCTGATGCATGAATACGCGTCGTCTTTCCACGACAACTCGATCCTGGCCTACCGAAGCCGGTTCGAAAAACAGGCCCAATACCGTTCCCTGGCCGCTGGGGCCTCTTCGCAGGAAGTGACCTTTCATACCCTGGATGCCGGAGGCCTCGAGGTCAATATTGGCGGGGGCGCCGACGCGGCCTACGGTTCCGATCCGACCTCAAGCCAAATTGGATCATCAAATTTCCAGGGGTCCCTGCGGTACCTGGCCGATCGAACCGGAGGCATCGCCGTCGTCAATACCAATGATGTTTCCGGAGGCCTGCAACGGGTACGGGACGATCTCTATTCGTACTATTCCATAGGCTTTCCGGCACGGGGCGCCGGACGTGACACGATCCACAAGGTTGAGGTTGAGATCCCCGGTCGATCGGGCATCGATATCAGGCACAGGGGGCGATTTGTTCACAAGAGCCTGGAGACGACCGTACAGGATCAGGTTGTCAGTGCCTTGCTGGTGGGCGTGGAAAACAATCCCATGGGGATTGAGATTGAGCGGCAGAACCCGCTGCCCGCAACGGGCAATCTGTGGACGGTTCCCGTTCAGATCTCGGTAGCGATGTCTCAGATAACCCTGCTGCCGACGGGAGACGAATTGGTCGGCCACGTAGTGCTGGTGGCTGGGGCCAGGGACGACGGCGGGAAACAGTCGAGCGTTCAGCGCAAAGACCATGAGATCAGGGTTCCGGCGGACAGTGATATTTCACAACGCCGCTGGACGGTGGACAGTCGCTTCCTGATGGAAGAGGGCAAATACCGGATTGTCGTCGGAATCCTCGACCAGATCACTCGCAAGGCCTCATATGCCACTTTGAACGTGAAGGTGCCTTAAGGATTTCCAGGAATAGTAGAATAATTCCATGAGAACTACCATTGATTCTGCCGGGCGAGTTGTCATCCCCAGGGACTTGCGATTGCGGCTGGGACTCTCGGGGGGAGACCCCGTTGAGATTCTCGAGCGAGACGGGCACCTGGAAATTGGAGTTGTGGCCAGCGTTATGAGGCTGGAGGAGTCCGATCAGGGGCCAGTCGCGGTACCAGAAGAAGATCTGCCTCCTCCCCACCGGGCCTCGGCGAAGATCGTCTCGGAGTTTCTTGAGAGCCGATAAATCCGGCCCCGCCGGATGCCCGCCCACGCCACCCGCTTCGCGGGTACGAGCCTGACGGCTCTGCAGCCCTCCGGGCTGGCGTCGGTTCCTACTCATGACAGGCCATGATGCGCCAGGCGACCAGACGTTCGTTCATGGTGCGGAGTCTGCGGCAGAGAAGCCTGCTCAGGAGTGTCAGAAATTGCACGGCGGCGTCGGGGTCCATTGACAGGACTTCTTCCAGCAGAGCGCGGCTGATGGAAAAGACCGTACAGCCCCCGTTGTGGGCGCGAGCATCTGCGGAACGTGCCTGGTCATCGATCAGGGCCATTTCCCCGAAGACCTCACCACGTTTGAGTATGGCGAGACATTCTTCTCCCATGCCCGGCACCATGCGAGAGATGCGAACGCTGCCGTCGACGACGATGTAGAGGCTGTCGCCCCGCTCTCCCTCGGCAAAAATCATGCTGTTGGCCTTGAAGTGCTCCTCATGGCTGTACTTGGCCAGGAGTCTCAATTCCTGAGCCGAAAAGCCTTGCTCGCGGAGAATGTCCAGTTTGACATCCTCTGCAAGTCTTACCGGCTCGCCGGGGTCGTGATCGGCGGGTTCAATCGGCCCGTCCGGGGTTTCAAAGAGTTCGCTCATCTGGGAGTTGGCGGCCCGGACTTTTCCGGACAGCGTATGCCAGAAGCTCCAAAGGAGACTGACGGCGAGGTCCCTGTTGGCCGAAACAGTTGCTTCCAGTTCTGTCGCTCGAAGAACGAACAAGGTGCCGGAGCCGACTCCGAAGGCTGTTGCAGAGCGGTCACCTTCATCGAGGTAGGAGACCTCGCCGAAGAGGGACCCCTGGCCCAGGGTCGTTAGAATCTGGGTCCCGACAGGAGTCTTTCGTGTGATGTGCACGGTTCCGCGGTGGACCAGGTAGAGGTCTCGACCCGTCTGGCCTTCCCGGAAGATGACTTCGGCGTGTTCGATCTTTTCGGTTCTGATCAACTTGGCCAGGGCGATCAACTGGTCGTCACTGAAGTGATTGAAAAGGCCCATGGCCCGCAGTTCATTGGCCCGCTCCAAGAGGTTGCTCTGTCCGGGCTGGGCCAGGATACGGGTGTCGTATCGGCGACGGGCCCTTGAGGAAGAAAAGACCCGAGCCTGGCTGAGGGCAACGTGGTCACAGGCTTTTTGCAGGGCTGCGGTGCGCGCCTGGATCAGGATATCGACGGCGTCAGGTTCCATGGCACACAGTCGGACGAGGGTGTCGACACGCCGCTTTTCTTGTGCCTGTTCCTGTTCGGTCCGGGAGACGGCAAGCAGCATCGCGTCGACCGCATTGTCCAGGGCAGTTTCGAACTGCTCGTTTTCAAGTGCGCACCGGGAGGTCTCGACCGCCAATCGGTAGTCCAGGGGGTTGAGTCGCCGGGATTGTGTGAACTCCTGCAGGGCGGTCTCCGCTTCGTCGTGGCGAAGGTGTAGGAACCCGGCTGCAGTGAAGGGCAGATAACTGAAGGGCGTTCTCAGCTTGGCCATGTCGATCATCTCGACGGCTCGTCCGTATTCGCCCCTGTTTTCCAAAATGCGGGCCATGCCCAGGGCGTGGGATGCCTCCAGGTTGCGCCGCTTGAATTCCCGGTCAAAGTCCTCGAGGCCCTCATCTCCACGAACTTCCTGGGCCTCCTGGCGGAGTGAGCTTCCCTCCGGCGACAGCTTTGCGGCGATCTCCAGCAGTTCGGCCGCCTCGGATGGACGACGCAAGGTGCGCAGACGGCGACCCAGCGCTACCAGGCGCTCTACAAGGGACGATTGAGGTTGACTCCGTTCAGCCATAATCTTGGCTGATGATCTTATCCTAATTTCCGCCGACGTGAAACAGTAGAAACTTGAAGGGGCCGGAATGGTGGAACAAAGGGTCAGGGATCAGGGATTGGGGGCGGGGTGCCTGAGTTCCGGGTATTGCCAAGGATTTAGCCCGCAGTGGAGGTGCCGGAAGGTTCCAGTGGCGCGGCCTTCCTGGCCGCCAGGAAACCCTTGCCCCGGTCCCGAGTACAATAACGCGACCATGACACGTGCTTACGCCCTTCTTTGGGCCTTCATTGTTTTGATAGTTCTTGCTGGAACCTGTACATCGGCGGTCGCCGAGATTGAAGTGATTACGCCTGCCGAGGTCAAGCCGGGAGACCAGGGCATCTGTGTCACTGAGATCGAGGGGGGCCGGTTGATCGAGATCCCCGTGACAATTCTCGGTGTCGTCGGGGCCGGTCAGCCTGAGGGTGAGATGGTCCTGATTCGACTGCAGGATCCGCGGTTTGAGGCCGTTGGTGTCGCGGCCGGCATGAGCGGGTCTCCCGTCACTGTTGACGGTCGACTGCTGGGGGCACTGGCCTTCGGGTGGCAGTTTGCCACCGAGCCGATAGCAGGTGTGACTCCCTTCACCCGGATGCAAGAATTAGCCGACACCGGCGCCGACAGCGGGTTTGAGGCCGGATCAGCACGGCCTGCCCTGTTCGAACTGGCGACGGCCCATCAAGAAGGGCGTCTGGCGGAGAGCGTGCTGGATTGGTTGGTACCTGCAGCTGCCGGTGGGCAGCAGGTTCTGCCCCTGGTGATGGCGTCAGGGGGGCCGGTCTTTACGATGGCAGGCCGGGGTTTTGCTGCTGATGTATGGCAGCGACTCGGCTGGGTAACTACGCCCGGGGGCGGCGGTGGCGCATCGGATGTACCCGCTGGAGATCTTGTGCCCGGGTCGATGATTGCCGGTGTTCTGGTCAGGGGAGATGCATCCCTTTCGGCCGGTGGAACGGTCACGGCGATCGACGGCGCCCAGGTGTGGGCTTTTGGCCATCCCTTTCTGGGGGCGGGTGACGTGTTGATGCCGATGGCCCGGGCCTCGGTGGTGACGATTCTCCCCAGCCTGGCCAACTCTTTCAAGATGTTTAACGCGGGTGAGATCATCGGCACGGTACGTTCGGATCGGCGGCACGGTGTCTGGGGGACGCTGGGTCCAGCACCCGAGATGTTGCCGGTGGATATCAAGGCAGGGGAAAACTCATATCACTTTGAGGTGTTGCATCACCGGGTGTTGACGCCCATTTTGACCGGGATCCTGGTGGCCGGAGCGCACCAGACCCGGGGTCGCAGCTTTGGACTTCAGAGTGTCGACCTCCGCCTTGAGGTTGATTTTGAAAGTGGCGAGAGCCTGGCGCTCGACCAGGTCTTTGACGGGGCAGATGCGCCCAGCCAGGCGGCGGCCTGGACGTCGGCGGTTATTGGATACTTGGAAGCGTCACCTTTTGCCTCGGACGATATCCGGGGCATCGATCTGACGATGGACTCGGTCAACGGGTTGGAGCGGGCCTCGGTCCTGGATATCACGCCGGAGCGGTGGACGGTTGAACCCGGTCAACGACTGGGAATCAGGGTACGATTTCGACGACCTGGAAACCCGATTGAGACCGTGCGAATGGAAGTGAAGATTCCCAGAGAACTTGCTGATGGACGGCTGGATTTGGTTGTGGCTGATGGCGCCTCGTGGGCGCTCTACGATCTCCAAGCACGGCCCACTCGGGCTGGGACCTTCTCCGACGAGATCCGGCTGTTGGGTCGTTTGCGCTCTTCAAAGGAGTTGGTGGCTGCCCTGGAGGTCCCGGGCGGGTCACTGGTGTTGCCGGGTGGTACCGTTGCGGCGCCGGTCGGCATGGTAGCGACGCTGCGCTCAGGCCTGGGATCGGAACTTCAAACCGCCAAGTACCGGGTGGTGTCCGAGACGACCCTTGACGCCGGTGGGCCGGTGGCGGCTGCAGTGCGTCTTCGCCTTGTTGTGAAAGCGCGGTCGGGATGGACGGGAGACGATTGATGAGTTTTTCAACTTGGCGGATCCGGATGAATAAGTTTAGCTGTTTGTACGATTCAAGAAATAGCCACAAAAAGGCACAAAAAAGCACAAAAAGGAAAGGGGTTGTCCCGCTGGGGTTATGTAGAGGGAGCGAGGGGCTCCTGTCCTGCATTGTAACGCTCAAAAGAGTGCAGATGGCTGCTTGTCCCCCCCTCTCCCCCTCTCCCCCTCTCCCCCTCCGGCTCCGCCGGCTCCGCCGGGTTCGAGTTTCGAGTTTCAAGTATCGAGTATCAGTCTTGAGCCGCGTCCTTACGCCCTGTGTACTCTGCATGGCAACGGCCATGACTGCCGGCGCCTCCCAAACCTCCTGGTGGGTGGTTGACGGCTCGACCGAAATGCTCAGAGGTTCCGGCGAAGGGGTTGCGGTTTCGGTGGACGGCATGTTGCGGCCGGTCGCGGGTTGGCGGAACCAGGCGGCGCTCTCAGAACCGGTGGTGTTGGGGGCGGATCGGCTCCCCGGGGGCGATATCGTCGTTGTTACGGGCCACCCGGCCCGGCTCTACCGTGTTTCAGGCGCCTCTGTGGAACTCCTGGCCGAATTACCGGGCGAACAGGGGACTTCGGTTCTGGTTGACGCTGACGGCGCCGTATGGGCTACGACTGTCGCGCCTGGGGTGCTGGTCAAGTGGTCCGGAGGTGAACTGGAAGAGATGGGGCGTCTCGGGGACGGCGGATTCTGGGACCTGGTGGAATTCGACGGGTCAATCGTCGTAGCAGCCGGAACCCCTGGGGCGCTGTTCAAGGTCGGAAACAAGGGGTTGGAGCGTTGGCTTGAGGTGCCGGACGCTTTCGTTCGATGTCTTGCGGTTCACGGTGATCAGCTGATCGTGGGGACCTCGGGCAAGGGTCTGGTACTCAGTATTGACGCCCGAGGCCGCCCGTCGTTGTTGGTGGACAGTCCATTTACCGAGATTTCGGATTTGGCTGTCACTGAGGGTGGAGAACTCTGGGCCACTGCCCTTGTTGGTGAGCCGCTTCCAAAAGTGCCAAAAAAATCATCGACTGCAACCAAGGCCAACGGTGAGAATGGTGCTTCATCGACAACCGAGGGCCTCAATCTCGACTTGCCGAAGATCAACGGGAAGACGGCAACGTCCGAACTGGTACGGATCACTCCGGAAGGCGGTTTGCTCCACATTCACCGGTTCGAGAAGCAAGTTGCGACGGCGCTGGGGATCGACGGCAAGGGTGTCCTGGTCGGCACCGGGTACGAGGGGGAAGTATGGCGGTTCATTACCTCCGGTGGCGCCAGGTTGGCAACCCTGGATGCGGTTCAGGTGACGGCATTCGCTCCCGATGGAGCGTTGGTCACCCAGGGTCCGGCAGGTGTGTGGTCGACAGATCGGGCCGGGCGGCAGCGTTCGCGGTTCCGGAGTGACGCCAAGGTTTTCCCGCGCCCGGTCCGTTTTGGTACCTACCGAATTTTCCCGGAAGACTCCGGGGCGAAGATCCGATTTCGAACGGGGGCGGCTGCCGAGAACGATGATCTGTGGCTCCCCTGGACTGAGTTTGCTGACCAGGCAGTTGGGAAAGTAGCTCTGAATTTCGGCAAGGCCCTCCAGTGGGAAGTGGATCTGGTCAATGGAGGTGTGGTTGACAGGGTTGAGGTGGCCTGGACTGAGGTCAATCTGGCTCCGGTCGTCAAGAGCGTCGAGGTCGAACCCCCGGGTCTGGTCTACCTTGCATCTCCACCGGTGTCCGGTCCGGTGATCCGACAGGAGCATCCGACCTTCGACGGGATCTTCACGACGATTGGCGAGAATGGAGCCACAAGCGCCTCTGCCAAGAAGGGCAAGAAGTACTGGCAGGTTGGATACCGAACGGTCAGTTGGAAAGCCTCCGATCCCAACGATGATCCCATGATCTTCGACCTCGAGGTGGAACGTTCGGACGGATTCCGCCTCCCGGTTCGCGAGAGGCTCAAGGGCAGTCAATTGGCCGTCGACACGTCGGCTCTTCCGGACGGTCGCTTTCGTTTCAGACTCGAGGCCACGGACGAATCGGTCAACCCCGGTGCTCCGAAGGCCGGGGAGGGCATCAGCCCGTGGTTTGTCGTCGACAACACCGTGCCGGAGATTCTCGTTACTCCAGAAGGTCAACATTGGGCAATCGAGGTCCGGGATGCGTCATCATTGGCTCGAGTCCAGATGTCTCGGGATGGGGGCTCCTGGCAGGATCTCCTGCCGGAGGACGGATTGTTGGACGGTGTGGTTGAAAGGTTTTCCATCGAGGTTGAGGAGGGCAAGCACCTGGTAGTCATACGTGCTATCGACCGGCACCACAATCGAGCGGTTGTGGGAGTGGAGGAGTGAAGGCATCCTGTATCCTGTTTGTCTACCTCGCCTTTCGAGGCAGTTGGAGGATTTGACCACAATGAGTGATTCTCGAGCGGTGACCCCTGGTACCCACGCACATGTTGCGGTCTATCCAGGGTCCTTCGACCCGATCCATCAGGGGCATGTTGCCATCGTGGAGCGGGCCACAAAACTGTTCCCAATAGTGATCGTCGCGGTGTTGGAGAACTCCTCAAAGGGTGGATTGTTCACTCCGGACGAGCGACTGGAGATGATGAACGAATTGTGGGCCGATGACCCTGCCATCGAGGTTCGGTCGTTCCATGGGCTCCTGGTCAATTTTCTCAGAGATGTCGGTTCGAGGATTGTCATCCGCGGCATTCGGGCGGTTTCCGACTTTGAGTACGAGTTTATGATGGCCTTGATGAACCGCCGGCTCTATGCCGATGCCGAGACGGTGTTCCTGACGCCCAAGGAGGAGTACACCTACCTCTCCTCGCGCGTGATCAAAGAGGTTGTTGCCCTCGGGGGTGACGTCACCGGGCTGGTGCCGGAGCCTGTACGTCTGCGCCTGGAGGAACGATACCGCAAGGCGACACATCCGCCGACGAGGTGAGGGTTCGGCGTCGTGCGATTGACGGTATTCGGCCCGGGCTTTCCCTTGAGGGGTGGCATCGCAACGACGACTACGGCGCTGGTTCAGGCCCTCGAAGGGCGTGGGCACCAGGTTCAGTTTCTGGCGCCGAGTCGGCAGTATCCCCGGTGGCTTTATCCGGGCGGCGACGAGAGGGATCCCGAAGCGTGTCCGCAGATCGCCGGCTCCCAGGCGCTGTTTGCGCCCTTTGAGCCGTGGACCTGGCCTCGGGTTCGGCGGCAGGCCCTGGAATATAATGCCGACGCCTGGATTATTCCCTACTGGACCTGGGCATGGGCCCCGTTTTGGCGATTCTTGTTGCTGGGTTCGAGGCCCCCGGCAATTGCGGTGGTGCATAATCTGCACGACCACGGCGCCGGAGCTTTCCGGCGATGGGCGGCACTTGGGGTTTTGAACCGATGCCAGGGTTTTCTGACTCATGCAAGCTTCTTGAAAACGGCCCTGATGGAGTCGTTTTCGGGCGCGCCGGTTGCGGCCTATCCGTTGCCTCCCGTGACTTCCTCAAGGCCGATACCGGAGAAGCTGGCCGTTCGCCGTCGGATGGATATTGGTCCGGAGGAGCGCCTGGCTCTGTTTCTGGGTCTGATTCGTCCCTACAAGGGTGTCGATGTTCTTTTGGAGGCCTTTGCCCGGTTGTCGGAGAGTTCTCCGTGGCGTTTGGTCGTTGCAGGTGAGCCCTGGGGAGGGCTGGGCCGGACCCTCTCGGCACAGGTCGAAACCTTGCACCTGAACGATCGGGTCGAACTGAAATTCGGATGGATCCCGGAGACTGAGGTCGATGGGTTGCTCAGTGCTGCAGATATCCTTGTCTTGCCCTACCGGAGTGGCACCCAATCTGCAGTCGCACCGATGGCTCTGAGCCGGGGGCTGCCGGTGCTGTCCACCGATGTTGGTGGCCTTGGCGAGGTCATTGAAGACGGTGTTGCGGGGTTGTTGGTCGAACCGGATTCTCCCCAGGCCCTGGCTGACGCCCTTGTGGATTTGGAAGGTGAGGGTCTTGCACGTCTCGCAGCGGGCGCCCTTGCGAGTTCGGATCGTTGGACCTGGGCAGGTTATGCCGAGGCGCTCGAGGGGGTGGTGGGAAGGCTGGAAACTAGAAACTGGAAACTGGAAACTGGGGCCACAAGAAGAGCAGCCACAAAAAGGCACGAAAAAGCACAAAAAGGAAAGAAAACAGACTCAGATTGATGGTTGTTGCGCAAGTACATCGACATTTACCAGGTCCCGTATGAGTTTGATAAAAAATCTCGAGAGTTCAGCACCTTCACCAACACGATCGGAGAGCCGGAATC
>Ga0164318_10008294_pt1 | contig 10091 bp, 21 predicted proteins | sample GuaBasSedimGuay9_FD_113734 | JGI IMG/M metagenome (GOLD analysis project Ga0164318, IMG submission 113734) | Subseafloor sediment microbial communities from Guaymas Basin, Gulf of California, Mexico - Guay9, Core 4571-4, 0-3 cm | ecosystem: Environmental > Aquatic > Marine > Hydrothermal vents...
CCAAGCCAAATAGCAAACATCGTTCCGCCGGTCATCACCAAGAGAACGGTGATTGAGGGAAGGAGGAGAACTCCGCTAAAGCCAAAGGGGATAATCTGAGATAAGCCCAATTGCGTAGCGTAGGAATTGAAAATGTTGACCTGCCCAATTGCAGAAAGAGCCGCCATTGGAACCGCTAAAATATAAGTCCACTTTTCCATCCATTTTTGCCCTTCGCGCGGGTCATCTTCCATTCGCTTCTGTAAAGCAGGAATGATTGGGGTAAGCAATTGCAAAATAATTTGCGCCGTAATATATGGATAAACACCCATTGATAAGAGCGAAAATTGTGATACAGTGCCGCCCGACAAAAGATCAAGGAAGTTAAAAAAGGTCCCATTCGCGCCAAGATTAGCTCGGAATGTCGCTAACGCGACAGCATCTACGCCAGGAACAGGAACGTTGGCGGCGACTCGATAAAGAGCCAAGAACCCCAGCGTGTATAGCAATTTGCGCCGAATATCAATCGAGGTCCACAGGTACCGCCATCCAGAAAATGTTGACTTCATAAAGTCTCCTTGTCCTACGACAAGCTAGTTAATCAACTCTACGCTGCCACCCGCAGCTTCGATCTTCTCTTGTGCGCCTTTGCTTACACGATGAACACGCACTTTTAAAGCGGTGCTGATCTCGCCACGTCCCAGAACAACAACGGGGTTACGAGTATCGCGTAAAAGGCGAGCATTATGCAAGCTTTCAGGGGTTACTTCGGCATCGGCTTTAAAAACTTCAGCCAATTGATCAAGGTTAATTTCATTATATTCAACTCGATTCCGAACGTGCATCCCTTTACCACGCATAAAGGGCAACCGGCGGAAGAAAGGTAAGTTACCGCCTTGGCGATATAATTTACCTCCGCTACCTGAGCGGGCTTTTTGTCCCTTAGTACCGCGTCCCGCAGTTTTGCCCTGACCAGCAGCAATACCGCGTCCGACACGTTTTCGGTTCTTCTTTGCACCCGGATTTGGTGCAAGTTCATGTAATTTCATATCAAAATCCTACTCTTCTACTTTAATCAAGTGACTAACTTTAAAAAGCATCCCTCGCAAAGCAGGGTTATCCACATGCTCCACAGTATGATTTATACGCCGCAATCCTAGCGCACGCACTGTAGCTTTTTGTCGTTTGCTGTACCCGATTGTGCTTTTTACCAAAGTAACGCGTAATTTCTTCTCAGCAGCTTTCTTCGCCATGATTGATTACCTCCGTTCCCAGAATGGCATCAAATCTTTGACATTCTTGCCACGTCTGGCAGCTTCTTCAGCTGGTGATTTCAATTGTTCTAAAGCATCAAAAGTTGCCTTGACAACATTAAGAACATTATTGCTACCCAAAGATTTCGTTAGAATATCTTTGACACCGGCAGCTTCCAAAACAGCGCGAACGCCACCTGCAGCAATAACACCAGTACCGGGAGACGCTGGTTTTAAGAGAACTCTTGCGCCTGAAACACGACCGATGGTCTTATGAGCAATGGTTGTGTCAGACAAATTAACAAAGTGAAGATCACGGCGCGCACGCTCAGAGGCTTTGCGAATCGCATCGGGAACAGAGTTTGCTTTACCGATACCCATGCCGATTTTTCCTTTTCCATCACCAACCACGATGGTTGCGCGGAATTGGAAACGGCGACCGCCTTTGACCACTTTTGCCACACGAGCAATCTCGATCATACGTTCGTCAAGATCGTCTGTTTCAAATTTCTTTTTCTTATCGAAGTTTGCCATAGTATTCTCCACGCAGCCCTAAAACTGCAGGCCGCCTTCTCGTGCGGCATCTGCCAGAGCTTTGACACGCCCAGTATAACGAAAACCACCACGATCAAAAACAATACTGGTAACTCCCGCTTTCTTCGCGCGCTCGGCGATAGCCTCGCCAACCAGACGAGCTTGTTCAATTTTCTTCAGATCCTTCATCTTTGCACGCAATTCAGCATCAATGGTAGAAGCAGAAGCAAGCGTTTTCCCTGCTTCATCATCAATCACCTGAGCGTAAATCTCCGAGAGACTTCGGAAAACACTCAATCGCGGACGTGCAGGGGTTCCAGAAATATGTTTGCGCACACGAGCATGACGTCGAATGCGAGCTGCGGAGCGATTATTCTTTGCACCCATAATTTACATTCCTTTTCCGGCTTTGCCAGCTTTACGGCGGACATATTCGCCAAGATAACGGATTCCCTTACCATGATAAGGTTCAGGAGGGCGAACTTTACGAATTTCAGAGGCAACTTTGCCGACTGCTTCCTTATCAATGCCCATAACCTTAATTTGTTTGGTCTTAGAATCTGCTTCAAAGCTAATACCATCCACTGGTTCAATTTCAACTGGATGCGAATAGCCCACGTTCAAAACAAGATTCTTACCTTTTACTTCGGCACGGTAGCCAACACCCTGAATTTCAAGAACTTTCTCAAAACCGGAGCTAACACCTTCTACCATATTAGCAATCAATGCTCGCGTCGTTCCGTGGAGAGCGCGCTCTGTCGGATGATTAGATTTCCGTTTAACGGTAACCAGCCCATCTTCTAGGGCGATTTCCATCAAATGTGAAAATTGACGCTGCATTTCGCCTTTTTTGCCTTTTATTTTCACAAAAGACCCTTTAATATCAACCTGCACACCCTCTGGGATGCTAACAGGCATACGTCCAATACGAGACATCTTTAATAGCCTCCTGCTACCAAACTTTACAGAGGAGTTCGCCGCCAACACCCAAAGAACGAGCTTTTTGTCCTGTCATTACTCCTTGAGGAGTAGACAAAATCGCAATGCCAATACCAGAAAGAACCCAGGGAATATCCCGTTTTTTGGTATAAACACGACGTCCAGGACGACTTACTCGCTCCAAACCGGTCAAAACCGATTGGCGTTCGCGACGCTTACCTACATATTTGACCTGCACGCGTAGCACAGGCTGGTTCGGTCGTTCCCCGTCAATAACTTCAACCTTATCCAAATACCCTTCACCCTTGAGGATGTTGGCAATTCCTACTTTCATTTTGGAGCTAGGCATAGCAACGGTTACTTGACCAATCATGACCGCGTTACGGATGCGGGTCAGCATATCAGCAATAGGATCAGAAACACTCATTTTTTTACCTCTACCCAACTACCAAGAAGCTTTGGTGACGCCAGGGATCTTCCCTTCTAGCGCAAGCTCACGAAAGCAAATTCGACATAAGCCAAAGCGGCGAATATAGCCACGAGGGCGGCCACAACGTTGGCAGCGATTACGGACACGGGTTGGATATTTGCGTCGCATCTCACGATACTGCATACATTTTTTTGCCATAATTATGCTTCCTTTTTGAAGGGCATTCCAAACAAGCTCAACAAAGAACGCGCTTGGTCATCATTCTGAGCGGAAGTAACAATGGTAATCTCCATTCCGCGCAGTTTGTCAATTTTATCGTACTCAATTTCGGGCCAAATCAACTGATCTTTAAGACCTAAGGTGTAATTTCCACGCCCATCAAACGAGTTAGGCGAAATACCACGAAAATCACGAACACGCGGCAGGGCAACATTAATCAGACGATCTGCGAAAGCCCACATTTTCTCACCGCGCAATGTTACTTTTGCGCCAATTACAATATCTTCACGCAATTTGAAATTTGCAATGCTTTTACGTGATTTTGTCAACACAGGTTTTTGACCGGTGATAATCATCAGATCGCTAACGGCAGCTTCGATAACTTTTGGGTTATCTTTTGCTTCGCCAAGACCAATATTCACAACTATTTTTTCAATACGCGGCACTTGCATAACACTCGTAAAACTAAACTCTTTTTTCAACGAGGCTACCGCTTCTTCTTGATAAAACTTTTTCATTTTGTTCATATCAATGCTCCAGTAACCCTATTCGATGATCGCTTGGCATTTTTTGCAAACACGGTGAGCACCATCTCCATCGCGTTGCACAGCAACGCGAGTAGGTTGGTCACATTTAGGGCAGACCAGCATGACATTAGAAATATGCATCGGTCCTTCAAACTTAATCAACCCAGGGTTGATTGTACGCCCTTGCGTTTGCACTTGCTGCTGATGTTTAGTGCGCAGGTTAATCCCCTGCACAACAACGCGACTTTCCTTCGGGAGGACGTTAATCACCTCGCCGCGTTTTCCTTTATCATCAAAACGACCGCTAATAATTTCTACGGTATCGCCTTTTCGGATTTTATTTTTCATCTTTTGCTCCCAAAACCCTATAGTGCTTCCGGGGCTAACGAGACGATCTTAGTGTATCCGTGTTCGCGTAATTCGCGTGCAACGGGTCCAAAGATACGACTCCCCTTCGGGTTTTTACTATCACCGTCAAGAATGACTGCGGCATTATCATCAAAACGGATATGCGATCCATCGTCGCGTCGCCATTCTTTAGAGGTACGTACAATCACTGCTTTCACAATTTCGCTCTTTTTTACAGAGCCTTGCGGTGTAGCAACTTTTACTGTGGCTACCACAACATCGCCAACGCTACCGTATTTGCGAACCGAACCGCCCATAACATTGATTACCAAAATTTCGCGTGCGCCGGTGTTATCAGCAATTTTCAAACGTGATTCACTTTGTATCATCGCTCAAGTCTCCTACACCTACATCAGCAGTACGCTTTTCGCGTTTGATAATCTCTTCAACAACCCAATGCTTCTGCTTCGAGATCGGGCGGCTTTCAACGATACGAACTTCATCACCGATATTGCAATTCATTTCATCATGTGCTTTAACACGTTTGCTACTGTGAACAACCTTACGATAAAGCGGATGACGATAAGTTCGCGTAATTTCAACCACGACGGTTTTCATCATTTTGTTGCTGGTTACGAAACCAACCATTCGACGACGCTCGTTCATGCTACACCTTCTACTTCAGCTTCTGATTCCAATTCACGGATAATTGTGCCCATCCGAGCAATATCACGGCGCACAAAACGCACTTGGCTGGTATCCGTTAACTGACCAGTAACCTGCTGAAAACGAAATTTCATCAATTCTTCGCGGGCATCCATCAATTTAGTTTCGATTTCGCCAATAGACAATTTACGAAGTTCATTTGCTTTCATGTCTATTCTTCTCCTAATTTACGAGAAACGATCTTCGTTTTGACTGATAATTTGTACTGAGCTAATCGAAGGGCTTCTATAGCTACATCATCAGGGAGACCGCCAATCTCAAACATAATACGACCTGGTTTCACAACCGCGACCCAATACTCCACAGAGCCTTTCCCCTTACCCATACGAGACTCGGCAGCACGCTTGGTATAGGGCTTATCCGGAAAAATACGGATCCACACTTTACCACGGCGTTTCATGGAGCGCACAATTGCACGACGGGCAGCTTCGATTTGACGGGCTGAAATCCAACCTGGTTCTAAAGCCTGAATGCCATAGTCACCAAAGCTTACTTCGGCACCGCGCAATGCTTTGCCACGCATCCGGCCGCGCATTTGTTTACGCCATTTAAAACGTTTTGGCATCAACATAAGAATATCCTCTCTTCTAAAGCAATCTCAAAGAATGTCCTACGCGCTAACGTAGACACCTTCGGTAGCTTCAGCTTTTTCTTCCACTTTTGGCATTTTCTCGCCTTTATAAACCCAAACTTTGACCCCGATTGCACCATAAGCAGTTATCGCTTTAGCAATCGAAAAATCAATATCAGCTCTCAAGGTTTGTAGAGGCACACGTCCGTCACGCAACCATACACGTCGCGCCATTTCAGCACCACTTAGGCGACCCGAAACTTCAATCTTCACACCTTCAGCACCTTGGCGCATCGCGTTTTGGATTGAACGTTTCATTGCACGACGATAAGCAATACGACGGGTGAGTTGGTCTGCAATATTGACTGCAATTAAGTGAGCATCGGTATCAGGGGATTTGATCTCTTTCACATCCAAATCAACTTTCTGCCCAACCAACTCTTCTAAGGCTTTGCGAATTTTCTTTACGCTCTCGCCTTTGCGTCCAATCAAAACACCGGGCTTAGCAGTATGAATAGAAACCTTCACCTTGCCAGGGAAACGCTCGATCTCAATATTTGAAATACCAGCACGTTGAGTAAGAACGGATTCAGATAATTGCTTACGCAACTCTTCAACTTTTCTAAAAGTGGGGGAACCACCTTTCGCCGCAACGCCTGTCAACAAACTGCGAATAGCAATATCTTGCTGTAATAAATCACGGTACTGCGTGCCTTTGGCAAACCAACGGGCTTTCCACGGATGCGTGATTTTCAGGCGAAAACCAACGGGATGAACTTTACGACCCATAATATCTCCTATTTCCTTTACGCTTCTCGCTCGCGCAAGATAATCGTCACATGCGAAGAGCGGCGCAACAGCGGCTTGAAACGACCGCGTGCTCCAAAGCGACGCCATTTACGAGTGGGAGCTTCATCTGCATAAACTTTGGCAACATACAGGTCATCCCGGTTGAGTCCAAAATTTTCCTCAGCATTGGCAACAGCAGAAACCAGCAATTTACGAACAGGTTCTGCAGAGCGTTTTTGTACAAAGCGCAACATATCAAGTGCCGCTACAGCATCTTTACCACGAATTAAGTCAATTACGAGGCGAACTTTCTGAGCAGATACTGAGTGGTAGCTTAATCTGGCGCGAATATCTTGAGTAGCCATAATTTAAACTCCTCCTACGATTGGTGACCACGATAGGTACGCGTAGGGGCAAATTCACCCAAACGATGACCAACCATATTTTCAGTAATATAGATTGGCACATGGCGGCGACCATCATGAACAGCTATCGTATGCCCAACCATCTGAGGGAAAATAACGCTCGCCCGACTCCAAGTACGAATAACTTTCTTTTCGCCTTTTTGATTCATGGCATCAATTTTTACGAGTAGTTTCGGGTCAATGAAAGGACCCTTTTTCAACGATCGTGACATAATAAATTCCTCGCTTATCCCTACCGCTTGCCTTTATTACGGCGGCGCATAATATACTTATCAGTATCTTTATTACGGCGGGTCTTATAACCCAAAGTGGGTTTACCCCACGGGCTTTTCGGTCCTGGCATACCAATCGGTTGGCGACCTTCGCCACCACCGTGCGGATGGTCATTCGGGTTCATGGCGGAACCACGCACTGTCGGGCGGATACCCATGTGGCGTTTACGTCCAGCTTTACCAAGTTTGATATTGCTGTGATCCACGTTGCCGACCTGACCAATCGTTGCGTAACAACCCTGACGGATCAAACGGACCTCACCAGAGGGGAGGCGGATTTGAGCATAATCGCCTTCTTTCGCCAAGACTTGTGCCGAAGCACCCGCTGAACGAACCATCTGTGCGCCTTTGCCTTCTTTCATCTCGATATTATGAACCATCGTACCTACCGGGATATTTGCAATCGGCAAACTATTCCCTACTCGAATTTCAGCTTCGGGACCAGACATTAAGGTATCGCCAACTTTGACACCGAGAGGGGCAATAATATATCGTTTAGCACCGTCTGCATAAAAAAGTAATGCCAAACGAGCCGTTCGATTTGGATCATATTCGATAGCCGCCACACGAGCGGGAACACCAAATTTATCGCGTTTAAAATCTACAATGCGGATAAAACGGCGGTGTCCACCACCACGATGCCGAACGGTTACGCGTCCATGAGCGTTGCGACCACCGCTTTTGCGAAGCGGAATAATCAAAGAACGTTCAGGTGTTTTCTTCGTAATCTCTTCAAACGTATACCCTGTCTTATTACGCTGACCGGGTGTAGTCGGTTTATATTTTTTGACTGCCATTACTGTACACCTTCAAAGACTTCAATCGAATCGCCGTCTACCAGCGTAATAATCGCTTTCTTGACGCCGGGTTTACGTATCGACAAACGACGGCTACGAGCGCGAACACTGCGCTTTGCTGGCGTTCGGATAATATTGACACGCGTCACACTTACGTCAAAGATTGTTTCGATCGCTTCTTTAACCATTGCCTTCGTCGCATCATTACTAACGACAAAAGTGTATTGATTCAATTCACTGAGCTGATAATTGCTCTTCTCAGTAACCAACGGGCGACGAAGGACATCATAAATTGTGGTCATCGCTGCCTCCTATCCTAAATGCGCTTTCAAAGCGTCTAATGTTTTCAATGAGATGACCAATTTATCAAATCCGAAAAGATCGCGGATATTGATATAACCAGACAATAAAACCTTAGCATCAGGGATATTTTCAACAGTGCGGATAGCAGTCTCGTATTCTTGATCCTTTTCAGGAAGAAGAAGGAGCGCACTTGCATCGCCAACTAAATGTCCCAAAGCATCTGCCATTAAGCGAGTTCTAGGTTCAGTTAAAATCAAATCTTCAACCACAATAACACTAGATTCTACCGCCTTGACGGAAAGAGCCGAACGCAAAGCTGCTTGACGCATCTTACGCGGCATTCTTTTTTCATAGCTTCGAGGGCGAGGGGCATGAACTCTACCACCACCAACCCATTGAGGAGCGCGGATTGTCCCCTGACGAGCGCGACCGGTTCCTTTTTGACGCCAAGGCTTGCGACCACCTCCCGAAACTTCTCCTCGAGATTTAGTCTTATGCGTACCTAAACGAGCATTCGCCATCTGCCGCACATAGGCTTGGTGCATCAAATCTACATTAATCGGGGCTTCAAAAACCTCTGCAGGTAATTCAACCTGACGGAGTTTCTTACCCTCAATATTTACAACATCTACTTTCATGATATTTGCTCCAATACCCTGCGCCTATTGCTTGCGCGCACCTTTGATGACGACAATCCCACCTTTACCGCCGGGGACAGATCCCATCACGCCAAGCAGGTTCTGCTCTACATCCACAAGAACAACTTTAAGTCCTTGAGAAGTAATACGAACATTCCCCATCTGACCGGGCATTTTCTTTCCCTTGAACACTCGACCTGGAGTGCTACCCGCCCCAGCCGAACCGGGTGAGCGTTGACGATCAGATTGACCGTGCGTCGCAGGACCACCACTAAAACCGTGGCGTTTCATGCCGCCCTGAAAACCTTTCCCTTTGCTTGTGCCGGTAATATCAACACGTTCGCCAAGTTCAAAATTTTCAACGGTAACTTTATCGCCAACTTCAACTTCGGGGGATTTAATACGAAATTCACGCAAAAAACGTAAGGGGGACAAATCATTTACATTGAGATGCCCGCGTTGCCCACCTGTCAACTTTTTCGGGTTTACCTCACCAAAGCCAAGCTGCACAGCAGAATACCCATCAACTTCATGGGTACGCACCTGTGTAACATAGCAAGGCCCAGCCTCGATGACTGTTACCGGCAAAGCTACACCAGCATCGTCAAAGATCTGGGTCATACCAATCTTTTTTCCAATCAGCCCTTTCAACATTTCAATTTTCTCCTTCAAAGAAATATAATGAGACTGTCAGCCGGGCTTGGCTGCATCATCTCCTGAGTAGCACAGTCAGCTATCTTAGCGCAGAGCATTTATATTGGTCTGCTCACAAAAGAACTCTTGCTCTACCGTCTTACGCGCATCGGCTTTGCCGACGTTTTTTATGCCAGCAAAGCACGTTGCGATAATACTATCTATGGTTATAAATTACAAAAGACTAAATTTTGATCTCAATATCCACGCCTGCGGGTAAGTTGAGCCGCATCAGCATATCAATCGTTTTTGATTCTGGATCCAAGACATCAATCAAACGATTATGCGTGCGGATCTCAAAATGTTCGTGCGAATCTTTGTCAATGAAAGTCGAACGGCGTATTGTAAACCGTTCTTTCTTTGTTGGCAAGGGTACAGGTCCAACAACATGGGCTCCACTGCGTTCAGCGGTATCTACAATCCGTTTTGCGGATCGATCCAGAACTCGATGGTCATAAGCCTTAAGGCGGATACGTATCTTTTGTTTAGCCATAGTGAATTACCTATTCTTAATCAAGTAACTTGGTGATAACGCCTGCGCCGACGGTTAGACCGCCTTCACGAATGGCGAATTTGGAGCCTTGCTCCAATGCGACAGGGACGATCAATTCAACGGTCAAGTTGACATTATCGCCGGGCATGACCATC
>Ga0164318_10008295_pt1 | contig 10090 bp, 7 predicted proteins | sample GuaBasSedimGuay9_FD_113734 | JGI IMG/M metagenome (GOLD analysis project Ga0164318, IMG submission 113734) | Subseafloor sediment microbial communities from Guaymas Basin, Gulf of California, Mexico - Guay9, Core 4571-4, 0-3 cm | ecosystem: Environmental > Aquatic > Marine > Hydrothermal vents >...
ATCCGTCTGGGGTGTGTTGTCAAATAAAGACTTGATACTGAAGGCTTTGTGTTCATATCCTGCTAAAGAGACGGTTTTTGTTGAGCCGTCGTCAAATTGAATGGTCAAGTTTTTAGCCGTTGACTCCGTATTGACGATGCTGACCCCTGTCCACCATTTTTTTGTCGAAGCAATATGTGAAATATATAGTCCCCCGATGGTAATGTCTGATACGGCTGGTACGGCTACCCGGTATTGTCCGTCAATATAAAATTTTGTATACCCGATGACGTTTTCAGAATCCGTCTCAAAAATGATATAGCCGATGTCTGAGGGATTTATAAATTCATTGCCAACGGTGATTTCTCTTCTTGCATTGGCGCTTAAGCTAACTTCAATATCATCTGAGACGGAACTCCCACTATTATCATAAGCCTTAAACACGCCCGTTATGCTTTTAGAACCAGCGTTGATTATACAAATTTCAGTTTCCCAGTGTCCGTCACTGGCCACGTGCGGATAGAAAAGGGCCGCATTCTCTCTAAAAACAGAACAGGTCTCAGCCGTGGCGGCAACCCCGTAGGTTGAATTGTTTATCAGTGTGTTCCCCCACGAGGTTAAATGATCCCCTTTGAGATCCCTGAAATCCACATGGCATTCACAGGTTTCATTGTCCCCACCGCCGGAGATGTCGTCGATCATCTGAACCACATTAAGGGTTGTGTTGCAACAGCCGTAAGGGGCAGTTGCGTCCCCCTGCCACACCCATCCGATGTATCCGACCCCTTTCATAATTGCGTTTTTCATCACATCAACCACATCGGTCGTGCTGCGGGGCCCGAATTCTCCGATGATCACAGGAATTTTTTTAATTTCAAAATCGTCCAGAATATCACCTATGTCATAATTATCCTGGAAATCTTCATAAATATGAAGACTGAACATTATATTTTTGACGGTATCATCATTTAATATGTTAAGGCCCTGTTCCTGGATTGCCTCGGGCTGTTGCCCGCCTCCTGGCACATCAATGATAAGCACCCCTTCATATCCGCTGCTTCGAATTGTTCCAACGGCTGTTTTATACTGGTTTGCCCATGCTTTCCTGTCATCCTCATCATGTTTGCCATCTTTGTTTAAATCCATATCCCACGTCCCCCACTCATTGGCGATGTTTATCATGAGATATCGACGATAATCAGTCTGTTCATCGGAAGTTAATCCGGTCCAGAAATCCCGCCAAAATTCAGCCATCTGCTGCAATACCGCAGGATCATCCGACCCTTTGCCATCGTCTAAATATACGATGGGGATCATGTGTTGGGTGATGGCATTATTGATCGCTGTTTTCAGACGCGCGACCGACACGGACATCTCCCATTGTAATCTTACGGCATTAAACCCCTGTTTTCGTATATAGCTGATTGAATCAGCGGCAAAAAAACCGGTTGGCGATGTTGCCGCTGAGATATGATGGTCATTCCCATACCAGTTCCGGTCTGATTTATCATAATCAGAAACCATGTGGTTAATGCCCCTTGCTTCAAATTCCTCTTTATTCGCATCGAGCAATTTCCCATTAACAAGGTCGATATGAAATCCGGTATCCCGTGCGGCTTGGGCCGGTGAATTTAAAATTAAAGGGAATAATAGAAAAAATAAAAAAACCAAACACACGTACAGTTTCTGCAGTCTTCTGATGTTATCGAATAATTTTGACATGGTCCCCCCTCTTTTCATTACTGTATCAATTCGCTTATAATTTTTTCTGCTTTTTTCTCAAGTATTCCAGCGGCCATTTTCAAGCCGGGTTCGCCATCTAACGCCTTTGCAACATATGACAGCCGGTAATAGTTCCCATAAATAATCCGCCAGAGAGCAATGGGATTTTGCAAAAACCCCCAGGATACCGTCACGGTTAAAAACCGGCCAAAGGCAATACTCAAGTCCTTATATAAATTCAGGGCGATAACAGGCAGTTGGCTTAACCGCTCACCATCCATATCGTCCAATTTTTCAAGAAATGCCTTAATACCGGGCTGCGGGTGAATCTGTTCGAAAAACAGCAACATTTCATTATTCACCGCATTTCTGATGTCACTCAACTCTCCGGAAAGAACAAGATACAATAGTTCTATGGCGTAATGAAAATTGGCAAGCCCGAAATGTTTCGCAGCTAAAATTCCCAGCATCTGATCCTCATGCCAGGCAGAACCAAGGACATACCGGCCCACGGCATATAAAAAGGCGTCGACCTGCGATGCTTTATCTGAAACATTGCCATGAATAAGCTGACTATAGACCGCGTCTCTGAACTGTGCGACCCGTAAATAATAAATCTCATGACCCATATTCATGAGTTTGACAAACCGGTCATCTTCAAACTGATAATCCGGTGATTTGTAGTAATCCTGGACAACCAGACGATATTGCACATAATAATCTTCATGAACCCGGCAGATATAATATATGGGCATTTTTAGATTGTTTTGTCGAATATCTATAAATATATTCGGATCAATGCACATAAGAGCTGTCTTTATCTGATCCTGCTCAACCAGAGAGACCAGTCTTTGGCCGCCGGGTGTTTCCAGGTTCACCGGTTTATTCAGAATGTCCGTCATTAAACTGAAAAATTTTATACTACCACCTTTTTCGTAAAGTCGCAACCTGAGTCTATCGTATTTTGCGATTTGCCTGATAAGTTCATGAATAGATTTTTTAACATCTATCGGGACGTTTTGATATCTGTTTTCGAACAAATTGCTTTGCCCGAAAGGGAGATAGCTATAATTGAGGCTGTTGTTATAAGTCATTGGCAACTCCGATATATTGAGGGTGTGTGATGTTTCATAGTTAATGGGTAACGATTTTTTTCCGATCCCTAATACATGCCGCGACATACAACGCAATTTCCCGGGCGACATTGCCCGGGTCTTCCAGTTGTTTTTCACTTACGGCAATGACCTTCTGGACCATGTCTTCCAGGCCGGTTTCTTCCGATACTCCCAGGGCAATGACTGTGGTATCCAGTTTACCGGCAAACTCCTCATAGGCATTTTTAAATACCGCCCGCACTTCTTCTTTGCCCGACAATTCCATATGAAAAGAGCGGTTCCAGGCCGAATCTGTGATTAATACAAGATAAACCATACTTCCCTTTGCCAGACGTCTCCCTTCCTGCAGTAAAAAAGACAGGGATAACGCATCGGACTGAACGCCCGTACCTCCCGAATCGGGTAGCGCAGCCACTGCCCGGACACCCTCTTTCGGGCTTTTTATCAGATTTTTTTGTGGATGATAGATCCAGCGTACCAGGGGACTCGCGGCGCCGGAGCGAACCCGATCGGAATGATACAGCGCGGCAAGTATCTGTATCTGACTTTTTACCGTGGATTCCAGATAGGAAGTGCAGAGCAGCTTTAACATATACATTTCCTGACTATTCAGGGAACCTGAACCGTCACAGGCAATAAGGAGCAACGGGCGGCCCCGCTGATCCTTTATTTCAGTATGCCGGTATCGTTTAAAAACAGTCCCGGAAACAGCCGCCAGAGGCAACCGCCGGTTATCGATCAACCCGTTGGTTTGAAGGTGTTGAGCAACGGGAAGGAACGCAACATTCGGGTATAAATTCTTTTTCAGTGCCCGGGTAATGAGCAGGGCCGCGTCTGAGAGCTGAGCAATGGCATCATAGTCATCAGACACTTCAGCGGGCTGGTCATAAATTTCCCCGCCGGCCTCCAGACCGCCTCCCAGTTTCACGCTCACATCATGACCATCAGCAGGCAGGCCTTCAACCGGTCCTTGCTTAAATGGGCTGTCGCGCAGCAAATTTTTTATAATATCATGGCGCATATCTTCCCATTTATTGATTTGCCTGCCTGCTCTATTGATGGCAGTGTTAAAATCTTCCATTGTTTCCGATGCGCTCAATTGCCTCGTCTGCGGATCATCTTTAACAATGGACAACGATTTTTCGTCTTTGCCCTTTTGGGCTTTAACGATCTGATGCGCCAAATTTTTCGGCGGATCAAGGGATGGCGGATTCGGACCATTCAGGGGATTAATGTGCTCTTTTTTGTCATGATCCGGATTGCCAATGCCATGGACGCGACTTAAATATCGCTGGTAACCTGTCATTCGTCCCCTTTGGCGTCCCTTTGGGCTATCTGCTTTTTTCCTCAAAAAACTGGGCACATCATAATCCACAGGAGAGTCATCTTTGTCTAACCAGGCAAATAATTCTTTCTCTTTGTCAGAATCAGGCGGTTTGGGGGGAGGTAAAAATTTTGAAAGTGTTTTACTGAGAACACGTGCCCATTGGGCACCAAGCATGATCAACTCTTTTGATGGGACTTCACGAATTTTTAAAAAATAAGCCTTGCTTACCTTGGTTGTTTCCTGAATGATTTCTGCAGTCAGGGGATGAAGCTTAAGCAAATCCCAGGGCGGCAGGATATCCCCGAAAAGGATGACCGCTCTTATGATTTCAGAGAGACAATCAAATTTAAGCGTTTCCTGGGCGGATATGAAAAGGCTATAAATTTCGAGGGGGGAATAAACAACAGTTCGGGCCAGGTCTTCCAAAACCAGACGGGTCCAGACCCAGGTACAGACAGCATTGACCACCTGTTTATACTCTTTAATATCGACATTCAATCCATCGATCTCAGCAGGATTTTCAAGAAAATCAGCTAAATAATTTAATAAAAGGTTGTGTTCTGTCCGTTCCTGATATTCCAGAAAACATGTAAGCCCGATTGATGCGAAAGCTGCCAGGGGAGCGGGATAATCAGTGTAGATTGGGCTCAACTGGGCTTTTACGCGGGGTTGAAAATTTGTTTCCGCATCAGGGTCTGTTAATTTTGCAATTGCCTTTTGTGCTGTTTTTAATATTTTATAAAAATCACGTTGTGCTTTCAGGCGATACATGTATTCGATGGCATGCTTAAACGCATCCCCGAGACCGCATCCTGCCCAGTCTGATTTTGATCTGTTTTTCTTCGGTAAACAAGCGGTATAGCCGGTCTGATAAGCATGTGCATTTTTTATCTGTGTCATGATATGTCAATATCCTTTGATTAAAAAAGGTCTCCACCAAGTGTGGGATCGTTTTCAGCAGGCATGGCTCTTATGCCGAAAACTTCATTAAATACGGCAACAACATGCTTTTTATCTTCAGCGCTGGCATTCCCCATAAGCGTTGAACTGGCAACCTGCTGAAGGCTTAAATGGGGCAGGCCTCTGTTTAACCGAAGAAATGCGAGATAGCCGTAAATTGTAGGCGGCGGAACTGAATTTAAATTTCCCTCATCCTGATATCGACGAATGACATCACCCATTTTTACCACGAGCTTAATAAGCTTTTCTTCTTTTTCCATGCGCCCTTCCTTTTTTTAAAAAATTTGCAATATTATCCGTATCTTCAATGTGACAAAAATCCATCATCATTTTTGTCGGTTTCCGGCTCTCAGTTTCTGCGGCCCTGCCGCCTGCGCATGATAAAAATTTGTGACATGCTGAAGAATTATTGCTTCCTGTTCGGGAGTAAGAGATTCCATGCATATGTGTAGTGTAAACCTGCGCTTAAGGGCATCATCTAAGGGCACCAGCGTGTATGTCGAGTTTTCTTCATCCTGATAATTGCTGTCACATAGCCAGGCGATTTCACGGCCGTTTATACGCTCCCCACCCGGAGACAAAATATCACCTTCGGCCATAATATCCGGCAGGCCGGACTGAACAGCACTGGAATGCACGCGCCCGAATTCGCGGAGGTGGATAACAGAATACACATCCCCGCCTAATTGGGATGCTTCCTGCAGCCATTGAATCAAAACACTCAACTCATCATAGGTGTTACCGTCCGCCAGCGCCCGCCGTTGCCACAGTTCCGACGGGGCCTCGAATATGGCCATTTCAACGGCAAAAATGCGCAGCGGCAGTACCGGATAGCCGAGGGCTCGGCAAATAATCTGAAAATTTTCCGGGACATTTTGTATGTCCTCAACCAGCTTTGTTTTTGCATTCCCGGTTCTGCCGGACAGATGTATCTTCTCATGGTTTACAATACCGTACACCAGTGTCTCCGGGACCCATTTGGGTATGATGAGCGGGTGCCCGCCTGGTGGCGGGACCAGTTCAACAAGATCATTGGGGCCTGCTTTTTTATACGCCTTTGGATTTGTAATCTGATAAACGGATTGGGCCATTTTCACCCCCTTTGTAATTAATACGGTTGAATTAAAATTTTATTCCCATCTGATGAAAGGCAAACATTTATATTTATTTCAGCATCAACGGCATAACGATTCTCTTTAACAAACGCTAAGAATGCATTCGCGGCCAGTTCCCTGCTTAGATCCTCCAGGCGGCGGGCCCCGAATGCAATAATATCATTGGTTTTTGATGATATAAAATGAGCCCCCAGATGCGGCGCTATCTTGATCTCCTTTATATTTATAAAAATATTTTCCGAAGCCGTGCGTATGCTGTTATTGATGTTTTTTTCGATAATACATGCCAGTGATGTTTTTGATAAATGTGTATAAAGAACGGGTTGGCCGATACGGGAAAGAAACGCCCCTGAAAAAAACTTCTTTAATTCAGATTCAACTGCATGGGCCATCTCTTTTCGTGAGGGATTTCCACCAAAACCAAGTTTTCGGGACAGTTTTTCATCCGCGCCGTCAGGCAGATTCAATGTAAAAATAAAAATAATTGAAGAACACGAAAACGTTGACCCGAATCCGCTTTGGGCACGTCCGGTCTGCAAAATCTGTAAAAAATTTTCAGCCAGTTGCATGCGAACATCCAAAGATGCGTGATCCAGGTCACTGATCTCAAGTACACAACCCTGATGATGGGAAGCAATCTGCATGAGCCTGGGGATTTTATTTGAATCCACATATCCGGGGCCGGAACCGAACAGCTGGGTGTTTGCCATGGAAGAATTTGAAAAAGCACTGGCATCAATGTTTTCATAGGGGATAGACAGATACTTTGCTATTAAGGCTGCGGTTTCTGATTTTCCCGTTGCCGGTGTACCCACAATACAGATACGGATCGGCTGATTCGACGGGCGGGCCACCGTTTCTGTTGCAAGCCGTTTTACCGCCTTCTCAATGCCCGCATCCTGCCCGAAAAGATTGGCCTTTAAAAAAGGCAACAAATCGGGAGCGGTGAGGCTTTTTATAAAATGTTCCTGGATTTCCGGGTCTCTTTTTCCAGGTACCTGCCTGCCAAGGCCGGAAAGCGTCTCAGTGCTGGTTCTAAGGTTATGGGTAATTACTTCAAGATCTTTCAGGCCATCACAACCCATTGAGTTCCATAGGTTCATGCCACTGTTGGCAATAAACGGAAGGATATGCGCCATTTTTCCTTTTGAGAGTTTCGCAGTATTATCATGAATGGCGTTAGATATTTCAGATTTTGCTTTGATGGAAAGACCACTGGTTTCTCTTGCAGCTTTTTCCAAAGAAAAATCGATTAACAAATCTTCTGAAACGTCATCCGGCAAATGAACCACCACGGGCATAAGCGGATCATTGGCAGCCAATTGTCCTCCGGAAAAAATACTTTGGAGTTTTGAATGCGTGCCCACAAATACACACGGTTTATTGATGGCCAAAAGCGATCTCAACAATGACGTAATTTCATTATTCATTTCATATGCGATTGTGCCGAAGCTTAGCTGCTCTGCCGAGACCACAGGTATAAAAGGAATCTTCTGTACCAGTTCCAGCAGATTTTGCGATTTTATGGCGCTCTGCGTCAGCAGGCAAAGATACCTGTCAGACGATTTTTCCCTTAAAAGAGTTGCGATCATGCTTAAAAAATAGTCTGATATGATTGGATAGGCGGAAGAGATTGCGACACAACACGCAGCAGTCAGATAATTGTTTATAGTACTGACAATGTCGTTATGCTTCAATGATAATGAAGTATCTTTAAGAGGAAATACCGGTGAAACAACATCCTTGTAGTCTTCAAACAGGGCCATCAATTGATCATAATGCGTAATGACCGGCAGTTGTTCCTGAATGGATTTTGCGATATCCGAAAGCTCTGCTATCTGCTTTACAAACGGCGCAGCACGAACAGGAGACAGGGGATTGGCGTCTGCCTTTATCTCAACCCACAGCGAGCTTTGACCTTTTACCTTTTCAGGTGGTGCAATGAGAGATACCTTTTTCCCAACCTTGGCCAATTCATCAAATATCTTTTTCAATGGTCCGCGAAATTCATTATTGACATGGGCCAGTTCAAGCTTCACACTAATATAGACATCATCGATGATTTCTCCTATGACATGGTGGATACCTGCCGGTAAATATTTATTACTTTCAATGGAACAAAAGGCTGACCCGCTTTTAATCTTTTTAACTTCAATTAGCAGGGTCTTTTGACAAATGTCTGCAATCTGGTTTAATGCTTCTTTAGAGGTTTCATTTTTCCAAATTTTGCTTGGATCGAGAATAGGTGAGCTCATGATATCATTCCTGTTTTTGATGGCTAACAAAAACTTAATTCAATGGAGAAATTCTTTAAACTTCCAGCCTTTGGTGCTGTAAAGGGATGCGCAAAAAGAGATTCGAAATGACGTATCTGAATTGGTGGTTGAACAATTTCTCCCCCCTGGGAAGAGAATCTAACCCTCTAAAAATTATTTGTCAACAAAAAAATAATGGAATTTAAAAAAAAAATAATGGCGTTCAAAAATAAAAAATTGTCGACCATTATAAAAAAAATTTAACCGCATCTTAATATATTGATTTTTAATTTTTTATTGTGTATTATTTAATTTAAGAAGACTGAAAGAAATTAATATACCGGAATTGCCCCGCAATTTTTGAAAAGGAAATGGATTATGGGCAGAAAAAGAAAGCAATACGAACATTTAAAATTAACGTCACATCAGCTTTTTGAAATAATCAGGGATCATTACCAAAAAAATATCAGCCAGGCTGACATCGCAAAGAAATTTAAGGTAAGCGCGTCGACAATTTCAAATATAATAAATGATGTTAAAGATGATTATGTAAAATATGTCATCTTTGATCCGCGCGAGGATTTATTGGATATTGAAAATAAAATCAGAACAAAGTTTCCGAATTTAGAAAAAATCATTATTGTTCCCGGCCGCTCTGACCTGGGGCCTGCAATCGAAGGCGAATTAAAAGAAAAAGATATGGCAGACATCATTATCAAGGACGTTCGGATGCAAGTGGTCATTGCTGCGGCGGAAGAACTACAAAATAAAAATCTTGAAGGAAAGATCCTGTCATTGCCCCAAGGCCCGCTGGTCCGGGATATCCTGCGATTAATGAACCCTGTTAGATCAAAAGAAGCCCCAAAAACAATAGTTACGAGTTCCGGTTTTCATAGCCCCGTCCATCATTGTTTATATGATCCTGCCGCAATCGTCACAGGACCTGCGCAACGGGTTTATCCAACGGTCACAGACAGAATCGTCATCCCCTGCCCGGCGTTTCTGCCGAATGAAATCGCGAAAAAAATTGAAGCAGTGCCTATTGTTAAACAAACCATTGAACTGGCAAACCAGGCGAATGTGCTGTTAACCGGTTTTGGAACAAGGGATTATGAAAACAATCGCTACACGTTTGAAGGAACTTTAGAAAAAAAATACTGGCCCGCCAAACCAAAAGATGATGAAGCAAGGCCGAATTTTTTTGTGGGGGATATGGCAGGCTGTATGTTTTTAACAAGAAACGGCAATTTCATTGATTTGAAAACCCATAAAGTCATGGGCATAAGGCATGAAACCATCGCAGAGGGCAACGTTGAGATCATTGGTATTTTCAGACCCCGCTCAATAAAACCGGCTGGATCCAAAAAATGGATATGGACATATATCGCGGCCGCAAAATGGCTCAACACATTAATCGTAGACGCTTTGACTGCGGAGATGATGATAGAGGAAATGGAAAAATTTTATTAGAATAAACCGCAGAAGGTCGAATTTCCTTTAAACAGATTAAAACATTCCCGGCAGGCCGTCGAGCATCATATCATCCGAAGCATCCGGAGAGCAGTTAAGCTGAAACCCCACCAGTTCATGGTCGGATGAATAGGAAATATAGGTTGC
>Ga0164318_10008296_pt1 | contig 10090 bp, 11 predicted proteins | sample GuaBasSedimGuay9_FD_113734 | JGI IMG/M metagenome (GOLD analysis project Ga0164318, IMG submission 113734) | Subseafloor sediment microbial communities from Guaymas Basin, Gulf of California, Mexico - Guay9, Core 4571-4, 0-3 cm | ecosystem: Environmental > Aquatic > Marine > Hydrothermal vents...
GGGGAGCGTAAGCGGCCACATTGACCTGCTCCAGGTCAGATTTGGGGATGTCTACGTTTTGGACTACAAACCCGACGCTGAGGGAGAGCACCCGGAGGCGCAACTCTACTTCTACGCTCTTGCGATATCCTTCAGGACCAAAGTGCCCCTCCAGAAGATCAAGTGCGCCTGGTTTGATGAGAGCGTCTACTACGAGTTCTCACCCGCAAAGGCCCGGGTGAGTTATCCGGGGAAGGAATAACTGATCAGGTCAGAAGTGGTCATTTTGAAGTTGCTATGGGGAGATGCAACTCTCTCTCTTCAATAACTTTAAGGGGGGAGGGGCCCTCATTTCTGTGGGAAGAGTGGGTTGGAATCGTCCTATATATTCTGCAATCTCCTCCTCATCCATCCCCTCAAGCTCTTCAATCACCTCCCTCAAATAAGAGATCACAAGCTCCTTGTATGAGGGCTGCTCCGGATAGATGTAGGAAAAGCCCCTCCAGGTGGGTCTCCTGTGGCCCACCTTGAATTTCCTACCGAACATCACCGTTGAATAGCGGTCCTCGTCCAGCTTCTTCACCCTCTGGTCTGCAATTATGAGCCAGTGATACTCCGTGCCTGGCTTCGCCCCGCTACCCTCCGGGGCGTGTCTCAAGCGCTCCTTGGTGGAGGTGAAGGTGAATTCCCACCTGTTGGGTGTAATCTTCCTCTCCCACCACCTGCCATCAGGGTAGCTCCACCTGTGGACCGCTCCGATCCTCATACCGCTGTATTTCCTTCCTCTGAACTCTTTTATTTCGTCGTAAGACATGTTTTTAACCTTCTCATCTAGGTTTAATAAGATGATGGGGGGAGGGATGAGTGAACGTAAAGAAGAGGAAGGCCTTAAAAACGGTATCTCAGTGTGATCTAAATGTGCGGCATCAACGGATTTACTTGGAAGGACCCCGAGCTCATTGAGAGGATGAACTCAGCCATAAGGCACCGAGGCCCGGATGACTCAGGGATCTTCGTCGATGATAGAGTAAGCCTGGGGAATGTGAGGCTGGCCATACTTGACCTGAGCCCAAAGGGCCATCAACCCATGAGGTATGAGCGGGGAGAGAAGGTGCTTTGGATAGTTTACAACGGGGAGGTATATAATTACGAAAAGCTACGTGAGGTACTTGTGAGGAAGGGCTACAATTTCACCTCCGGAACGGATACAGAGGTCGTCGTTGCCTCTTATATGGAGTGGGGGGAGAGGTGTGTTGAAAAATTCAACGGAATGTGGGCCTTCGCCATTTACGATCCGGGGAGGAGAAGGATATTCTTAAGCAGGGATAGGCTGGGGATCAAACCCCTCCACTACCTCCTAAAGGAGGGGAGGCTAATCTTCAGCTCAGAGATAAAGGGTATCCTCCAGCATCCTATTAAAAGGGAAGTTGACGAGGAGGTACTCTTTGATTACCTTTACTATAACCTGGAAGACCATACAGAAAGGACCTTTTTCAAGGGTATAAAGAGGCTACCCCCGGGGCACAACGCCATCTTTCACCTTAAGAGAGGAGAACTGCATATCGCCCGGTACTTTCAGTTGAAGGCTGGGGAGGGGATTAAAGGGGAGGTTGAGGGCTTCAAGGAGGTATTCAGAAGGGCAGTCAAGAGGAGGATGAGGGCTGACGTTCCCGTTGGAAGCTGTTTGAGTGGTGGTATTGACAGCTCCTCAATAGCCTGTACCATGAGGTCTCTATTGTCTGAGGGTGAGATAGAGGCTTTCTCCCTCATCTTCCCGGGGAAGGACATTGATGAGAGCTCTTATCAGAAGAAGGTGGTTGAGAGGTGCAGACTCAAGTGGAACACCACCACCTTTACCATGGAGGAGATCCTAGAAGATCTGGACGACCTCATCTACACCCAGGAGGAACCATTCCAGACCTTCAGCATCTACGCCCAGTACCGCCTTATGAAACTGGCCAGGGAGAGGGGAATCAAGGTCCTCCTGGACGGCCAGGGGGCGGACGAAATCCTAGGGGGCTACCACTACTTCTTCAGTTTCTATCTGGCTGAGCTCTTCAGAGGGTTGAAGTGGGGCAGGTTTATCAGGGAGGTGAGGGCTTATAAGAGGGTCCACGGCAAGTATCCTCCAAGAGAGAACTTCATACTATCCCTCCTCCCTAAGCCGCTTGTGAGGAGGCTCTGGAGGAGGAACTTCCTCTATCTCAAAGAGGACTTCATAAGGAGACATGAGGGGAGGAGAAGCAGGGATCCCATCTGGGAGGCAAAGAGCTTCAAGGAGGCCTCCACCATATCGGAAACCTACCTCATGCTTCCCCAGCTCCTCCGCTTTGAGGATAGAAATTCCATGAGGTGGAGTGTGGAGAGCAGGGTTCCATTCTGCGATCACGAACTTGTGGAATACACTCTTTCCCTCCCCACAGAGGAGATCATAGGCTCGGGGGAAACTAAAAGGGTGCTGAGGAGGGCCATGAAGGGAATACTTCCGGAGAGTGTGAGGCTGAGGAGGGATAAAATAGGCTTTGCAACCCCGGACAAGGACCTTCTGAGGACGGAGGAGGGAAGAAGGTTTGCGGAGGAGATTATAGGCTCGGAGAGCTTTAGGAAGAGGCCCTACTGGGATCAGAAGGTGCTTGAAGGGCTCCTGAAGGAGCACATCTCCGAGAAAAAGAACCACGCAGGGGTGCTGTGGAAGTGCATAATTGTTGAGCTCTGGCTCAGGAGGTTCATTGATGGGCAGTGAGCTGCTTGTGGTGACCAATTACTTCCCTGACAGGGATAATCGCTTCTCCGACGGGACGTTCGTCAAGGAGCTCCTCATGGAGCAGGAGAGGTTCTTTGACTCCATAACAGTGCTTGCTCCCCAGCCCTGGAAGCCCTGGAACATGAACAGGGAGAGGAGGAATTACACCTTCGGAAAGGTGATGGTGCACTTTTTGAGGTATCTCTTTTTCAACACCCCCCGATTCATGCGCAGGCACGGTGAGATCCTCTTCCAGAGGGCTAGAAGACTGGTGAGAGGTGGGGATTTTGAAGCAGTTCACGCGCACTTCTCATGGCCTGCAGGATACGCAGCTTTCAGGATGGGTGAGGAGCTCGGTGTCCCCTCGGTGATAACAGTCCATGAGAGCATAGACTGGCTTGAGGTGGAGTATAAGGAGGGTGGGGGGGTGCACGATGCTTGGAGGGGGGCGGACGCATTGACAAGGGTGAACCGGAGGGACATCCCCCTCCTTGAAGAGTTCAACCGGAGGGTCTTCCACGTTCCTAACGGGTACGATGAGAGGAGGTTCAGACCCCTGGACAGGATAGAGGCTAGAAGGAAGCTCTCTCTTCCGGAGGAGGGGGAGATACTTTTCTCCTTGGGCGGCCTGGTTGAGAGGAAGGGGTTCCATCACCTAGTTGAGGCCATGGCCCATGTTGTGAAGGAGAAGGGGGACGTAAGGCTTTATATAGGGGGCAGGGGGGAGATGCGGGAGAGGCTCCTCAGCCGCATAAAAGAGCTCAGACTTGAGGAACACGTACACCTCCTGGGGTATGTGGAGGACAAGGAACTCCCCCTATGGATGAACTCCTCGGACCTCTTCGTTTTTCCAAGCCTCTACGAGAGCTTCGGTATAGCGGTCCTGCAGGCCCTTGCGTGCGGAACTCCAGCGGTGGCCACAATAAACGGCGGGAGCGAGGAGGTCATAACATCTCCTGAGCAGGGAATTCTGCTGCCCCCGGGGAAACCGAAAGAACTCGCCCGGGGGATTATAGAAGCACTTGAGAGAGAGTGGAACAGGGCGAGAATAAGAAAGAGCGTTGAGGATTTAACATGGAAGAAGGTGGCGAAGAGGTATATGGAGGTCTATCAGAAGGTAGTCAAATGAGGGGCAACGGTGTCACCAGAGGGATGGGAAAAAACGTGTTCCTGCTTGGAATCACTAGTTTTCTCAACGACTTCAGCAGTGAGATGATAATGCCCATCCTCCCGATGTTTCTCCTCTCTCTGGGTGGGGGCGGCTTTGTGGTGGGGGTGGTTGGAGGTCTCAGGGACAGCCTCTCAAGCCTCCTGAAGGTGATCTTCGGCCACATATCCGATAGAACTGGTAGGAGGAAGGTCTACGTCACCTCCGGCTACATCACATCATCCCTGTTCAAACTCCTGCTTGCCCTCTCAAAGGCGTGGCAACACGTCCTTCTTTTCACATCTCTGGAGAGGGTGGGGAAGGGGATGAGGACGGCGGCAAGGGACGCCATAATAGCAGATTCAATCCCTACGGAGAGGGGGAGGGGTTTTGGGATCCACAGGGCCCTTGACACCTCCGGGGCAGTTGCAGGCTCCGCAACGGTCCTCCTTCTGCTTCTCTATCTCAACCCCCCCTTCCGCCGCATAATCCTCCTCGCTGCGCTGCTGGCATTCCTATCCCTCCTACCCCTTGCCCTGGTTAAAGAGGTGAGAGGCAGAAGGGGTACAGAGGGATTCTTAATGAGCCTGCGTGCTCTCCCTTCACCGCTGAAAAGGTTTATCGTCGCATCCACAATATTCTCCCTGGCGAACTTCAGCTACATGTTCTTCATCTTAAAAGCCCACGAGGCCTTCCCGGGGGAGCTCTCAGTAGCCCTTCCTGTTCTCCTCTACCTACTCTTCAACATCTTCTATGCGGCCTTCTCCATCCCCTTCGGGAGGCTATCTGACAGGGTGGGAAGAAGGCCTGTTATAGCCTCCGGTTACCTCCTCTTCTCTCTCACCTCACTGGGGTTCACCCTCGCCCGGGGTGCCCTCCTCTACGGGGTTCTCTTCGCCCTCTATGGGGTGGTCTATGCAATAGTGGATGGAAACCAGAGGGCATATGTATCAGACCTCTCCCCCGGGGAGCTCAGGGGAACGGCACTGGGCTCCTATCACACCTTAGCGGGCCTCGCTGCCCTCCCCGGAAGTATCATTGCCGGGCTTCTCTGGGAGGTCAACTCCTCCATGACATTCTTATATGGTGCCCTCATGGCTTCTGCAGCTTCTATTGTGCTCCTCTCCCTGATGGGAGAAAAACATAAGGAGAGAAGGCCTCTCCAGTAGCATGTAGGTGATCTAATGGCAGAGGATTGTGTTATAGAAACAAGGAATCTCACAAAGAAGTTCAGAGATGTTCTAGCGGTGGACAGGCTGAAAGCGGCGCTCTCTCGGTGGTTTTGGCATATCCAGTGAAGAGGATTGAGGTAGTTCTGGGGAAGTTCCTGGGCCTCTCCTCAGTGGTGGCCTCCTCCGTCATAATCGGCTTCGGAAGCGCTGGAGTGATCATATCTTTGGCCACGGATTGGTCGGAGTGGAAGGACTATGGAATTTTCATGCTCCTCACAATACTGCTTGGGGTGCTCTACATAAGCCTCTCGGTGTGTTTCTCATCCCTTATGAAGAAGCGATCCACAGCGTTGGGAGCGGGGGTTCTGATCTTTTTCTGGGGAATGATAATCGGCTCAATATGGCTCGGCATATATGCAGCTACGGGGGGCTCGCTCACAGAACTGTATACCGGTAGCGTTGATAAATTTCCCTCCTGGTTCTGGCACGAAATCTTCTTAAGCCCCCAGGACGGTAATCAAGCTGCCACCATGCTAGCCTTCGGACAGAAGGAGATCATGGGCTTCACCTTTGAGATGCCCCACTGGGTCAACCTGAAAAACATTGTTCTAGCTCAGTTAATATGGACAGCGGTACCGCTCCTTCTCTCTATCTACTTCTTCAGGAGAAGGGATATATGAGGTCTGAGGATGTCATTTTATGTTTTCATGAGGGTTTTAGAATCATCCCCGAGGAGGTATGATAGGGGGATATATCTGCTAACCCTTGGAAGACTGAATGAGGTCTATATGAGAGGCTTATCTCCAACGTGGAAGAGGGCTCCAGGGTCCTTCTCACATGTAATTACTCCCTCACCGTGGGGAGGGTAAAGAGGGTCCTTGAGAGGGCTGGAATAGACTATTACCTGTTGGTGGCTAGCAGCGGGGGCATCAATGTCTGGTGCTCCGCTGCGGGGGACCATCTCACAAATCACAGGTTATCTCAGGCCCCATCCAAATGCATCCAGTGTGGTGCATGTATTGTGCAATGCCCTGTGGATGTCCTCTCCTTCAAGGGTGCGGGTGGGGGGTGGTTACCCCGGAGAGTGTGAGGAGATACCGGTTGAATCTCCTGGGGGAGAGGTCAGTTAAGGTATGAGAGGTGGACTCTGATGGGTGATGTGTTGAAGGAGCGCTACTTTTGCCGTGAAACCCTAGAAAAAAAGGCATTGGCGATGCTCAACAACCCGGAGATTTACAGAAGGCCATATGAAATAAAACGGGAGGGTGTGGCACTTTTAATACTGGACATGCAGAAATACTTCCTGGAGAGCACCTCTCATGCATATGTCCCAAGTGCCCCGGCGATAATTCCAAAGATCAAGGCTTTGATGTCCTCCTTCCTCAACAACCGACTACCTGTAATCCTTACGCGACATGTTAACACTGAAGAGGACGCAGGATTTATGAAAAGATGGTGGAGAGAGATTATCATTGAGGAGAACCCGCGGAGTGAAATAATCCCCGAATTGGTCATGCCAGACTCCCTTGTATTGAAAAAGTCTCAATATGATGCGTTCTACAACACCCCCCTTGAGAGCATCTTGAAGGAAGAGGGTGTTGAGCAAGTGGTAGTGACCGGTGTTATGACTCACCTCTGCTGCGAAACCACCGCCAGAGCGGCAGCTGTGAGGGGATTTGAGGTCTTCTTTCCTGGGGATGCTACAGCCACATATAAAGAGAGTTTTCACAGGGCAACACTGTTGAACCTCTCTCATGGCTTCGCACATGCGATTATGAGCGACGATATAATAAACTCCTTGAGGGGAATGGATGAGGGAGAGTAGAGTTATCATAATAGGGGCTGGCCCCGCCGGTGTAGCTGCAGCGATACAATTGAAGCGCTACGGGATAGAACCCCTTCTCATAGAGAAGGAGGATGTCGGCGGACTCCTTAAGAATGCAAATCTAGTGGAGAACTACCCCGGCTTCCCTCAAGGTGTGACCGGGCCGGAGCTGGTGAGGCTGCTGAAGGAACATCTTAAGAGGGCCGGCTTTGAACCTGTGTATGAAGAGGTTGTGCGAGTGGATTTCACTGAAGATAGCTTCATTGTTGAGACCCCTAAAAGGAGTTATGCGTCAGCTACAGTGGTGGTGGCCACCGGCACAAAACCCAAAAGGCCAGCGGAGACCCTCCTGAAGGAAGGTGCTGAAGATCTTACTTTCTATGAGGTTCATCCATTACTCCACCTGAGGGATGGGAGAGTTGCCATTGTGGGTGCAGGGGATGCAGCCTTTGACTACGCCCTCAACCTCTCCAGAAGGAATAGCGTCCTCATACTGAACAGGGGGGTGGAAGCAAAATGCCTCCCTCTCCTTTTCAAAAGAGCCATGGAGAGAAGAGAGATCACCTACCACCCTGATACACACATCAGAAGTGTTGAGAAGGTAGAGGGAGGCCTTAGGCTCTCCTGCCAAGTGGGCGGCAGGGAGAGAGATATATATGCCACACATCTTCTCTTCGCGACGGGCAGAGAACCCTGTCTGGACTTTATGAGCGATAGATTGAAAAAAGGTCTTCGCATGGGGGAGGTTATAAAAGGACTTTATCTCATAGGGGATGTAAAGAATGGGATTTACAGGCAGGCGGCTATAGCAGCGGGAGATGGTATAAGGGTCGCCATGGAGATATATATGATGGAGAAGGAAGGTAGATCTCATGAGGGTCACGGGAAGGATAGGCAGAGATGACATCGCTGTGGTCTACACGGCGGATATGGGGGAGGGGAGGATGGTGGAGTTCGTTGAGTCGGTTCAACCACCTATCCCAAGAGATGAGAAATGGGTACTCATAATATCAACCCTCTGCGGCTGTCCCGTAGGCTGCCGCTTCTGTGATGCAGGATCTCTTGATTATCGGGGCCCCCTATCCCGGGATGATATGCTGGCCCAGATTGATTTTCTGGTGAAGATGAGATATCCCTCCGGGAGGGTCCCAGTGAAGAAGTTCAAGATACAGTTCGCCAGAATGGGGGAGCCCGCATTCAACAGAGAGGTACTTGAGGTACTTGAGGCTCTCCCGGGGATGTATACAGCCCCCGGGCTCATGCCCTGTATCTCTACAATTGCACCGGAGGGGAGTGAGAGGTTCTTTGATGGGCTGATGGAGATCAAAAAGAGACTTTACAGGTATAGATTCCAGCTCCAGTTCTCCATACACACCACCGATGAAAGGCTAAGGGATTGGCTTATGCCGGTTAAGAAATGGAGTTTTGAGAAGATATCCCGCTATGGGGAGGCTTTCTACGACGATGGTGGGAGGAAGATCACATTGAACTTTGCCCTTGCTGACGGAATGCCCGTTGAGCCGAAGGTCCTTCTGAGATACTTCTCTCCCGAGCTCTTCCTCATCAAGATAACTCCTGTAAACCCAACATATCAGGCTGTTAAGAACAAACTCTCCTCTGATAGGGTCTCCCGGGAGTGGGGAAGGATAATTGAACGGCTCAGCTCATCGGGGTACGAGGTCATACTCAGCATTGGTGAGCTGGAGGAGAACCGAATTGGAAGCAACTGTGGCCAGTATATCACAGCGTGCCAGAAGGAGAGGAGATCCGTTAGAGGGGCTTACTCCTACAGGCCCCAGCGGGTCCATGAGGAGGTGAGAATGTGATCAGAAGGATATGGGATGTAACCCTCACTGTTGGAGATTTGAAGAGGGCGGTTAACTTCTACGAAGGGGTCCTTGGCCTTCAAAAGAAATACGAGTATAAGGACTATGCAGGCTTTGACTGTGGAGGGGTGGAGATAGGTCTGAAGACGTGGGGGGAGAGAGAAGCGCCCAGGAAGGGTGAGCCGTGTATAGATTTTCTCGTGGATGACTTAGATGAAGCCTACGCGAATCTGAAGAGGAACAACGTGGAGATTGTAGAAGGGCCGGAGAGCACTCTCTGGGGCAGCCGCTATCTTCTCTTTTCCGATCCTGATGGAAACATCCTGCAGATGGTTGAGATCAACTGGACGGAGTATTTCAGGGCGTGCGCACCCAAGTGAATTCAGGTGGATGAATCCGCCTGAACCTCCCCTCAACGACCTTTACTTATCAAAAGTGGTGAAGAGGCTATGGTATCCTTCTACGTTGAAACGAGGAACCTGACAAAGAAATACAGGAACCTTGTGGCTGTGGACAGGCTGAACCTGAGAATCAAAAAGGGCGAGATCTACGGCCTTGTGGGTCCCAACGGAGCGGGCAAGACCACAACCATAAAGATACTCTGTGGAATTCTAAGAGCCACTTCGGGGGAGGCATACATTCTCGGAAGGAGGCTCCCGGACAAGAGGGTTATGGAACGAATTGGCTACATGCCCCAGGAGACCGCCCTATATCGGGGGCTTACCGTCAAACAGAACATAGAGTTCTTCGGCAGCCTCTACGGCCTTGAGAGGGAGATGCTGAGAGAGAAGGTGGAGGTGCTGCTCTTCAATTCCTCCCCTTCATCGTACTGGCCGCCTTTCTTCTAACTGGAATATTCTGGCCCCTTGAGGCTATACCCTCCTGGCTCAGACCAGCCTCCTATCTTGTGCCCCCCACATATGCCGCTGACGCCTGCAGGGCAGTTATGCTCAAAGGCTGGGGGATCAGGATGATATGGCAGGACATCGTCTCGCTTCTTGTATTCGCCGCCGTATTCCTCCTCCTGGCTCAATGGAACCTTAAAAGAAGGGGCTGAGGACCTATATGCACAGCTCTTCACCAATGTTCAAGGACCCAAGGATATCGCCCCCACTGGGAGGGTGGCAAGGGTGGAGGGCTGGCATTTTCCTCTGTGGGGAAGAGAGCAGCTGACTCTCCTCCAGGACATAACAGGTTTTATCATGGTTGGCCTGGTTCTTTTGCACTTCGCAGTAAATTACAGATTATACAGAAGTGAGCTTAAAGGGCTCTTTAAAAAGAAAGAGATGATCACATGTCCCTGAAACTCTCATTGGTAAGGGTAATCTACCGGGTGAAGGGCCTTTTTGAAGATCCTTTAGAACTCTTCAGGGAATGTGGTGTGAAAGAGAACGAGAA
>Ga0164318_10008297_pt1 | contig 10089 bp, 13 predicted proteins | sample GuaBasSedimGuay9_FD_113734 | JGI IMG/M metagenome (GOLD analysis project Ga0164318, IMG submission 113734) | Subseafloor sediment microbial communities from Guaymas Basin, Gulf of California, Mexico - Guay9, Core 4571-4, 0-3 cm | ecosystem: Environmental > Aquatic > Marine > Hydrothermal vents...
AAAAACTACGGAGTCTACCACGCAACAGGAGAACCCCTAAAAAAATACAAATTAGACAACATCCTGAAAGAACACCTGAATTCAGGAAAACATCTTTTCGATGTTTTCCTGATAATAAAAGCATTAATCGTAAACCGACTTGAAGATCCGTGCAGCAAACTCAGCGCTTGCGAGTGGATGCAAAATGAATATCCTGAAGAAATAAATCCCCAACCCCAAAACATATATTCATCTTTAGACAATTTGAAGGAAAAAATTGCCAAATCGCAATGTACGGATATTCAAGATTGCTCTTTTGATTGAGAAAATCATTGAAAGATTTTCTCCAGAAAACGGGAGGAAGATTATCATCGAGTTGAAGAGGGTAAGAATTGCAGAACTTCAGATCCTGGTTTTGACCAAATTCTTTTTAACGAATTCCTTGGAAGAAAGAAACAGAATTTTTAGGCGAATTGGAATAGGTTCTCCGGCAATATAATTTGTGCGTCTACAAATTTTTGTTTAACCTGAGAATGCAGCAGGTATTGGAGGAAGTGTCAAAGTTGAGTTTAAAGTTGGTGCGGATTGTTGGATTTATTTAAATTTAATCCTAAAACAGTTGTAACACCCAGTTTTAAGAAAGAAAACAAGATTTATTATGATGACCGGTAAGATAATGATTTATACTGGAGATGGGGAGGGTAAAACAACCGCGGCGATGGGTCATGCAATAAGATTTGCGGGATATGGAAAAAAAGTGGCTATTTTGCAGTTTATGAAGGGCAGGAAAACCGGGGAATATAGGTTTTTTGACACAAACAAACTGGTTGATTTGTATCTATTTGGACCTCCTTTCTTTTTGGCAACAACCCAGGCAACTTTAGGAGGATGGACTGAAGGGAAAAATGTTGAATTTGTTTCCCTTGAAATGTTCAGAGAAAAGAGAAAAGGAAATGGTCGGGTTGCTGCGGATAAACTTGCATCAAATCTGAGAAAAAGTTCTTTTGAAACCCACAAAAAGAAAGCAAAAAAAGGAATTGAGTTTGTGAATAAACTGCTCTTGAAAAAAGAGCATAAATTAATAATTCTTGATGAGATTTTATACGCAATTAAATTTAAACTTGTGGAAGAAGATGAACTTATTTCAATTCTGGAAAGGAGAAAAAATGTGAATTTTATTTTAACAGGGAGATTTGCATCAGAGAGAATTATTAAAATGGCTGATTTAGTCACGCAATTGGGAGAAGAAAAACATTATTTTTATAAGGAGAAAAAGGCATTTCCGGGGTTGGATTTTTAATTAATTTGATTAAGTTATGATAGACGCCCATTGTCATCTTGAGCAGAAAGATTACAACCCTGATAGGGACGAAGTAATTTTGAACTGCAAAAAGGAGTTGAAAGCTGTTGTTACCTGTTGCGCACATCTAAGAGATTTTAAGAAAAGTCTGGAGATTATTAAAAAATATAAAAACTTTGTTTTTCTCACAGCGGGTTTCCACCCCGAATATATCTCTGAAGTTCCTGAAAATGAAGTGAATAAATACTTTGAAGAACTCAAAAAAAATAAAAAACTTTTGGTGGGGATTGGAGAGTGCGGTCTGGATTATCACTGGGTCAAGGAAGAAAAATGGAGGGAAAAACAAAAGGAACTTTTTGTTAAACACATAAATCTCGCAAAAGAATTGAACTTGCCTTTGGTGATTCATTCAAGGAATGCGGAAAAAGAGTGTCTTGATATTTTGAGAGAACAAAAAGCGGAGAGAGTGTTATTGCATTATTTTTCTGATAAAGATTTAATCCCTGAGGTGATTGAAGCCAATTATTTTGTGTCTGTGAATACCTCGGTTTTCAGGAGCAAGACAACAAAGAAAATAATCAAGAGGATGCCAATTGAAAAACTGATGACTGAGACAGATGCCCCGTGGTTGGGTTTTGGGAAAAGAAATACCCCTCTTTCAGTCAGGATGGTTGCGGAGAAAATCGCTAAAATAAAAGATTTGAATTTTGAGGATGTTGATAAAATAACCACTGAAAATGCTGTTAAGTTTTTTGGTTTGGAAAATTTATGAAGTCGGGGATAAATATTTTATCCTTATTATTTTGTTGTGGATTTAATGGACACAATGAATAATTCTGCACAGAATACAGAGCATATTTTTACAACAAATTTCGAGAATTTTGCAATGCTTGTTGATTTTGGCGATTCGGAAGCAAATAATGTATATGAATTGGTGGATTGGAATACTGTAATCAAAGATTCTTATACTAATTACAGGGCTATAGGATACAACTTAAACTGTAGGTCTTAATTCTGATTATCGGGGGGTGTAGGGTACATCAACAGATAGTTATTAATCCTCAAGAAATCCATTAACAATCAAATCTATTGCTTCCTGTTCATTCAAACCTCGGGATTTTAAATAATTTAATTCTTCTTCGGAAATTTTACCGATTGAAGCTTCATGAGTTATCTGGGATTGATTGTCCCTGCACACAAGTTCAGGAATTAATATTAACTCAGCGGTTTTGTGGATTGGAAGTCCCTGACAGTCAAGGTGCCCTTTGCATTCTGCTTCAGTTGTAATTCTTGAATGCGACAGAATTTTTGCGTTTTCTTTTCCAACAAGCCTCAGTTTAAGAATTCCAGAAGAATCTTTCCCTTTTAGAATTATATTGTCATTAATCTCCAGATCTGTGTTCTCGCAATTCCCAATAATTTTTATGTTTGCGGTTGAATTTTCAAGACAAATAACCTCTGTGTTTAATTTTATTTTTTTTGGGGTTGAATTAATTTTATAATCATAGTTAAGTTTTGAACCATTTTCAAGAATAAATTCATAATTTGTATCAACAATATCTTCATTGCCCCACGCATGAATATGATTATATTCCAGAACAGCATTTTCTTTCAATATGATTTTACCTGAAGATATGTGCCTGCCGCAAAGATCTTTTTTAAGTGAGTTGCAGGAACCTTGTAAGTTTATTTTAAGATTTTTTTCAATAATTATCAGATTCTGAAGATTCTGGCTCACAGATTCTGAAGCAATGTTCATGCAGGTGGTGATGGGTAAATTAATCTGTTCCTTAATCCAGATAAAATATCCTTCTTTTGGTTCTCCTTTAAAATATTCTCTGATCCACTCATATTTTTTTATTGCCATATTACTTGGCAGAATTTCCATTCCTTTTATTTTTGTTATGTTTACTTCATGGTCCATCTGCGTGTAATTCGCATTCTCTGCATTTTTCATATCCATATTTTTTTATAGTTTTTAAAACTCTCTTGTAATTATTTTCCTCGCATATAATTTTTCCATCCACTAATACATTGATTATTTCTGGTTTCAGAAAATTAAGGATTTCCCCGCTATGCGTAATTACAAGAACTGAAACATTTTTATCAATTAATTCCTTTTTTATAATTTTGCTCACTTTTTCAAGTTTGTTAATATCTAGCCCGGAATCAATTTCATCAAAAATTACAAGTTTTGGATTCAAGGAAATTACCTGCAATAATTCAGATATCTTTTTCTCCCCTCCGGAAAAATTAAGGTTTACGCTTCTGTCAAGTACCCCTGGGTTTGCTCCGAGTTCCTCAGGTTCAATTTTCTTTTTTGAGATTTTATCAAGCAATTTGGAAAGTTTTACTCCTTTTATTGTTGGAGGGTTCTGCCAGGCTATTGCAAGACCTAGATTTATTCTTTCTTCAGTTGGAAGTTTGGTGATATCCAGACCATTAAATAAGATACTGCCCCCAGCAATTTCATATCTGGGATTTCCCGCAAGTACCTGAACTAAAGTACTTTTTCCTGAGGCATTGGGACCTAAGAGAGCATGGGTTTCCCCTGAATTTATTTTCAGATTCATTCCTTTCAATATCTCCTTTTCTCCTGATTTTACCTTTAAATCCTTAATTTCAAGAACCATAAAATATTTTCTAATTTTTTTAGTTAACTCTTTAAATAAAATCATTAATCATTAATTAATGGTAAAACAAATTATCAAAAGGTGCTTTAACCTCAGACTTTTCTTTTGCTGAGAGTATATTAAATTGGTCTTATTTATGTGAATATGGTGAAAGAGAATTAGAAGAACATAATCACTATTGGAAAGAACTTCAGAAAATTTCAGATAGTTTGAGAGAATATATAATAAATGGAAAAATCCAGAAGAATTAATAGGTGAATATATCTATGATAAGTATGGAGAATCACTTGAAGAACGAATGAATTTTGTTTGTATTAAAAAACAGCAGGAATCTGCAGAAGAATGTTTATCTGGATATGGTAAAATTACAGAAAATAATTTGGAAGAAATAAATCATAGAATTGTGGTTGGGCTTAAAAACGATGAGTATAATGAAGATATAATATTTCGATGAGCTTAATTATAAAAAAGAGCCCTTATTTAACTGTTTTATAGATTCCAATGAACTACCCACCGTTCGCTCCGCTCACTTCGCAGCACATTCATTAGCTTTGCTAATGGTGTCCATATGTCATCCATCGCTCCAAAATTCTCCTCCCCACAATTTTTCTTTTAATTTCAGGAACTTCTTAAAAACCTGAATTGCAAGAATACTTTTGCAAATCTGCATTATTCTGGATGGTGAATACAATCGTTTTTCTCTGAAAAACGGTGCATCGTTTCTGAAAGAAACGAATGTCTTGGAGCTCCTTCCACAACAATATGGAGTGGATTATCATCAAATCCGAGAGCATCAAAATTAAGATAATAACGCTTTTCAATACCTTTGCAGATTATTTTTATGAATTCAAATATCTTATCAGTTAACAGATTCTTTCTGAATTTTATTACAAAAACCATGTGATATCTGATGCGATATGTGCAAGTGATGCGTGACGGACTTCCATAACTCAAAAAGAATTATTAATCATTTATCGCAGCAAGCTGCGGGGTATTAAACCTATTGGGAAATAAAAAATATTGAGAAAAAGGATTACAAGTTTTGTTATATATAAAAATGATGAACCTGGATATCTATTTAGTTGATGGGGCTATTATAACGCTTTCGGTAAATAGATCTATTAAAAAACTGGATAAAAAATACAATTAAAAGAAAATCCAACAATTAAAATATTTTGTAAAAATAATGCTGTAGAAATATTAACTCATACAGATAAAAAATATAATGCTGTAGAAATATTAACTCATACAGATAAAAAATATAATGAAATATTAGAGGGGTTTATGAAAATGGTTAATTTAATAGATGCCAACAAATATGTAAACTTAATCATCCCTGAAGAAATAGAAAATGAGACGATACCTGAAAATTATGTAAGATTGACCTTTTCAAAACCAATTTCGATTCAGGTTAAAACTGGAAATATGACTGCGCAAGAAATTATTATCATATTATCTGGAAGAGATAAAAATTTAGCCTTCATAAACACTGGAGAAAATTGAAACACCAGAACTCAGGAAAAAAGCGCAAATAAATTAATATCTCTGAGTGAACGTAACAAAATTCAATAAAAATCATCTATAATATTGCAGACAACAAAGCCTGAAAAACATAAGTCAACATTAAGAAAAGCACGGAGAATAAAAGAACAAAAATAAATTTTCTGTTGTCCAAAATAATAATTTTCTCAGATTTAAACTGTTTTCTTAAAGAAGATTTAATATTCCTGGTTTTTAAGTAAATTGCGGCGACTACGAAACCAATTAATGTCAAGAAATTAAATAATCCAAACAGAGCAAATTTCCTTTTATATATCTTATCTTTTCTAAATACAAAAATCCCCGCAAACAAACTGGCTAAACAGGAACACAACGCAAATATGATAAGAGATAAAATACCTGAATTAGAATGCAAAAGATTTATAAAACTAACCTTAATTAGAGCTGAGTTCTCCACCCATAAGTCATTCACAAGATACTTAGAGGGCGCGTCTATGAAAATCTTTGTGTATTTTAAATCTCTCCGCATATCTTCCCATATAAGCTCATCATTAACATATCCTGTAAATTCTTTTATTGCATGTTGCCCTTCAAAAAAATCTGATAATTCTTCAGGTACGGGATAAGATTCATCAACTAGATAATAAACCCCAGAAAATTATTTTCTCTAATTTGAGTTATTTTTTTAAAATTTAAATTATTGATTAGCCCGTAAACATTGCGGAAAAAGAATACATTCTTCAACCTATAGACCAAACAAGCGAAATCTTTATATAGTTTAAATCCATATAATAAAATGCTTTTTTAACCAGAAAGTGATATAAATTTAAAAAAAGTAAATGAAATATGTTAAAAAAAGGAAAAAAATCAGGGCTTAGTTGCCCTGAATGTGGTTCGAATGAAATATTAAGTGACAGTTCAAAAGGAGAGAATATCTGTTCCAAATGCGGTTTAATCCTAAATGATGGTATGATTGATACCCAACAGGACTGGAGAGCATTTGATTCAGAAGAACTTGAAAAAACAGCAAGAACTGGAGCCCCATTGACAAGAATGCGACATGACAAAGGAATTGGAACAGAAATCGGTAAAAGCAAAGCAGAACTGTTTAAAGTTTCCGCCGGGAAAAGAGGACAATACTTCAGAATAAAAAACTGGCAAAAGAGACTTGTAAGCAGCAAAGACAGAAACTATGGTTATGCTTTATCTGAACTTGAAAGAATCTCCTCAGCATTGAGCCTTCCTTCAAATTTGCAGGAAGAAATAGGCGCAATGTATGAGAAAGCTCTTGAAGAAGGACTTGTAAAAGGAAGAAGCATTGAAGCCGTAATAGGTTCTCTTGTTTATGCATTATCAAGAGAATACAAATCACCAAGATTAATGTCCGAGATTTGCGAGGTTTCAGGAGTTGATAAAAGAGATTTGGGAAGAACTTATAGATATGTTGCAAGAAAACTTAACCTGAGAGTAATCCCCGCAAAAGCGATTGATTATGTTCCAAGGTGCGCAACTTTGCTTAAATTAAGCGATAAATCCCAAGTAAGAGCAAAGCAATACCTGACACAAATAAAAAGCGAAGAGGAAGTTTCAGGAAAAGGTCCTATTGGATTGGCAGCGGCAACCTTATACATAGCTGCAATAATGAATGGCGAGGAAATCTCTCAAAGAAAAATCGCAGAAGCAATTGGAGTAACAGAAGTTACAATAAGAAACAGATGCAAAGATATTGCAAAGAGTCTTGGAATAGAAGATAGCGTGGACAAAAAAATGAAAGAAATTGAAGCATTGCAAAAAAACAGATTGGATGAAGAATCTTTGTAGATTAATGATATTTTTAATTTTTGGTTTTAATTAATTGTTTGGGTGGAGTGAATATAGGAGGTATCAAAAGAATTGTAAATATTGTATCCAACATATAATAATTTAATTATTATTTATCATAAATCCGGAAGTAAGGTGGGATTAAAAAACCTTTAAACATTCCTGCACCTCAGCAAGAGCCTGACCTCTTAAAGACCTTGGGACAATCAAACCTTTTGAATTGGCAAGAATTTCCGCACCAGGGAAACCCTCGTAAAATGCGCATCTCTTAAATTTAACCCCTAAAGTTTTTTCAAGAATATCCAGTTCTGTGTCTTTGCATTTCTCATGAACAACACCTCCCTGATTTGTAACAACTGCGAGAGCCCCTGGGAAAGGCAAATCTGAAATCGTTATTGCTTCTGTTTTTAATCCTAATTTTTCCTCGAAAAACTGTTTTTTATCTCTTAAATAAGGAGACAGAACGCAACCTTTGTCATTGCACAAAATTAAGTTTCCAAGTGTTGTAAATAAACCATCTAATCTAACAACTTCTTTATCCAAAGTCTTTATTTCCCTGTCAGAAACAACATCTGACACAAAAATATACTTTGAATTTCCAGCTGAAAACAGTCCCAGCATGAAAGAATTATAAAAACTGGTCTTTTTCACAGGAGTGCCCAGAGCCTCTGAAATCTTATTAACCTGCCTTATTGGTATTTCCTCCGGAAGATAACAACAACTCTCTGTTGCCAAACCCAATAATCCTAAAGTGGTGCTCCCAAAAAACTCTGTCTGGTAAATTCCCATAAATTAATTCTTAGATACCTTTTAAACAGTTGTTTTTTAGGGAAATGCAACGTAAACCCTCTGTTTTTTCACGAATTTTAACTCTTAGCTCTTTTATATACAAATTCTTCATGGGTGTATGATTTTGCCATTCAAAAAATATATTGGCAAAAAGATTTATAAATTAATTAGAATATAATTGTGCGACACAGCATTGGAAACAAATATTTTCTCCAATAGGGTCTTAAAAAATTTACAATACTTTTTTTATTTATTATCTCCTAAATCTTTCTCAATATTTAAAAGGGTTTCTTTCTGGAAATCATAGATTTGTTTGCATCCTCCTTTAACCATCTCCATTAATTTATCAAGTTCTTCTTTTGTCATAATACCGTCCATCTGCAACAAAAGTATTTCGTCTTTAAGAGGGAAATAAGCGATGGGTATATCAATATCTCCTTCTGTGTCTTCTTTTCCCGCAACATCCAAAATTAATGTGTCTTCAACTTTTCCCGCAGAACAACTTGATACCATATCCCTCATTGGAATTCCCGCAAGAACCAAAGCCATTGATGCCGCATTTATTGCTGCACATCTTGTGCTTGCATCAGCTCCAAGAATATCTATGTTTATGATTATTTTTGTTTTTGGCAAATCTTCAAGTATAATTGCTCTTTCAAGAACTCTTTTAATCACAGAAGAAATCTCAACACTTCTTCTTGAGAATCCAGGTCGGTTTCTATCATCAGTTGAAAAAGGGAGCATTGTGTAATTTACTTCAAGCACTGCTTTCTCAGAATTTTCAAGGAACCTTGGGTATACTTCCATTGGACCGTAAACTGTTGCTACCGCAATTGTGTCTCCGATACTGAACATTGCGGAACCCTCTGTGCTTCTGCTTACATTTAGTTCTGCTTTCAATTCCCTCAACTCATCAAGTTTTCTTCCGTCTAATCTTACCCCGTCTTTTATTAATTTATTTTCCATTTTTTAATTCACCTTCTAAATATTTACTAATTCTATCCGTTAAACCTGAAATATGAGCTTCCCTGCTTATCTTCTCAATTACTTTAACCACAATTCCCGCATTATCTCCTTTTATCCATACAACTCCATTCTGACCAACCAAAATATGGGTTTTTGTTTTTTCCTGTATCATTTTAATCATGCTTGCATTTTTTCCTATAATTCTTGGAACTTTTGAAGGGGACACGCTTGCCATTCTTCCTCCCTCAAGTTTTTTGGCTTCGTTCATTTTCATTGATAATTTTATTCTGTCCGAGATTTCTGCGATTTCCGCGTAAATCCAGGTTCCTGGCTTGTACTGCTGCATTAATTCTTCCTGCTCCATAAACCTTGAAGATACATCGCTAAGGTATAAAAATGAAGGTGCCGGTGAAGTCATATTAACAATGAAAAAAGGGTAATTAAAATCCTTTATTCTGCCTATTATTCTGTCCCCGACCATTGGTCTGTAGCTGTATTTGAATGGTAACACATTTATATGAGACTCTGACTTTTTTAGAATTCCAAGATATTTGGAATAAGTCTTATTCTCTGAAATATAAGTGCCATTCCCAGTCTTTGGGGATGTGGCTAATAAAGTGCCTGGTGTAACAATAATATAACCTTTCTCGTCTTCCATAAACGTATAAAATAAATTTTAATATCAAGCGGATAAATGTAAAAATAATTATTCTCTATTATGAAAGTTCTGCTTGGAAAAAATGTAATAGACAAACCATTTTGCTGGAACACTGATAAAGAGAAAAACTCGCATATGGTTGTTCTCGGAACCTCGGGTTCAGGGAAGACAGAAACACTGAAATCCATTATTCACGAGATTAACCTCAATAAAGTGCCCAGTATGGTAATAGACTTCCACAATGAATTTGGGGATTTGGCCAAAAATGTGCTAAATCTGAGGGAAGTCAGCATAAATCCCCTTGAAATTAACGGGGAATCAAGACCTGAGAATGATGTGTATGAAATCTCAGATATTATAAAAAAAATATTCCAGCTCGGGGAAATACAAGAAGCTATTTTAAGGCATGCAATAAGACAAAGTTATCTTGATTACGGAATTGA
>Ga0164318_10008300_pt1 | contig 10087 bp, 9 predicted proteins | sample GuaBasSedimGuay9_FD_113734 | JGI IMG/M metagenome (GOLD analysis project Ga0164318, IMG submission 113734) | Subseafloor sediment microbial communities from Guaymas Basin, Gulf of California, Mexico - Guay9, Core 4571-4, 0-3 cm | ecosystem: Environmental > Aquatic > Marine > Hydrothermal vents >...
AAAGTTGGTCATTTTTGTTTAACTGAATCTTTTTCTCAACAATTTTTTTAAATGTTAAATAACAACCATGAATATCACCAATAACAAACCTGCGCCCTTTTGGTAATGACTTAATTTTATTTTTTTGATAATACTTTTTTGACATGTTTTTTTACTAATCGCTTATAGAAATTACTTTATATCATTTCTCATAATCAACCACAGTAGTTGCTGATGCATATTCTTTTATTTTTTTAAGTGCTTTTTGATGTTCTTCATGAACCCTGTACTTCTCTAGTGTATCAAGTGATTCAAAAGTAGAAACAAGCACTATATCATAAGCATTTGGTGATGAACTTATATTTAATCCTACCTCATAGGCTTTAATTTCTTCAATTTTAGCAGGTAAGTTATCAAGTAAATTTTTAATTTCCCTTGCTTTATCCAACTTTATTCCTAAATCATAAGAGTTTGATATTTTTATCATTACAATATGTTCAATCATTTTTTTGTTTATTAAGATTTTAGATGCTATTTTTGAAAAGTAAATGCTAAAATAGTAAAATTATGCTTGTAATTGGAATTGCCGGTGGTACCGGATCAGGAAAAACGACTGTTGTTCGAAAAATAATTGAAAATTTACCAATTGGTGAAGTGGCTGTGCTCTCACAAGATTCGTATTATAAAGACAACAGTCATTTACCCTTAGAGAAAAGGCAGGAAATCAATTTTGACCACCCACAAGCACTTGAATTTGAGCTAATTATTGAACACATAAAAAAGTTAAAAGAAGGGAATAGTATAGAAGAGCCCATGTATTCCTACCTAACTTGTACAAGATCAGAAGAAACAATAACCATTCAACCCAAGAAAGTTGTTATTCTAGAAGGTATTTTAATACTGACTAACGAAGCACTTCGTGATTTATTTGATATTAAAGTATTTGTACATGCAGATGCAGATGACCGTCTAAACCGTGTTATTAAAAGAGATATTGTGGAACGTGGTAGATCTGTTGAAAAAGTGCTGGAACGATATGAGAAATCGGTAAAGCCCATGCATCTTCAATTTATTGAACCTTCAAAACGCTATGCTGATTTAATTTTACCCGAAGGTGGCCATAATAAGGTAGCAATTGAGGTTTTAAGTTCTATTATTGAAAAAAACCTTAATAAGAAATAATTGTAAATTTGCCCTTCGACTCCGCTCAGGGTAAGGATAATGAGTGAAAAAATTGTAGCAGGTATTTAATTACAAATGTCTAATCAACTAATTACTAATACATATGCTGGAAAAGATTAACAATAAAGATGTACTATTTTTAGATATTGAAACCGTATCTGAGTATCCGGCACATAGTGAAATGCCTGAAAGGTTACATGATTTATGGGCTAAAAAAACTAAATACATACAGGAAAAAGAAGATATTACACCTGAAGAACTTTACGAAAGAGCAGGAATTTATTCAGAATTTGGTAAGATTGTATGTATTTCAGTTGGTTTTATGGTTGAACAAGAAAAAACCTGGCATTTTCGGCTTAAATCTTTTTATGGTGATAATGAAAAAGAACTTCTTGGTAATTTTAACAACTTATTAAACAATTCATTTAACAAAGAGCAACATTATTTATGTGGGCACAATTCCAAGGAGTTTGATTTTCCATATATTGCACGTCGTTCCTTAATTAATGGTTTAAAACTACCTAAACAACTAAATATTGCCGGCAAAAAACCCTGGGAAGTAAAACATCTGGACACCATGGATTTGTGGAAGTTTGGTGATTACAAGCACTATACATCTCTAAATTTACTTACTGCCATTTTTGATATTCCCACACCAAAAGATGATATTGATGGCAGCGAAGTAGGAAGGGTTTATTGGGTAGAAAAAAACCTGGATCGTATTGCTGAATACTGCCAGAAAGATGTTTTAGCTGTAGCACAATTATTTTTAAGATACAAAGGCGAAGATTTAATTTTACCAGAGAATATTAAAATAGTTGGATATAGTGACTGATTATTTTTATAAAATTTAGTACAGTTAACTGATTACTGTCTACTCGTTGCATTAAAAACTTAAGACGACATCTAATACTCCCAAAAATCACGTTGTTTATTTAATTCTTCTTCCGCTTTAAGCTGCGCAGCAGAAATTAATCTTATAAATGATGAGTGTTGTTCAATAGCATAGGAAATTTTTTCGACTAATTCGTCCACACTTTCTTTATCATAATCTATTTCCAGTGGTTCTTTAATTACAATTGATTGCAATATGCCTCTTTTTTTTATCAGCAAACCCTTTTTGTCAAATGAACGTCTAAAACCATCAATAACAATGGGAACTACAATGGGTTTATAATTTTTAATAATATGGGCTGTTCCTTTTCTGATTGGTTTAAATGGTTTCGTCGTTCCCTGCGGGAAGGTGATTACCCATCCATCCTTAAGCGCCATTCCTATTTGTTCTGAATCAGTTGGATTAACAGGCCTTTTTATATCTTGCCCCGCTTCTCGCCAGGTTCGTTGTACGGTTATTGCACCCGCATAAGAAAAAATACGTGGTAATAGTCCTTTGCTCATAGTTTCTTTTGCAGCAACAAAATAAATGTTAAGTTTTGGTCTGGTTAAATATCTAAAAACTCCTTTAATACTATCTTTCCGTCCATTTAGCGAAGCATTAAAAACATGCAGCATGGCTGCTACATCCGCAAAATAGGTTTGGTGATTCGAAACAAATAAAACATTATTCCCTGGTAGGTTTCGAAGAATATCAGAACCTTCAATTTGAAGTTTATTAAACCCACGATACCGCCTATGAGAAATAAGTCCAAATCCTTTAATCATCATGTTCTTTAGAAATAAAATATGTCCGAACGGATTTCTTTTAAATAATGCCATAGGTTTGATTTATGAATCAATTGCTAAATTATAAAACATTACACAATTAAAAGAATTAAATGTTTAGTTCCAAGGCAATCATTTTATGGGACATAACTATTGCAGCTTTATTAAATCTATGCAAATTTGCTCAAATCTGAGGACAAATTTTCTTTTTTTGTCCGCAGATGAATCAGAAAGGACTATTTTCTCAAGCGATTAAAGTCGTATTCAATTTGCTTTTGAGAAGTAATCACATCAAGTTCTTCATAATACTCTGCACGGTCAATAATTTCACCAATTAATACACTAGCTAATATCCACCAGTTTAAATTTGAAAAATCAAATAGCCAAAATATGAGTGGCAAAGAAATAATCAAATCCAAACGCCAGGCAGTAATAAATAATCTGTAGTTTAAACCTTTTTTCCAAAAATAATATTTACGATATATGTAGAGGCTCGTTTTTATGGTAGCAACTAAGATAAACATTAAATAATTATTAAAAAACAGCGATACTATTAAAAATCCGGTTAGCGTTATATGTGCACTATACAATTCAAGGGGTGTTGATTGAATGACTATACGATATACTTTATCGATTGATATTAGCAAGAATACACCTGAAAATAAAGCAATGTATGTTATAATATCATTCTTAAGAAGAAAAAAGTGAGAACCAGTGGCAATAAAAAACAAGCTAAAAGATAATATTTCCCTGCTAAGCCATGAATTCTTAATATTAAAAAATGCTCGATAAGCTCTACTTTTTTTACCAAGATGGAATGAACTAAAAAATCCGGCAAGTAGATTTATTGACATAAAAACATACGAGTTTACCTGGTATTCGTAAAATACCGATGCAAAAAATTCAGCTACCAAATATGCAACACTCAGGGTGAAAATTACTAAAGGCCATTCTGTTTTAAAGGTAATTTTTGATTCTGCTTTCTCATATTCAATAATTTTGCTTGAAACATCTATTTCAGGGATTATTTCAGGCTTTACATTTTCATTTCTTAATGAAATAATATTAATGGAAGGCCCAATATCAAAATCATCAAATCCAACATTTTCTAATACTTTATGATTTTGTGATTTTTCAACATAATCTAAGGCTCCTGTTGGACACAAATTAGCACATGCAGGTTTTAAGCCTTCACTAGTACGGGATACGCAAAAAGTACATTTTTCAACAATCCCTTTTGCTGCATTAAATTTTGGAGCATCATAAGGACAAGCCCATGTACAATACTTACAACCAATGCAATGATTCTCATTATGAACTACTGCTCCGCTTAATAAATCTCTGGTATATGCAAGCGCAGGACAATTATACATGCAAGGTGCATCATCACAATGATTACAAGCCAAAGAATAGTAAAAAACTCCTAATTCCGGATAATGAAACTGATTAAATGTATTTACTTCACGCCAGTTAATGGGTAAATCTGTTTTATTTTCAATAGCACAGGCCACTACACATGCATGGCATCCCACACATTTATTGGTGTCAAACTGAAATGTTTTTTTTATTTGCATATTCCTATCAACAATAGACTAAACTATTTTATTCATTTTGCAGACTAAAATTCTACATTTAATAAATATCAGTCCTTAATAAAATATAAAAAGATGCACTTATCGCAATTTGTTTATTTTTGTCACGTTTATTCTTATACAAGTTCACTATCAAGAAAAAGTAATAATAAATTTAATTTAGATATGAAACAAGTCCCAATTTTTTCGAGACGCTTTCATATGACAACGGCTTTAGCCCTCATAGCTTGTCCCGTTGTTTAAACGGGAAGCTACTGCGAATAATTAAAAGTAATTTAAAAATAAACAATATGACTAATTCAATGAGGTTATTTTACACATTAGCAACAATTTTACTATTTAGTTCAAGTTCTTTTTCTCAGGAATTACACTGGCATTCATGGGAGGATGGCTATAAGAAGGCAAAAAAAGAAAACAAAATTATTGTACTTGATGCTTATACCGAATGGTGTGGCTGGTGTAAAGTAATGGATAGGGAAACCTACACAGTAAAATCTGTTAAAGATAAAATTGAGGCAAAGTTTGTTGCTATTAAACTCAATCCTGAACTTTCGGGCACATACGTATTTGAGGATAATAACTATTCTGGTGAGGCTTTAATAAAAAAACTTTCTAAAAATAAGTTTAGAGGATATCCCACAACTTTTTTTGTGTATCCTAAAAACGGAAATTCATTTATGGAAGTTGGATATATAAAAGCAGAACGGTTTGCAAAAATACTGGATAAATATGAAGCTAAAAATTAAATAGTGCCGTCCACAAAGTATACGCTTTTGCTTTTTTTATGTATTTTACGATTTTGGAACAAGAATAACCCTCAGACCTCAGTAGGCAGACTTTTCAGAGCTACAGCATACTGTAGACTGACTACTGCCAACTTCTTCATATCTTAAAATATGTTTCAAATACATAAAATTCTAAAATTGTTATATTTATGGTTCAACTAACAGTTTTACAACTTCCACCATATTATCATGAAATGCGGTACCGTGTCCCATATCAGTTTCTCTTCCCTTAGAAAGAAAATTTGGTGAAGCTCCGTCTTGTATCCACCAACCATTTGTAAGAGCAACACATGACTTTTTAATTCCAAAATCTAAACGGGCTTTTACCTTTACATAACCCCTGTTATTATAGATTTTCACCATATCACCTTCTGTAATATTCCTTGAATCTGAATCATCCGGATGTATCATAACAAACGGCTCAGTGCTAAATAATTTAATTATTTTCAGGTTATTAAACTGCGAATGTATTCTATTCTTTGTATTAGGACTCATAAAATGTAATGGGAATTCATCTGATAATTTTTCATCTTCAATAAGGGGCACATAAGTAGGTAAGGGATCTAAATTCCACAATTGTTTAGCTTGTTTTGAATATAATTCAATTTTTCCCGAAGGTGTATTGAATTTCAAATCTGAAAAAGCAATTTCTTCATGATTTTTAGCAATTTGCGGTCCTTCTTTCAAGCTTTCCCATTTTAGCTCAGGAAATTCTTTTAGTTTATTTTTTAAAAACTGTTTAACTGACTCATCACCGGGTTCTATTAGATATTCCTTTATTTTTTCATTAGAAAAACCTAGTTTTTGTGCTAATAAATAATAAATTTCCGTTTCAGGCTTAACCTCACCAGCCGGTTCAACAAGCTTTGATTTTAATTGTACATAGGGATTCCAGTATCCTCCAATTATATCAGTCTGTTCAAACATATTTTTAGCAGGCAAAACAATATCAGCTTCCAAAGCTGAATCTGTCATAAATTGCTCTACAACAACCCGAAATTCCAGTTTCCGAAAAGCTTTTAAAATAGTATTTGTATCAGGGTTTTGGGTTACGGGATTTCCTCTTTCCACCCAAATCATTTTCAATTTTGGATTAACTATTTTAAGCATATCTTCACCCAATTTTGCCATAGAAATTGCCCTGCGAAATACTCCTTCTTGTTTTTTAGGTGGATAATAGCTTTCTGGTTCTTTTACTTTATCAAATACATAAGATTGCAAATTTGCATAATGCCAGCAAGCACCGGACTTACCAATATTCCCTGTCAATACAGACAAAGCTAACAAGCTCCTAACTGTTTGTCCACCATTCGAATAACGTTGCATCCCAAATCCGGGGATCAAAGTCATTGGTTTTGTTGCGCCTATTATTTCTGCAAGCCTATAAATATGAACCGAAGGAATTCCTGTAATTTCAGCAACGGTAGCCGGTGTATAATAGGCAACTGCTTTTTTAAATTCTTTAAAACCTAAAACGTTTTTATCAATAAAATCCGTATCAATTTGTCCGGTTTGAATTAATAAGTAAGCAATCCCTAGAGCTAAAGCAGCATCGGTTCCCGGTTTTATCTGCACCAACATATCTGCTCTTTCTGCACTTGGCGTACGCCTTGGATCTATAACAATAAGCTTCGCCCCTTTTTCTTTGGCTTTCATAATCGGAATCATTTCCTGAATGTTTGATTCCGCAGAATTCTTACCCCATAATAGGATTAATTTAGCATTCTCTAAATCCCATGGAACATTATGCTTATTTTCACCAAGCGTAAGTCGTGTAGCTTCTAATCCGGCAGGCCAACAAAGGTTTCCATACATAGTTGTTGCCCCACCAATCATTTCCCAAAACTTTTGACTAAAAGAGTTTAGTAAGCCAGACATACCACTAGCTGCATAATATAAAATACTATGATTTCCGTACTCCTTTTGAAAATAGTTTATTTTTTCTGATATAACTGATAAAGCTTTATCCCAGCTAATTTCCTCAAATTGATTAGTTTCCTTATTTTTCCTTAAAGGCTTTAAAATCCTATCTGGTGAATTAGCTCTTTCAATATACGCTAATCCCTTTAAACAAACACCCTCTGGAGTTGCTAAATTTGCTGAATGAGGATCAATATTTACCACTTTACCCTTGTCAACATGTACCTTGAAACTACAAGTGCTATAGCAGTTACGGGGACAGGCTGTAGAAAATATTTGCATATTTTAATTTTAATTAGTGTTTGACCTGGAATTCCAATTTCTTTCCCGATAATCTCGGGACAGACTGTTATGCTCATCTTAAAAATCAGTTACTTCGACAAGCTCAGCACATCGCATTTACAAAAGTAAACTCCTTATTTTCAAGACTTCACAAGCCTTAAACTTGAAACCCCATCCAAACACTTAGTTTCCGTTCAGGTACTAATAAACTAATTCTATAAATTCAAATATAGTTTTAATTTTCAATTTTTATTAGAGTTCTGTACTTGATTTTCGGTTATTAAAAGAATTATTTACTTTTATCATAATATTATAGAAGTTATCCGCTAAATTACAATACAATGAAAAAAATTGGAATATTCCCCGGCTCTTTTGATCCTTTTACTATTGGACATGAATCGATTGTACGTAGAAGCCTGCCTTTATTTGATGAATTAATTATTTCAATTGGGTTTAATTCGGCCAAGCAAGGTTATTTCCCACTTGAAAAAAGAAAAGCCTGGATTGAAGATATTTTTGCAAATGAACCAAAAATAACTGTTGACACATACGAAGGTCTTACTGTAAACTATTGTGAAAGAAAAAAGGCAAACTATATTTTAAGAGGTTTGCGAACAGCAGCTGATTTTGAATACGAGAGAGCCATTGCCCAAATGAACAGAATGTTGGTACATGGTATTGAAACTATTTTTCTATTAACATTCCCGGAACATTCACCAATTAGCTCTACCATTGTACGTGAAATTTTAAGACATGGTGGTGATGCAAGCCAGTTTGTACCTAAACAAATTAATTTTAGCTAAATGCAAATTTATAAGGTATGAAATTTGTTATTTAACAACTAATATTCTCATCTTATTATAATTACCAGTTACTAAAACATAAATATGAGACAACGGTTTCAAATACTATTGACTTTCAGCCTAGTGATTATTTTTCAGTTTGCCTTTTGGGGTTTTGCTTTTCTTTCAAAGAAATATATACAGGATGAAATTGTTGAACAAGTTAAAAATGATAATAAAGTCATAGGTGAGCAAATTATTCGCCTAATGCAAAATTCCTACCTTTCAAAAGCTGATTTTGAAACAGATCAGACCTTGCAGCACCTTTGTGATTCAATAAAGTTACCAAATGGCGGTTTTATTTGTGCTGTGGATAAATCAGGTAATCTTGTAGCTGGTCCGGGTTTAAAACCTGGTATGACAATGCCTTTTCCACCAATTTTACAAGCCTATGGAGAAGCAGATAAATTAAAACCGGCAGAATTAAAATCAGATCAGGTTTTTTACGGTCTTGCCAATTTTAAAAAAGAAGGTAGAACAGATTTAGTTTCATCCTTACCCTTAAACGATGAAGTCAGGTTATTTGTTCATCAAAATAAGGATATTATTGAAAAAAGAGCTGCGGAATATGTTAAACCCCTGCTACTTATTGGATTTATTATTACCGTTGTGGTTGGTTTTTTCACATATTTCACAACCAATAGTATTGTTTATAAATATGAAAGCAAAATTGAAGTACAAAACGGTGAATTAAAAGATGCTATAGAGGAAATTAATGTACAAAAAACTGAAATTGGAAATAAAAATATTGAACTGGAAAAACAAAAAAACATTGCAGTAAAACAACATCAGGAAATTGCACATCAAAATAAAGAAATTACAGATAGCATACAATATGCTAAAAGGATACAATTTGCAACTTTGCCCAAAAAGTTGATAAGCAAAAACATTATTGATGAACATTTTATACTTTTTATGCCACGTGACATTGTAAGTGGTGATTTTTATTGGTATCACGAGTTTGAAGAATGTGTGGTTATTACAGCCGTTGATTGTACAGGACATGGAGTTCCTGGAGCATTTATGAGTATGATTGGTATTACTTTTCTAAATGAGATAGTTGTAGAGGACGGTATTCAAGATGCAGGAGAAATATTAGAAGAGTTAAGAAAAAAAGTGATTCATGCACTTGGTCAAAAAAGTATTTTTAATACAACCAGCGATGGTATGGATATGGCATTAAGCATTATAGAAAAAAGTACAAAAAAAATGCAGTTTGCCGGAGCTTTTAACCCAATGATTTGCATTAGAGACAAAAAACTAATTGAGGTAAAAGGAGATAGAATGCCTGTAGGAATATATCCGAAAATGGAAAACAGTTTTGAAACCCATAGTATTCAACTTAAAAGTGAGGATACAATATATTTATATTCAGATGGGTATGCAGATCAATTTGGTGGCAAAAATGGCAGAAAATTTTTAAGTAAAAACTTCAAACATTTATTAAAAGAAATTAGTACATTAACAGGTGTAGAGCAAAAAAAAGTACTAGAAGACACCCTAAATAATTGGCAAGGAGAGTTATCGCAAGTTGATGATATATTAATAATTGGATTTAAAATAGCCTAGCATTAATTAGAGTCCGTCCATAGAGTCAAGTTTTTTTGCTTTTTTACCCCGAAAAATCGGGACAAGTCGTTTTTTGGGATTTTTGAACAAGAACAGTCTGCAGTTCTCAGTAGGTAGACTTTACAGAACTACAGCGTACTGTGGACTGCCTACTGCCTACTTCTACTAATCTTTAAATAAGTTCCTCATACTAAAAAAACTAAAATATTAGACACACGCTCAATTAGTCATACTTATTAAACATAAGCTTTTAAAATGAAAAAAACAGGTACAC
>Ga0164318_10008301_pt1 | contig 10087 bp, 14 predicted proteins | sample GuaBasSedimGuay9_FD_113734 | JGI IMG/M metagenome (GOLD analysis project Ga0164318, IMG submission 113734) | Subseafloor sediment microbial communities from Guaymas Basin, Gulf of California, Mexico - Guay9, Core 4571-4, 0-3 cm | ecosystem: Environmental > Aquatic > Marine > Hydrothermal vents...
ACCATATAAAGGTAAAGGCATTAGATATGCCGGTGAGTATGTAAGGCGTAAAGCAGGCAAAGCAGCGGCAAAATAAATAGGGGTAATAATATGGATACGCCAAGAATAAGAAGGCATAAAAGAATTCGTAAAAAAATATTCGGCACAAAACAACGGCCGCGGTTGGCTGTTTATAAAAGTTTAAAAAATATTTATGCTCAGATTATTGATGATCAAAATGGGAATACAATATTTAGCTGTTCTACTTTAACCAAAGAATTGAAAGGCCAACAGTGTGGCAATAATTTAAAATCCGCGCGTTTGCTTGGAGAATATATTTTAAGTAAAGCTAAAGAGAAAAATGTTGTTAGCGTATTATTTGATCGCAGCGGCTATCGTTATCATGGTAAAGTTAAGGCATTAGCTGAAGTAGTTCGTAATGGCGGTTTAATGTCTTAATTTATAGCCACATTGAGTATATAAGGAGGTTTGAAGATAAATTGGAAGATATATTGAATGAGCAAATAGAAATAGTAGATAAAGTAGTTGCTGTAAATAGGGTTTCTAAAGCGCATAAAGGTGGCAGAAAAATGTCTTTTAGCGCGTTAGTTATTGCCGGAGATGGACACGGTCGAGTTGGTTGCGGGTTAGGCAAAGCCAATGAAGTTGCGGATGCGATTCGTAAAGGCGTGAATATTGCCAGAAAAAATATGGTTGAAATTCCTTTAAAAGGAACAACAATACCGCATGAAATTATTGGCTGTTTTGGTGCTGGTAGAGTGATGCTTAAGCCAGCGTCTGAAGGTACTGGTGTTATTGCTGGTAGTTCAGTGCGTGTAATTTGTGAGTTGGCAGGAATTAAAGATATTTTGACAAAGTCAATGCGTTCTGACAATGTGATTAATGTGGCAAAAGCGACTATGCAGGGACTGGAAGCATTAAAGGAACATATGCAGTTAAAAGCAGAGTTACGTTTTGAATTAAAAGAAATTGCCGCAGAGAATGAAAAAATTGAACAAGAGAATAATGTTGATCTGGGAAAACAGAAGCAACAAGAAGATAATCAGGAGGAAGATAAGCAAGATGCTCAAGTTGAATGATTTGAAGTCGCCCAAAGGTGCGTATAAAAAGAAAAAAATTCTTGGCAGAGGTTCAGGATCGGGCAAAGGTAAAACTGCGAGCAGGGGGCATAATGGGCAGTTATCTCGTACAGGTAAAGGTAAGCGGCCGGGTTTTGAAGGTGGACAGATAGCGTTAATCAGGCGTTTGCCTAAGAGGGGTTTTACCAGTAAATTTAAGAAACAGTATCAGATTGTTAATATTCAGGATTTAGAGAATAGATGTGTGGATAAGCAGATGATTAGTGCTGAGGAACTGATTAGTCTTGGGTTGATCAGAAAATTGAATATTCCTGTAAAAGTTTTAGGATATGGAAAATTAACTAAGTCTTTAACAGTTAAAGCCAGTAAATTTTCTAAAAAGGCGATCTCAGCAATAGAACAATCCGGAGGGAAGGTAGAGGTAGTTAATGCTCAGAACTCTTAAAGCTCTGTCAAATTCATTTAAAATTCCTGATTTAAGACAAAGAATTTTGTTTGTTTTAGCAATGATTGCTATTTACAGGTTAGGTTGTTTTATTCCTATTCCAGGCATAAACAGTGAAGCATTAGCCCAATTTGTTGCTAATGTTACAAGTAAGCAGGGCGGGACGCTTTTTGATATGATGGATTTATTTACTGGCCGTGCTTTAAGCCAGATGACGATATTCGCATTAGGTATTATGCCTTATATTTCAAGTTCTATTATTATGCAGCTGCTTACTGTCGTAATTCCTTCTTTAGAAAAATTAGCTAAAGAAGGCGGTAATTACGGCAGAAAACAAATTACGCAGTATACAAGATATGGCACTGTGTTTTTAGCTTTATTTCAGTCTTTTATTATTAGTGTTTATTTAGAAGATCCGCAGCATTTTATGGGGCTTGCGATAGTTGAACATGGTGGTTGGGGTTTTAGGTTATTAACGATGCTTACACTTACTTCAGGCACAGCATTTATTATGTGGCTTGGTGAACAGATAACTGAACGCGGCATTGGCAATGGAATGTCAATTATTATTACAATTAGTATTATTTCGAGAATCCCTACAGCCGCGCGTTTTATGGTGCAGTTGTTATCTCCTTTTTCTGCTGAAAAAAGTCAGGTTGAGCCATATACAGCTATTATTATGATCGCATTATTGGTATTAGTAGTTATTTTTGTGGTTTTAATCACTGAAGGACAGCGGCGTATTCCAGTCGAATACGCGAAGAAGATTGTCGGCCGTAAAGTTTATGGCGGGCATAGCACTTATATCCCTTTGCGTGTTAATCACGCGGGAGTTATTCCAATAATTTTCGCGCAATCATTAATTTTATTTCCGGCTACAATTGGACAATTTTTACCCGCGTTTCAACGTTTCGCGGAAACTTTAATGCGCGGGCATTTGCTATACACTATTCTTTACAGTTTATTAATCATCTTTTTTGCTTATTTTTATACTGCAATTACTTTTAATACTCAGGACGTGGCACAAAATATGAAAAAATATGGAGGTTTTATCCCAGGAGTTCGTTCAGGTAAGCCTACCGCGGAATATTTAGATTATGTGCTTACACATATTACTTTGCCAGGTGCGATATTTTTAGCTCTAATCGCGGTTTTTCCTGACTTGATTATGGGCTGGTTAAAAATACCTTATATTGTGGCAAGTTTTTTTGGCGGCACAGGGCTTTTAATTATTGTGGGTGTAATGTTGGATACAATGCGGCAAATAGAATCACATTTATTGATGCGCCATTATGATGGGTTTATGAAAAAGGGCCATTTACGCGGTAGTAGGTAATAACGCGATTGTTATCAAGTGCAAGTTTAAGCTGTGTGTGATGGCTTAAGTTTAGGAAGAAGAAGGTATATAGATGCGGATAGTTTTATTAGGGCCTCCTGGAGCAGGCAAGGGTACGCAGGCTAATGTAATTGTTAATAAGTATAAGGTTTTGCATATTTCAACAGGAGATATATTAAGAGAGGCAGTAAAAAATGAAACTGCGCCTGGATTGCGGGCAAAAAAATTTATGGATGCGGGTAATCTTGTGCCTGATCAGCTTGTAACAGAGATGCTTACAGAAAAGCTTAAAAATAGCAATGTTAAAACTGGATTTGTTCTTGACGGTTTTCCGCGTACAGTTAATCAAGCGGAAATATTAGAAACTGCTCTTTGTGAATTAAGTATGCCCCTGGATTTAGTAATTTATTTTGCAACAAGTGAACAGACAATTTTGAAACGTTTAACAGGCAGGCTGATTTGCCGTGGGTGCGGAGGGATTTTTCATCTTACCAATATGCCGCCGTTAAAAGAGGGAATTTGTGATTTCTGCGGAGGAGAACTTTATCAACGCTCTGATGATTGTGAACAAACAATAAAAAATAGGATTGATGTTTATAATAAACAAACTAAAGAGTTGATTGGTTATTATGAACGAAAAAATTTGCTGCAAAAAGTTTCTGGTGATTTAGATGTAGAGCCTTTATTTATCATTTTGCAGAATATTTTAGAAAAGATATTTTAAAGATGGTTGCGATTAGGTCAAAAAGTGAATTAGAAAAAATTAGGCAAGCGAGTAAATTAACAGCTAGAACATTAGCGTTTTTAAAAAATAAAGTTGTGCCTGGGATAACAACAGCAGAATTAGATAATATGGCGGCAAAGTTTATTAGTGCTTTAGGCGGCAGAGCTGCTTCATTAGGTTATCATGGTTATCCAGCGCATATATGTACTTCAATTAATGAACAGGTAGTACATGGTATTCCCGGAGCCAGGATGCTGCGTAAAGGGGATATTGTCAGTATAGATATTGTTGTGGAATATCAGGGATATTTTGGTGATTCTGCGATTACTATTGGTGTTGGTAAAATAAGTAAGCAAGCCGCGAACTTAATTTTTACCACAAAACAAGCTTTGCGTAAAGGCATACAATCAGCAAAGTCAGGTAATAGAGTTTCTGATATTTCTTATGCAGTAGAGCAATATGTGAAAAAAGCTGGTTTTTCTGTTGTCAGAGATTTTACTGGCCATGGAATTGGGGCGATGATGCATGAAGAACCTCAAATTCCTAATTATGGCAAACCTGGCAGAGGAGTTAAATTAAAACCTGGTATGGTCTTGGCAATTGAGCCAATGGTTAATATCGGCACATGGCAAGTGGAAATACTCGAAGATCATTGGACAGTAGTAACTAAGGATAATGGGCTTTCCGCGCATTTTGAACATACAATTTGTATCACAGATAAGGACGCAGAGGTTTTTACTCTGAATTAGGATAATTATGGCTAAACAAGAAGGTATTCAGGTTGAAGGTAAAATTGTGGAAACATTGCCAAATGCAATGTTTCGTGTTGAATTAGATAATGGGCATAAAATGATAGCACATGTTTCTGGTAAAATGCGGATGCATTTTATCAGAATTTTACCAGGTGATTCTGTTAAAGTTGAGCTTTCTGCTTATGATTTAACCAGGGGAAGAATTATTTATAGAGGTAAATAAAAATGAAAGTACGTTCAAGTGTACGTAAAATGTGTGAAAATTGTAGAATTATTAAAAGAAAAAATGTGGTTAGAGTAATTTGTAAAAATCCCAAACACAAACAAAAACAGGGATAGTAGGAGGATATTGTGCCAAGAATTCTTGGAGTTGATTTGCCTAAGGAAAAGAGAATAGAGGCTTCTTTAGCTTATTTGTACGGTATGGGAAAAGTGAGTGTAGGTAAAGTACTTTCAGTTGCAAATATTAGTCCTGATAAACGCGCTAAAGATTTAACAGAAGAAGAGATCTCGCGTATTACAGCAATAATTCAGAAAGATTATCGGGTAGAGGGTGATTTACGCAGGGAAATTGCTCAGAATATAAAGCGTTTAATGGATATTGGCGCGTATCGTGGTTTGCGTCATAAACGCGGTTTACCTGTAAGGGGACAGCATACAAAGAATAATTCCCGTACGCGAAAAGGGCCGCGCCGTAATGTGGCGAAGAAAAAATAGCGAAATTGAGTCGAGAACAAGATATGCTAAGGAGGATTTGTGGTAAATAAAAAGAAAGTAAAGGTGCGTAAGAAAGTACATAAGCATATTAGTGAAGGGATTGCGCATATTCAGGCTACATTTAATAATACAATTATTACGATTACTGATAATCAAGGTGCAGCTGTAGCATGGGCTAGTGCAGGCACAAATGGGTTTAAAGGGTCGCGCAAATCTACTCCATTTGCGGCTCAGATTGCGGCTCAAAATGCTGCAAAAAAAGCTAAAGATTGCGGAATGCGGGAAGTTGCTGTTTATGTCAAAGGGCCTGGATCTGGTAGAGAATCCGCTATTAGAGCTTTGCAAGCAGCGGGATTGCAAATAAATATGATTAAGGATGTGACTCCTGTGCCTCATAATGGTTGTCGTCCGCCTAAAAGAAGGCGGGTATAGTTAAATTTAGGAATTTTCTTTTTAAGCTGCTTGTATGCAAAGGATTATAAAAAGAAGGTTTAGTTAGGTTGATGTTGAAATTTTTGGAGAGTATTACAAAATAAATTACAATGTAGGGGGTTGACTTATCAACCCCGTGACAATAATTTTGTAATAATAATGAATTTAACAATAATCAAAATATAACGGGCATGATGAATCATGCCCCTACATACAAATCATAAATTTAAAATTAACATTGTCAAGATGAAGCTGGGAATCAAAACGCAGACAAGTCGTTAAGGGCATATTTTTTGTAGGAAATCTAATTTAATTAGCTCAAGTTAAGAGTTGGAGGGATAATGGCAAGATATACTGGAGCATCATGTAGAATTTGTCGCAGAGAAGGGGCAAAATTATTTTTAAAAGGACAACGTTGCGTAAGCAGTAAATGTGCTTTCACGCGGCGCAGTTATGCTCCCGGCAGCCATCGTAATATGCGGATCAAGTTGTCAAATTATGGGTTGCAGCTCAGGGAAAAACAAAAAGTAAAAAGGATCTATGGTGTATTAGAGCGCCAATTCAGGCGGTATTTTCATAAAGCGGATAAAGTAAAAGGTATTACTGGTGAAGTATTATTGCAACTATTAGAAAGAAGGCTGGATAATATTATTTTACGCGCAGGTTTTGCTGTTTCTTTGCATCAGGCGCGGCAATTTGTGAGTTATGGACATGTAACTGTAAATGGAGGTAAGGTTGATATCCCTTCTTTTTCTGTAAATAAGGCGGATAAAATACAAATAAAAGGCAAAGAAAAATTTATTAAATTAATTAAAGAAAATTTAGAAAATACAAAAGATATTGCTGTACAGGGATGGATTAGTGTTGATAACGCTAAATTTAGCATAGAAATATTAGATTTACCTTCTCGTACGCATGTGCCATTCGCAGTGCAGGAGCAGTTAATTGTAGAATTATATTCTAAATAAATTTATATACTTAAACGCAATTGGTTTGTAAAATTTAGGCGTTTCTTTATGCCCTAGATTGGAACGTTCTGACCTAAGTCAAACCGCAGGCGCAGCTTGCTACGCCTAAAGATTTGCGAATGAAAAACGAATCAATATGCAGTGCAGGCAAATGTCATAAAATTACAAACCAATTAGGTTTGAGGATAACGTTGGCTGGTGACCTCTTTTAACTTATTTAGTTACAAATGGTTATAAAAAAGATTATTGTCATTCCCGCAATTTTTTAGCGGGAATCTAATTTAATGGAGGCATATATGGGAGCGCATTGGAAAGATTTTCAAGTACCGAGAAATATTATTTGTGAAGAGGAAACGTTAACAAATACTTATGGAAAGTTTATCGCTGAGCCTTTTGAACGTGGTTATGGCAATACTATAGGGAATTCATTAAGAAGAGTTTTACTTTCTTCCCTTGAGGGTGCTGCGGTTACTGCAGTAAAGATAGATGGTGTTTCGCATGAATTTGATACTATAAACGGTGTAGTTGAGGATGTTGCTCAGATTGTTTTAAATTTGAAAAAATTGGTTTTTAAAATGCATGGAAGTACTCCAAAGATTATTTATTTAAAAGCAGAAAAAAAGGATGAGATTACTGCTGCGGATCTTATTGTTGACGAGACTGTGGAAGTGGTGAATCCAGATTTACATATTGCAACCCTGGCTAAAGATGGAAAATTAAATATGGAGCTTACAATAAATAAAGGGCGTGGTTATGTACCTGCGGAAAAATTTAAAAATGACAATAAAATAATTGGCGAGATTAGTTTAGATGCTTTGTTTTCACCAGTAAGAAAAGTCAATTTTTTTGTGGAAAACGCGCGGGTTGGACATATTACTGATTATGATCGTTTGATTATAGAGATATGGGCAAATGGCAGTATGGCTTTAAAAGACATATTATTGCATGCAGCTAATATTTTACAGAGACATTTAGATGTGTTTATGAAATTTGGCCATATTGAGGAGGAAGTAGAAGAAATAGAAGAAAAGGTAGCTGTCGATACAGTATTATTAGAAAAATTAAAAATTCCTGTTTCAGAACTTGATTTGTCAGTAAGGAGTGCTAATTGCCTGAAAGAAGCGAGAATGCAGACAGTAGGTGAATTAGTATGTAGAACAGAATTGGAGATGTTAAAATACCGTAATTTTGGTAAAAAATCTTTAACAGAAATAAATGGTATTTTGCAAACTATAGGTTTATCATTTGGAATGAAAATTGATCGAAATGTCTTAAATAATAAAAAAGAGGAATAATTGCAATGCGGCATAGGAAAAATAGTAAACGGTTAAGCAGGCAAAGCGCTCATCGCAAAGCAGTGTTAAGGAATCAGGTTAAAAGTTTGCTGGTAAAAGAAAGAATAAGTACAACTTTGCTTTTAGCAAAGCAATCCAGGCTTTTAGCTGAAAAATTGATCACTTTAGGCAAGGATAATACTTTATCTGCACGGCGTATGGCTTATAGTATTTTAGGCAGTAGGGATTTGGTAAAATTGCTTTTTTCTGAGTTGTCTCCAAGATTTCAGGGTAGAAATGGAGGTTACACCAGAGTTGTCCGTTTAGGCACAAGGCGTGGTGATAATGCAAAATTAGCAATTTTAGAATTTACTGAATTAGATAAGGAAAAAGTAAACAAAAAAATAGAATCTGATGAGTCTTTATCTAAAAAAAAGATAGGGCAAAAGGACACCGGGCAGAATTTAGCTGTGCCTAAAGCAGATAAAGCTAAAGCAGAAATTGAAGAAGTTGATCACAAAAAGGATAAAAAAGCGCATAAAGGATTTTTACGTGGTTTAAGAAATTTTTTAAAGCAAGATAAAGCGGAATAGGACAAATGAACATTGCGGCACGTGCAAGAAGTTTAACAGCTTCTCCTACATTAGCTGTTACTTCCAGAGCAAAACAATTAAAGCTTAGCGGCAATGATGTGGTCAGCTTTGGTGCTGGTGAATCTTATTTTGCTACTCCTGAACATATAAAAGCTGCCGCGATTAAAGCCATTAAAGAAGGTTTTACCAAATACACGCCATCTTCCGGATTATTGCAATTAAAACAAGCTATTTGTAAAAAACTTAAACAGGATAATCATTTAGATTATAACCTTGAGCAGATTATAGTTTGTTCAGGGGCAAAGCATGCGTTATATAATATATTTCAGATTATTTGTGACCCGTTAGATGAAATTATTATTCCCGCGCCATATTGGGTATCTTATCCACAGATGGTAAAAGTGGCTATGGGTACCCCGGTTATTTTAAAAACAGAAGAAAAAAATGGTTTTAAAATAACCCCGCAAGATTTAGAACAAACTATTACTAAAAAAACAAAGGCATTAATTCTTAATTCCCCATCAAATCCTACAGGCGCTGTTTATACCTTAGGAGAGGTTAAGGCTATTGCTGAAATCGCGTTGAAAAATAATTTAATAATTATTAGCGATGAGATTTATGAAAAATTGATTTATTGCAAAGAAAAGCATATTTCTATTCCTTCTGTAAATGAAAGGTTATATTCATCTACGTTTATTGTAAATGGAGTTTCTAAAGCCTATGCAATGACTGGTTGGCGTATAGGTTATTTAGCCGGCCCTGTGGAAGCAGTAGCAAAAATATCAAGTTTACAAGACCATTCTACTTCGTGTGCGAATGCCATTGCTCAAATGGCAGCATTAGAAGCATTAACAACGAAAGATAAGTTTATTGATACTATGCGCAGGGAATTTATGAAACGCTGTGATTATATGGTTAAGCGTATTCAGAATATTCCTAAACTTAGTTTGAGAAAGCCTGATGGCGCTTTTTATGCTTTTTGCAATATTTCAGGTACAGGGTTGGATTCTGTATCATTCGCGCAAAGGCTTTTGGAAGAAGCTTATGTCGCGGTGGTGCCTGGTATTGCTTTTGGTAATGACCAGTATGTTCGGCTTAGTTTTGCGGTAAGCATTGAAGAAATAAAAAAAGGTTTAGACAGAATTGAAAATTGGGTGAATAAATTATAATTATTTTTGCTTGACCACTAAGGAGAAACATTGGCAAAACATACAATTACCTTTATCCCCGGTGATGGCATTGGCCCGGAGGTTGCGGACGCGGCGAAACGATGTATTTTAGCGACAGGCATAGACATTACTTTTGAACAGGTTGATGCAGGACTGGATGCTTTAGAAAAACATGGCAGTTTATTGCCTGATTTTGTCTTGGAATCAATTAAGAAAAACAAAGTAGCGATTAAAGGCCCGATTACTACTCCTGTTGGCAGCGGGTTTCGCTCAATTAATGTTGCTTTGCGTAAAGAGCTTGACATTTATGCGTGTATCAGGCCATGTAAATCTTATGCAGGGGTAAGGTCACGTTATCAGAATATTGATTTAGTCATTGTCAGGGAAAATACAGAAGATTTATATGCGGGAATTGAATTTGAAGTCGGCAGTTCTCAGGCCGAAGAATTAATTACAAAAATCAGCATTCTTTCAGGTGATAAAATACGCTCTGATTCAGGAATTAGTATTAAGCCTATTTCAATAACCGGCACAAAGCGTATTGTTACTGCTGCTTTTGAATATGCTATTGGGCATAAGCGCAAAAAAGTAACTGCAG
>Ga0164318_10008302_pt1 | contig 10086 bp, 9 predicted proteins | sample GuaBasSedimGuay9_FD_113734 | JGI IMG/M metagenome (GOLD analysis project Ga0164318, IMG submission 113734) | Subseafloor sediment microbial communities from Guaymas Basin, Gulf of California, Mexico - Guay9, Core 4571-4, 0-3 cm | ecosystem: Environmental > Aquatic > Marine > Hydrothermal vents >...
AGTGGCACTGGACTCTGCATGCGAAAGCGTTATTACTTCTGCTGTGGAGGGAAGGGTTGCAGGTGAAAGGGTGCGCGTATATGCAGCCACCGATTTTATGGCGAGGGAGCAGGCGGAGCAGGCATATCTTAAAATGAAGGTTTATAGGGAAATGGGATTGGGGATGGATGGAAACCTCATATTCTTTGTAATCAATACCGGTTATGTCGGAGAACATGATATAAATGGTTTCCCAACTGGAAAGGGAGAAAAGATAAAGGTGGAAGATTCCAAAAAACTTCTTTACCTGCTGGAGAATGGCAAAATAAGGAAATGGATTGAACACCCTGCATTTGGGTATCTCATTCCTCACCCTAAAGAACTGGAAGAGGAGCATGGTATGAAAAATTTTGCCGAGAGGTTTAATCTGCTTAACTACTATTCTCCACAGGAAATTCTCGATTTCATAAGAAGAGATGTAGAGGAGCGAACATCATATCTGGAGAATCTTTTCCAGGGGCAGAAAAGGGAAAGAGAAATGCAGGATGTTATTAATGTATGGAAGAATATAAATTTGCTTTCCCCACAAGAAATAGAGGACTTTTATAAAACCTATTATGGATAGGAAGATCGTTATTGTCCCATAGATGACCAAAAGAATATGACAAATGGGCTCGGGGAGATTCGAACTCCCGACCTTCGCCGTGTGAGGGCGACGTCATAAACCCCTAGACCACGAGCCCTGAGTGGTAATATGGAATGGAATAATATATTTTTTTATTTGAGATTATACCACTTCATTCCTCTTTAAGTTTCCTTATCGCTTCCTCATAGTTTTTACTTTTGAATATATAGGAACCAGCCACCACCACATCCACTCCCTTCTCTCTCAAAAATTTGATATTCTCTGCATTCACTCCTCCATCAACAGCAAGAAGTACATCCCTTCCATCAATCATCTTTTTTGCCCCCTCAATTTTTTCAAGCATTTCGGTTATGAACTTCTGTCCTCCAAACCCCGGCTCAACGGTCATTATGAGAAGCAAATCTATTCTGTCCAGCAGATGTTCTACACTACATAGAGGAGTGGCAGGATTCAGAGAAACACCTGCTTTGCATTCCTTACGTATATCCTCCACTAAACGCCACAAGCTGTGGCTTGCTTCTGCATGCACGGTTATATAATCTGCCCCTGCCTTTACAAATTCCATGAAATGTTTCTCTGGATCGGAAATCATGAGATGAACATCAAAGGGAATGGAGGTAATACTTCTTATGCTTTTTATCACAGGAGGACCTATGGTTATATTAGGAACAAAATGCCCATCCATAACATCTATGTGGATCCAATCTGCCCCTGCCTTTACTACTTTTCTGATTTCATCTCCCAGTTTCGAGAAATCGGCAGATAATATGGAGGGAGAAACTATCATGAAAAATAAGCACAATTCACTATAAAAAGATGATGAAATTATGAGGGGCTGATAATCGCTAAATAATGGATTTCCTTTTACATGCATGAAAAAATTCCTTCCCCAGATGGGAATGGCGCTTCTTTTCATTCTTTCTCAATTAATAGCAGTAATTGTTGCACCATCATTTAAAAATGCTGGAATGGAGGCATTTGAAAATCCCAATGATCCCATGAATATCGTGCAGATTTTTGTTATTCTGCTTGTGTTCACCTTCCTTATATTATTGATTGCAAAATACAGGGAAAATATGGTGAAGTATATCATTCTCTTTTTCTTTTTCATTGCCTCAATATCCATATTTAACGGTTTTTTTTATTTCATTTTACCCTCCATTTCTACAATTCTTGCCTTTATTGTGGCTGTGGCGATGCTCCTCCTCTTAATATTGCATCCGGAGTGGTATGTTATAGATTTCTTCAGCATTTTTATGGCAGGAGGAATGGCTGCCATCTTTGCCATCTCTCTTTCCATTGAATACATAATTATTTTTCTTATTGTCCTTGCCATATATGATTTCATCTCTGTTTACAAAACGAAGCATATGGTTTCCCTGGCTAAAACCATAACATCATCAAATCTACCTCTCCTTCTTATGGTTCCAAAAAAGATGAGTTTTTCCTATAGGAAAAGCAGCATAGGGGAAGGAGAGGAAAGAGATGCGGTATATGTGGGGCTGGGGGATTTTATAATACCTGGCATACTAATAACTGCTTCCTATATGGAAATGGGATGGATGGGCTTTGTTGCCACCCTCTGTGGTGCACTTGCTGGTTATGCCACCCTTATGATTTTGATAAATCGCGGTCCCCAGCCGGGACTTCCATTCCTGAATGGATTCACTCTCGCTGCATATGTGTTCGCTCATTTGCTGTAGCCACATTCTTTACATCTTAATCCATTTTTATACTCCATTTCACCTCCACATTTTGGGCATCTTATCTCTTTCAAAAGGTATGAGAGCCATGCATCCCTCACCTCTTTTTCGTCTGCATCCATGGCTTTCTGGAGAATCTCCTTTTCCTTCTCTCCACTTGCAAAAGGTGCAAATTCCTCAGGAGATAAATCTCTCCTCCCCTCCATTTCTATCTTTAGTAACGGGGAAAGAAAAACACCTGCAATAAAGCCGCCAAGATGAGCTGTGTGGGCTATACCGTCTGTTACTCCTGAAAAAGTGTAAAGAGTTTCTATCCCTCCATAGAGAAGGGCAACAACCACTACCGGGAGGCGGAGAAATATTATTATCGGCATGAAAAGAGGAAGGACAATTTTTTTGAAGGGACGGGCGGCGGCAAAGGCACCCAGCACTCCAAAAATAGCACCCGATGCCCCAATGAGATATGAATTTCCGTCACCCAGAAGAGAATATGCTACAGCGGCAAAAAATCCTGTTATGAGATATACCATAACAAACTTTTTTGCGCCCACCTCATGCTCAAAGGGAACTCCTATGAAAAGCAAGCCGAGCATGTTGAAGAATATGTGATAGAAATCGCCATGAAGGAACATTGCTGTGAATATTGTATAGGATTTGGAAGTTAAAAGGTAGGAGGGGCGGAAGGCAAGATCTTCCAGAGGTATTTTATAAAATGAAAGTACAAAAATGAGGAGATTTGCAATTATTATGCTCTGGGAAACGGGAAATTTTTTTATAAGTGGAAGAGCAAAGGAGAGAATGATTATCGCCACCATTATCCAAGATATGGGTTCCATTCTATCTCCTTCTGTATAGGTAGATTATTAAAAAGGTTGCCGCAAAAATGAAGAGCATTGGGAAATTGCTCCCCTCCTTTCTCTCCTCTTTATAATTCCAGTCATACCAGAATACATTGGAAAAATATTTTGCAATCTCTTCATTTTCCACTACTATCCCAACCTCTCTATTCCTCCTCACAGAATTTTCTCCCCAGTTTATGGAAGAAATGAGAACATATTTTCCATCAACGATCACTCCTTTATTGTGGATATTTATCCTGTTCTGCATCCTCACATCTATTCCTCTCTCCCTCAAAAAATCAGCAGTTTCCATGTTCATCGCTGATGTGCTATAAGCAGGATTGTTATTCATGAGGACATGCACAGCAACCCCACTCTCATTTTTTTCAATCAATTTTCTGAGGAATGGATTGATTCCACCATTCCAGTCCTTCTCTATGTAAAGCTCCTCCACCAGTATTTCCCTTTCCGCCTTTCCAAGAAGAGAAATTATTTCCTCCTCAGCATTATCGGGAGAGAGAACGAGGGTGATATTAAAGGATTTATTGACATGGAGAGAAGAAAATCTCTTTCTGTAATTTCCATGAGGTATGAAATGGGAGGGGAAGAAATCATCAGGTGGCTTTCCATGAGTGAAACTACTCTCATTGAAGGGAATACTATCCTGAAAGATTGGATTAAAATCATAATCAAAAACCTTTCTCATGAAATCCGAGAGGCTGTGGCTTTCAACAATAATGCCCCACTCTCTGTTTCCATATGAGGGATTGGGAGGCAATCCGTTCATGCCCCAGTTTGCAGATTCCACAATGCACTTTTTCCCGCATATCACATACTTTGCATGATTATATCTGTATCTCTTGTATATGCCTTCGTCTCTGTCCTCCATCAAGTATCTTACCTCTCCATCATCACTGAGGCGCCATGCAATCCATCTTTCCTCCATAGGTATCCCGCCTATGACATCCCCATCCATCATCATCTTTACGGTCGCATTACCTTTTTCAATAATCTCTTCAATGAAGGGATTTGTAAATGTGTACATGTTTATAATCAGATCATCAGCATTTCTGATCTCACTGGAAACAACTTCATAAGAGCAGTCGGGAGAACAGAAGGCGATGGCATCATATGCCACCCCATGCCAGGCATCAAAGGATGACTGTCCTATTATGTATGTTCTGTTATACTCCCATTCATAGCTTGTATTGGTATCTATCCATCCTCTTCTTTTCAATACGACTCCCTCCCCCACATTTCTGATGCTATCTCCTTCCCATCCCTGATTAAAAAAACCATCCCCATAAACCACCACATCCATAGTATGATTATAGGCATCCTTTAGACACACCACTCCTCCATGATTTGCCATGATGAAATGTCCCTCTCTTTTTATATCCGGAATGGAAGAGCAATTATAATATTCATAGTCAGGAGGAAAACCTGTTTCAAATCTAAATGAGGAACCATTTTGAGTGAGGTATATACTTTCTCCCTTTTCCAGAAAAATGGGGGGAAGGATTATTTTATTTTGCTTATCCATCCTTTTCCATGGAGTTGTGGTTATGTAATATCCATCAAGATTTATTGCTTTCTTCCCAGAATTTGTTATGCATACATACTCATTGTTTCTGTGGGGTCTTGCATGATAATACACTTCCGTTATCAGCAATCCTTCTCCCTTCCAGCATTTGAGAATGGTTATGTTGCATTCTGCATAATTATTTTCTTCATTTCCATCAGAAACATGGGCGATTATAACATGTTTTCCTGCTTTCATGCCAGCAGTGTCCCATTTGAAGGATGGAAGACGGTAGTGATTTATTGAGGAATATGTAACTCTTTTTATCAGATGCTCTGAATCTGTAATATCAAGATAAAAAGATACAGCAAAGGATGTGCTTTCACCTGGCATTAGATTTTCCACCCTTGCAGTTATCTCCACAATTTCTCCCTCCACCACCTCTCTATTGCCCACCTTTACCCATTCCATGGATAAATCTGGTGGCTGGATGGTATAGGAGAGAGGCGAAAGAAGGATAAGAAGGAGTAAAAAGATCTCAAATATTCCTCTCCTCATTTTGTTCCTTCAGAATTAATGGGATAGCAACAACCAGCAGAGCGAGTTCGAAACCTACGGAGGAGTTTGAAGGAATATGAATCCCCTTTTTCATCAATTTCAGAGGTTAGGATGCCATTGAACATTACTATCCTGCTATTTTCATATACACTTACGGCTCTCTCGTTATATGCTTTATTGAGAAATGGCTTCAATACATATTTACCTCCCTTTGCCACTCTGATGTTATGCGAATCTTTATTATTGAGTGTAAAATTCACCTTCGCTTCCTCAATTTTTATCACTCTATTGGTATGATTATAATGCATGTTATGACCCATCACCCTCAACCACATTCTATAATCTCCATTGGCATCATATTTCCGCTCCACAAAAGATTCGAAGGGAGAGAAACTGATTTTCCCGTCGCCGTTGAACCTCCAGAAGTAGGCATAGATTGGAAATTTTGAACTTGAAGTATCAAATTTTATTCTCTCGTCTGGTATTCTCATATAAATCTACCTCCCATTTTCATCATATATATTAAATATGGCATCAACTCTTCCTTCTCTAAGAGTAGGATAATAGATATAGATGCCATCATTATAGACATCAAGGCATATTTCACAGTTTTAAACAGTGGAAGATTTAAAATAATATCGGATGAACTATAGACTCCTGCGAAAGGTAAAAATTACATTTGACGTCACAGAACGTTGAAAAATTATTTAAAATTAAATTTTTGCATCATCATTTTTTCCATTGTTCTAAACTTGATTCATAAAGTTTATATATGGCAATTTCTATAAAACATAGGCAAATGCCTATATAATATAGGGGCGAGGGCTTAAGATTCTCCATTTTTCTCCCCCTCACGCCTCCACCCTCGCCCCCGCCTCCCCTATTGTTTCTTGGTATTCTTCAACTAGTATTCTGTTTTCCCTTCCATTATTTCTTTATATCTTCTTTCCAGTTCCTTTTTCAGCTCATCTGCTATAAAATTGCCCGTGAAGGCATCTGCCTTTGCTGCCGTTGATATTTTTGTTGCCATCAGGCGGGCTATTTTTCCTCTTTTGTTTCTTGGCGCCCTGTTTATCATTTCATGCTGAAATATTACACCATGTTTTGGGGGAGGAGTTCCCTCCTTGATATGTCGGAAAAGTGCCTTCTCTGCACCCAGAAGCTGAATTGTGCCGGAGGGAAACATGGCAAGCTTTTCTATTCCTCCCGCATGGGATATGAGGCGGGCTGCTATACTCGGGCCGGTTATGGCGGTAACATTGGGTGCCATCTGCTTTACAACTTCCTCGATATATTCAGCAAGTTCTTCCTTTGCAAAATATAGGGATTCCAAAATCCCCGCCAGATTTTCCATGTTACTCTTCTCCTTTTCATCCATCTTTTCATTCCCTATTTTAAGTTCTTTTATCTTACCGATCAAATCTTTTCCCTCCTCCATTTCATCAAATGAAAAATATCCATACCATCCGCGCAGGCGTTCAAGAAGAATGTTTATTATCTTTATTATATCGTCCAGCGCCTCTACCGCCTCGGATAATCTTTTGCTTCTATCTTTCTGCTGTTCCTCTATTTTCTTTTTGGAGAGGAGGAGCGTTGCCTCATGCAGAAGATTGGTATCATACCCATAATCTTCTCCTTTTATCTCAATCTTTTTCATCTCTCCCATCTTTCCTATTTTTTTCAGACGAGGTTCATCCACTATTGGTTTATGCTGCAGAAACGCCATTTCTTCCTCCAGCACTTCCCCACTTTGAATTGCAAGAAGACGCTCTGCTATCTTCTCAGCGTCCCTCGGAAAGAGTTTTTTATCTATTATCCCCTTCTCATCATAAAGGAAAGTTCCAAACCATGTTGTTTTCAAATATGGCATTAATTTAAATAGAGAATGCATTTAAAAATATGCTTGGAGTGGAAATCGCAGGAATAAAAATGAGAAATCCCCTTATACTCGCCTCTGGCATACTTGATTTAACGAGAGGAAGCATGGAGAGATTCAAGGATGCTGGTGCAATCGTGACAAAATCTGTGGGAAAGGAGGAAAGAAAAGGGTATAAGAATCCGGTATTTCATGAGGTGGAATGTGGCATATTAAATGCCATAGGACTGGCTAATCCTGGAATAGATGATTATATAAGGGAGATTGAAGGAATAAAAGTAGAAAACCTCATAGGAAGCATCTTTGGAGGGGATGCCGAAGAATTTGGCGAGGTGGCAAAAAAGATTTCTCCATATGTGAAAGCCATTGAAATGAATATGAGCTGTCCCCATGCAAAAAAGGTAGGGGCAGAATATCCCGATGAAGAGATAGCCGATGCTGTAAGGGAAGTTAAAAAGTCAGAAAAGCCAGTGTTTGTGAAACTGGGGGTGGAGAATATTCTTAAAAGGGCAGCAGAAGCAATAAATGGCGGAGCAGATGTAATTGTGGCAATAAACAGCATCAGGGCGATGGCAATAGATGTTGAAACTGGAATGCCGGTTTTGAGTAATAGAGTGGGAGGATATTCTGGCAGAGGGATAAAACCCATAGGTGTAAGATGTGTTTATGAAATTGCATCCAATTATGATATTCCTGTTATAGGAGTGGGAGGAATAACGAGGGCGGAGGATGTGATAGAATATATGATGGCGGGAGCAAGGGCGGTGCAGCTGGGAACAGCAATCTATTATAAAGATGTGGAGGTATTTTCAGATATAAAGAAGAATTTGGAAAAATGGCTTGATGAACATGGCTATTCCAACATAAATGATGTGGTTGGTTTGGCAATCAAAAAATAATCATACCGTTTCAAGAGAAAACATCACATTCAGCCCTTCAAGAGCTGTATGTATTCTATCAGCAAAATCAAGCAGGGTTTCTATATCCGGTTCCTTCTCCCATTCATAGAAAAAATCATAGCTTCCTCTCATTGCCTTAAAGCCCAGGCCCAGCAGACGGCTTTTTACCTCAGACGGCTTGCCCCCCTCGCTTGTGAAGATTATTGTGATGTATGTTTTCATTCAAGATTATAACATGAAGAGATATAAAAAATTTTTACTGCATTCTCTCTATCATTTCATAAAATTCATCTCTTTTCAAAGCCTTACTCAGCTCATCGCCATAGATTCTTCCATTTCTCTCATGAAGCCACAGGAGAAAAAGATATTCTTTCTCCCCAAATCTTTCCATCTCCTTTGCCATCTCATTAATGAGGTATATGTCCTGATTACCGAGCAAAATTTTTCTCACAAAAGTTTCCTTTTTCCCAAGATAAACCTGGGTGGGGAATATTTTCTCAATTTCCCCCTTCAAATTGAACAAACCCTCCTTCATTCCAAATTCAAATTTTGGAACGATATTTCTTTCTGCCTTTTCCACCATTCCGTATTTACCTATATTCACTTCCATACCTCTCCTTCCTCTCTTCGCCCATCCATTCACTATTTTTATCACATCTCCTTCTCTTAGTTGAGGAGTATTACCCCATATTTTCAGTATACAATGTCCTGTTTCATCCCCTATCACAGCAAGAAATGGATCTTCCTCCATCACAATATTTTCCACAGCAGCATAGAGCCATGTTTTTCCTTCCTTTAATTTTCCTATCTTATTTCCCTCCCTTTTCCCCATTCTCTCCATTAAAAGCATCCTTGCTGTTTCCTCATCAATAAGTCCATTGAATTCTTCCATAATTTTCCTTATCTCCTTTTCCACAATGATTAAGCATGCCACATTAATATCTTTTTATATCCATACTTGTTTTTATTTTATGGCAATATTGCAGGTGGCTTTGGATTTGATAAATGCCCATCGGGCTATTGAAATCGCCAAAGAGGCAATAAAGGGCGGAGCAGACTGGCTGGAGGCAGGCACACCTTTAATCAAATCAGAGGGGATGAGGATAATAACGGATTTGAAGAAACTTGGGAGGAAGGTTGTGGCTGATATGAAAACCATGGATGTTGGAAGTGTTGAGGTGGAAATGGCGTCAAAGGCAGGAGCAGATGTTATATGCATAATGGGAGTGGCAGATGATGAAACAATAAAAGAGGCGGTAAAGGCAGCGGGGAGATATGGTACTGAAATAATGGTGGATATGATGGGGGTTGGAGATGTCGAAAAAAGAACGAAGGAGGCGGAGGAGATGGGTGCCGATTATATATGTGTTCATACCCCCATAGATGAACAGATGAAGGCAGAAAATCCTTTTTCTATGCTGGAGAGGGTTGTTAGAGTAGCAAATGTGCCGGTGGCGGTGGCTGGGGGGATAAATGCAGAACTCGCCACCAAAGCGGTGGAAAAGGGGGCAAGTATAGTCATTGTTGGAGGGGCGATAATAAAGGCGGAGAATGTGGAAAGAGCAGCATCTTTGATAAAAAAGGGGATGGAAGGAGCAAAGATAGAGGAAAAGGATTTCAAGAAATATTCCAAGGACGAGATTTTTGACGCTCTCTCTCTTGTTTCAACCTGTAACATATGTGATGCGATGCATAACAGGGGAGCCATGCAAGGTATATTCCCAGTTGGTGGAAGGGCAAAAATGGTTGGGAGGGCAATAACTGTGAAAACCATGGATGGCGACTGGGCTAAAGTGGTGGAAGCCATTGATATGGCTGGAAAAGGAGATGTGATTGTTGTTGAGGCAGGAGAGGGGAAAAGAGCAGTATGGGGTGAACTTGCCACATGGAGCGCCTTTAAAAGGAGTATTGCTGGAGTGGTGATAGATGGAGCTGTTAGAGATATTCATATAATAAGAGAGATAGAGATTCCTGTTTTTGCCAGAAAAGTTATTCCCGAAGCGGGAGAGCCGAAGGGATATGGCGAAATAGGGAGTGAGATTATTTGTGGAGGACAGGTTGTCA
>Ga0164318_10008305_pt1 | contig 10085 bp, 22 predicted proteins | sample GuaBasSedimGuay9_FD_113734 | JGI IMG/M metagenome (GOLD analysis project Ga0164318, IMG submission 113734) | Subseafloor sediment microbial communities from Guaymas Basin, Gulf of California, Mexico - Guay9, Core 4571-4, 0-3 cm | ecosystem: Environmental > Aquatic > Marine > Hydrothermal vents...
CCATTATCCTTTGGCTTCTCTTCTTCCTGACATCTTTCAATCTCATCAATAGTCATATCCTCAATCCATTTCTGATGTTTTGTGCAAAAATATATCTTACTCATTTGCTCTTATCTCTTTTTTTAATCTTTTCGCAATCTCACACTTTTTTTAAAAATATCCATTCCATTAAATTATCCAGATTGGCTACAAAAGTATCAAAAAAAGGCGCCAGAAAGACGCCAGAAAGACGTCAATTTTTTTTAGCTACAAAAAAAGGATTTTTTAGATCCAGAGATAGTGGAAGTTTTTAATAAAGAGGGTTAGTCCTTCCTCAAACTTTTTTGCCTCTTTAATACTTAAAACCTTTAATCCTCTGACCTTTGACATCTTTCTTATCTTCTCTTTTTCATTTGAAGGGATGTAGACTATATCACCCTTTGCAACTTTCTCAGCAACTCTGAAAGATTCTTCAATCTTTATCAGACATCTCTTCCACTCTTCTGGAGACTTGAATCCTGGGGGGCAGAAGAAATAACTCTTCTTTCTAAAAGCCCTTATTGTGTCTGCTATCAGTCTTGAAAGGAAGATGTCTAAATTAAGAATATCCTCATCAGACCAACCCCTCTTCAATCTCTGCCAATAATGTTTAATTATTCTCAAAACCTTTCTCATTTAAAAAAATTTAAAATAAAAAATTGGATTTGTCAAGTCTTTTTTTTAAACTCAGGGGATTTTAAGAGTTTGCAAAACGAAATACAAATTTGTCAACCATATAGGGTTGACTTAACAATTGTAAACCTTATGAGGTTGACTTTGTAAGATTAAAAGGTTACTTCAGAAGTTACTATCCTTACACAAATAGCTGAAAATCGCAAAAATGCTTGAAATTCAATCAATAGGACCTTTTAAAACTTTGGAACTTACAATCTGGGTCTGTGATATGCTTTGAAACCCCTCAAAATTCAAGCGTAAATAGGCCTATTTTGCGAGATCTTTAAAAAATAGTGTAAAGATACTTGACAAATGCGAAAACGCAAAATAGACCTATTTCTGCTTGTTTAATGAGGTCTCTGGATTTTGGCATTAAAAAAATGAACCTTTTTTTGGCTATATCTGCCAGTAATCAGGCTTTTTCTGCAATTGGCACTAATTTTTAAAAGAATGAGCGAAAAGTTTAACATAAGCAAGACATTTTTTCACTTTCCCAGAATAGAGTTAATGCCAGAAAACCTAAAAATGTTTGAAATTCAAACACACAACTTCCTAATTTCATGAAATTTGGAAATAGTCTTTTTTAGATTTTTTAAAAACAAATAAAAAAAACTAAAAGAAAAATCAAAAAATTTTTTTTAATTTTTAATTTTTTTATCTTGAAATTTGTTACTAAGTAGGAATATACAAAATAGTAATGAAGTTTGTTACTAAGATCGCATAATATTTTTATATTTTATTATCTCTTTTTAAAGTCAGAATTTTTCGTAAGAAAAATTCTGACAATATATGCTAGTTATTAAATTTTATTTAAAATATTTTTTTTAAAAATATCTTTCCAGTAAGAAGTTTGTTACTAAGTAAGAATATACAGAATAGTAGTGAAATTTGTTACTAAGTAAGAATCTAGCTTTTATTAATTTAATTATTATATTTAATTTTAAATTTAATTTTTATTTAAAATTTTAATATTTTATAAAGAGTTTTTCCAAAAATTCCAAGAATTGTAAAAACTTGATAAAATCTAACAAAACTTAATAAAATATTTAAAATTAAAACAAAAAATCAAAAAATTTTAATAAACTTAATAAAACTTGATAAAATTTAATAAATTTTGATAAAAATTTTAAAAAAATAATATTAAAACCCTTTCCTTTTCAAAATTTTTGGTAAACCACTGCTAAAAACTCTTAAAATTTGCTTTGTTTTTCAATCATTTTTGGACTATTTAAATTTTTGTTGAAAAATCAATAAAATTTGAAGTCATTAAATGCAAGTTCTATTCTGTGAAAAATATGAAATTTAAAGCCAGATAATGTCAGTTTACGAAGGGGGTAGATTTCAAAAAAGTGCTTGTATTTCAAACAGATACCGCAAGTAAAATAAAGAGTGGGCGAAGGCAAAGAGTATCCCCCGCCGTGATTGAGTGACAAATCAAAAATAGGCATAAGTTTACAAAATATACATTTTGTAAACTTGCTTAAAATACAATCATTTTTGAGCACTTTTGACTGAAAAAAATACCATAAAAATACCAATCTTATGTGTGACAAAAATCACACATCCTAAAAGTTAACATAATATTTTTACAGAAAAAATCTTTAAAAGTAATAAACTCCTAAAAACTTTAACTTTCCGTCGAGAAAAACACAAAATAGAAAAGTTAACATAATGTAATGTCCGATAATCTACACTTTCAAATAATTGTCGCCGAGAGAAGTTGAAAAAGTTAACATAATATAACTAAAAAAAGTGTTGACTTCAAAGATATAAAATATAAAATAGTAATAGGATGAATAAGAGGAGAGGAGGAATAAAAGTAGGGGGTAAAAATGAAAGTAACACTTGAAAATCTTCTTAAAGTGTCACAAGAGTTAGAACGAGAACTGATGAGCATCAAAACATCCTTTCAAATCCCACAGGATTTCATCCATGAAATTGAAAAAGCACTTCAGAAGCAAAGCCGTATTATCTTAGACCTTGCTACTCTCAACTCTATTTTTGAAAAGAGTTACAAAACGATTTCATCCTGGAAAGTGAGAATCATGGAAAGAAGCCCAAACTTAAAATTAAAAACAACAATGGGAAAGTTTTTGATAATTGAAAAAAAATAAAAAAAATCTTAAAATTCTCCTCCTCTCCTCTCTTCTTTTCTTAATCAGGAGGGAAAATGAAAAAGATAAATTTATTTAAGATAACAGAGAAAAATTATAATAAATTGATATATATTTCAACAAAATATATAAATTTATATCCCAGAAAAGAAAAATCTATAAAAATAAACTGGGATGATTTTAACAAAACTTTAAAATGTGTGAGATGCAACAGAATAATAACAGATAGAATTAAATTTATACAAGATAAAAATATTTTATTATGTTATAATTGCTTCAAATTTTTGTTAAATTGTCAGGATTGTATTTTCTACAAAGATAAAAGATGTTATCTAAAAAATAAAATTAAAGAAAATTTTAAGTATGTCTATTATAACAAGCATGAAAAGAAAAATTATATTTTATGTCTACTAAAAACAAGAAAAAAATATCAATATTATACAAATGGCATCAAAAGAAAAGTAAAAATAAAATCTAATCAATATAAGTTAAAAAAGAATAAACTTTATAATATCTATCTTAAATCTTAAAATCCTCAACTTTAAAAAATTCTTTAATGAAAAAAATTATTTTTTTAAATAGAAAAAATTTTTTAATTTATATAAAAAAATATTTTTTAAAAAATAGAGATTTTTTTAACCTCCGCTATTAAGCAGGAGGGAGGAGGTTCTATGAATTATAAAATTATGAAAAGGAAAATTATTAAAGAATTAAAAAGAAAGTATCCAAAATTAAAATTTATGGAGAGGATCATCCTCTCCAAATACATTTTAAATGGGATGGAATATAATAAACTTTTAAAAGAGCTTAAAAAAATTGATCCAAATTGGAAATTGATCACTCTATATTATGATTCCTCCGCTGATTACGAAGAGCGGAGGATTGTTGATGAGAAAAGGAATTTAGAATTTTAAAAAAAGGAGGTGATATTATGCAAAATTACAAAAGTTTTGAAAAAATTAAGGAATTAACAAAATTTATTCAGACAACTTTGGAAGATCTGGGATGCGATGAGAGTTTTGAAATCGCTTCCCAGATAGAAAACAAAATTTATCAGATTTTAACATTATTTAAACAAGAACAAAAAATTAAAAAAAATTAAAAAAAGGAGGATTTATGAAAAAAATTATTAATTTTTTAAAAGAATTTTATTTTGAATTATTTTTAATTTTATTTCTTTGGATTCTTATTATTCAAGAATTATTAAGAAAATAAAAAAAGGAGAAAAAAATGAAAACAAAGAATTTTACAAAACTTGAATATCTTTATTTTATTCGTTTTAGATTCAACAATCAAGATATTCAACAATTTATAAAATCAGGATATGCAGAATATTTAAGAAATTTTTCAGAAAATCATCATTATTCAGAGGTTAAAAATAAATTGAGGGAAATTTGTAAAAAAATTAAGAAGGAGGTGGGAACATGATTATTATTCAATGTCCAGAGGGGAAATTTGTAATTCCGACAAAAGATGAAGAAGTTCACATCTTAGAAACTGAGAAAAATTTTGAGGAAATTGAAAAAGATGTTGAAAGAATTTTGTTGGGAAGGTGGGAAAGATGAAACTAAAGGATTTTAAGAGGACACCCTATTATAAGCGTTACATTATTTTTATAAAAGCGATGGGATGGAGGAGATTTAAAAAAAATTATTCAACAATAGTGGAAATAGCAAAAGTTTGGATGGAGATTGAAAGAGTTAAAAAAGAAACAGAAAAATTATTAAGGGAGGAGTTATGTTAGAGGTTAAATTAAAAAGAAAAGAAATTTCAAACCTAACTGGCGGTGGATTTTACAAGTTTTACGGTTATTGGAGATTCAAAGAAAATAATCAAATTTTTATTCAAGAAATTTATTTAACGTTTAAAGATGAAAAAATTGAAAAGAAATATTCAACAGATTTAGACAAATGGTATAAAATTCCATTTTCAAAGATTGGTCATTTTGGATTATTAAATTTTCTTGGATAAAAAAAGGAGGGGTTATGGTAAAAAATTTTCAAAAAAAGAAAGAACAACTAAAAAAAATTTATTCAGAATTTGGGGAAAGAAGAATAAAAGAAATTAGAAAGAAGATAGAATCAGAGAAAGAAATTATTCACATTGAAGAACTTTTAAATGTTCAAGAAGCAGAATTATTTTTAGCAAAATTTATCAATTTTAGATTAAAAATTCCCTATTCAGAGTTTATAGTGAAACAAAACAAAATTTATTTCAAAAATCAAAAAGATCCTGTAAAATATTTTAAATTTCTCAAAAAGAATGGAATTCCAGATTCAGTTATTCAGGCGTTACAGAACAAGGTCCAATTTTTAAAATCAGAAAAAACTGTTGTTATCACAAATAGATTTTATGAATTTTTATGCATGTCAGAATTTACAAATGGATGGAAAAGCTGTCACTCTTGGGATGGAGAATATTTTTCAGGAGCGATAGCTTATGCAATGGATAAAAAATGTTATTTAGGATATGTAAAAAATAAATATGAAGAGAAAATATTCAGGCAAATTATTATAGATTTTGGGGATGTTGTCTTATTTTCAAGACAATATCCTCAAGAAAATTTGTTTTTATCAAAAATTATTCGCAGATTATTTTTGACAAAAGTAAAAGGATGGATAAATTGGAAATATGAAACAAAAACAATAGATAATTTAATTCCCACAAACGATAACTGGCCTTATCCTGATTGGGAAAATCATCCAGTTTTCTTAGTTTTTCAAGAAAAAGAGAATTTAGAAAAATTTTTGTCTCAAAATCATTCAGTTGGTGGAGAATACTTATATTGTTTAGATTGTGGAGAAAAATTTCATTATACAGATTATTCTGATGTGGGAAAATGTTTAGATTGTAATATAGAATATTATTGTTACAAATGTGGAGAGAGACTAAGAGAAGATGAAATTTACAGAGGAGCAGACGATGAAATTTATTGTGGATATTGCTGGGAAGAATTATTTTGCGAATGTGTAAATTGCGGAGATGTTCTCTATCAAGATAATGCAGTTTATGTGGATGGGGATGGATGGTATTGTGACTATTGCTTCAATGCAAACTATTTTTATTGTGCAAAATGTGGGGAGATATTTCCTCAAAAAGATGGAGTAGTTTCAGAAATAGAAGGAGAGATGTATTGTCAGGAGTGCTATTCTGAGAAATTTGGATATTGCGAAATTTGTGATACTGAGGAGTATTGGGATTATTTAAAAGAAATCAATGGAAAATGTGTATGTAGAGATTGTTATGATCAATGTCAGGAATGTAAAAAATATATTCTCAAAGAAGATTTAAAAATATTTAGACTAAGAATTGGAGAAAAAGAAATAGTTAGGAAACTATGCAGAGATTGTTATGAAGAATATCAAGGAGAATCTAAGGAAATTTTAGAAAAACAGGAGGTTGTATGAATTTTCAGCAATTTAAAGATGAATATTTGAAAATTGTTAATTTCAAGAATAAAGATTTTAAAAATTTTGTAAATTTTGTTTCAAGAAATTATAGATTTAAGAGAATTTTCAGGTATAAAAAACAGTTTGCAATATTTGTTCCTCATCAAATAATTTCAAACGTTGTCTTATGCAGTCATTTTGATACAGTAATTGATAATGGAAAGGTTTATATAGATAGAAAGAAAGAAGTATTTTTTGGGGCAATTAAAGGGGATTGTAGGGCTGGTGTTTTGATGATGTTAAAATTGTCAGAAAAAGGAAGAATTTCAATATTATTTAATGGAGAAGAGACAGGAGCTTGGGGTGTAAGGAAATTTTGTGAAAAATTTAACTATATTCAGGAAAAAATTCCAGAATTAAGAAATATTTCATTTTTCATAGAATTTGATAGAAAAGGGAGGGGACAATTTATTTGTTATAACCATGATAATAAAGATTTGAAGAACTTATTTATTGAAAATGGATTTATAGAAGAAGAGGGAATATTCAGCGATATTTCGGTAATTGAGGAAAATTTAAATTATTGTGGAATAAATTTGAGTATCGGCTATTATAATAATCATACAGAATATGAATTATTAAAATTTGAGGACTGGCTCTATACCTACGAAAAAGTTCAACCTATTATTTCTAAATTTTATGATAAATTTGAATTTGTAGAAAAAATAAAAAGAAAATACTGGGATTTTGATTTTGACAGACACATTTATTATGAACAAAAGGAGATTGAAAAGGATTGGGATAAATTAAAAAAATATTTGGGTTATTGCGAATGGTGTGGATCTTTAAAAGAGGTGGCTTTTGATTCTTATTTTCAGGGTTATCTATGTAAGGATTGTTATTTTGAAGTAAGAGAAGAATTAAGCCAGGAATATTTTTAAAAAAATTTTTTTAAAAAAGGAGGAAAAAAATGTTAGAAATTCAGGAAAGGATTAAAATCAAAATTTTAGCAGAAAGAATGTTTGATTTAGCAGAACATTATTCAAAAGTTCAGAAAAAACCAGAGAAAATTTCAGTATTAAGGGACTTAGCGTTTAATTTGGGCTTATTCGCAATTTATGAAGATTTAATGAGAATTCAATTTTCAGCAGAAAAAGAAGAATGAAAAAATCTAAAAAAAGGAGGTGAGAGTATGGATTTTACAGAAGAAGTTTTAAGAGGGATTATTCAGAAAAGTATTCAGCAAGGGAGATTGTTTGATCTTATTTATTCAGAAAATGGAAGAAAATTATGGAAATCATGGCCTGAAAAAAGGTTTAGAAAGATTGTTTTTGAGGAGTTAAAGAAGTTTCAGAGGAGGTAAAGATGAAGCAGGTCTATCTGTCAAGCGATGGAAAATTGTTTGAAACAAAGGAAGATTGTTTAAAACATGAAAAAGAATTAGCAAAAGAATTAGAAGTTTATTCAAATTCGGGATTGTGGAATTTAGTAACAAGCAGACACAAAAAATGGGGTTTTGATGGCTATGAATGGATGGGAATAAACAGAGCATCGGGACATCTTGGCAAATCTTGGTCTCGAGGCACAATTCCTGAAACAAGGGCAATATTCAGGTGCAGAGAATTTTTATGGAAATGCACATGGATTTTAAATGGAAACTATTCAGAAACAGAAAAAGAACTAAGAGAATTAGGTGTTAATCTTGATTTAATCAAAAAATATTTGAATTATTTGATATCTAAAAAATTAAAATTAGAATATATTGCTGGATAAAAAAGGACAAATTTTAAAATTTTAGAAATTTTTTTAAAAAATTAAAAAAAAGAATTTTTTTAAAAAAAGGAGGTTGCCATGAAAGAGAGAATTCAAGAAATGAGTCATGATGAACAAGTTGCCAGACTTTTTCATCTTCTTGCAGAAATTAAGAGCATTGAACCTATTCAAGGAACAAGAAATCGTTTGCTTATTCAAGACAGAAGGAGAGTCACAGAGATTGTGGAAGAGGTTGCAAAATTAAGTAAAGCTACAACTCATTATCCAGAAGTGAAAACAGAAATTTTTAAAATTGCCAAAAATTTATTATTGAATTATTGAAAAAAAATAAGGAGGGTCTATGCATGATTTAAGTTATGACACTGCAAAAATTGATTATCAGGAATTACTGAGGGTTGTTAGATCAGCAGTTAGAAGTTTGGGAAACGATGTTTATTCTAACTATCGGGAAGTTATGAATCATCTTGAAAGAAAAGAATTTATTTCAGCAGGAGTTTCTGCAAGGTTTTTAAAAGAGAAAATGGAATCTTTCTGTGAAGCAGTTAGAACTCTGGAGGTTTTAGAAGAGGGATTAAGAAGAAAAAATAAAATTTTAGTCAACTTGGGAGGGGAGGAAAAATGAAAGGAGTTTATGTTATCATTGAATTCAATCCAACTTTTGATTTAATTGCTTTAATTCCAGACGAAAAATTGAATGTTAAAATCTTTAATTCAAGAAAAGAAGCAGAAAATTTTGCAGAAAAAAATTGTGCTTGGGATTACAAAATTGTGAGATTAAATTAAGAAAAAATTTTTAAAAAGAAGGAGGTGGGAGTATGAGTTGGGAAACATTAACAGTAGGGTCTCTAAGATTTAAAAAAGATGTTAAAGAGGAAGAAAAAACAAAAATTTTAGAGGATTTCGAAACAGAATTGGAATGTAGAATTGTTTGGAATGAGAGATGGAAAGAGTATGAGTTCAAGGACATCAATTGGTCTTCTCATGTTTCTGCAGATAAAATCTGGAAAGTTTTCAAAAAATGGAGACACAAATTAGATTATTTTGATTTTTCTTTATGGTATTTGCAGGAAAGTGATGAACAAATTTTTTATGATAGAGAAAGTGGGGAATTAAGAGTGAATTTATTATAAAAAAGGGAGGCAGTATGAGCTATGGGATTATTGAAAGAAAATGTCCATATTGTAAAAAAATTAATTGAAATTGGAGAATATGATTGTTTTGGCAATCTTTATTTTTACGATGATTGGATTTGTCCAGAATGTAATAAACACTATCTTATTGATTTAAAGATTGAGTTAAGAAAGGAGGATATATGATTAAATCAGTAAAAGTTGGAAAAATTGAGTTAGTAAATCTAACACCACATGAAATTGTCTTATTCAGCAAAGATGGAACAGTTACAACAATTTTTCCATCAGGAAGAGTTTTAAGAATTGATGAGAAAATTGTTAAGGAGAAAGAAAATGATGTGAAAATTGTTGAAAAAGAATTTATTCCGAAAGAGGTTTCAAAATTTCCAAAGAAAGAAAACCGCTACTATATTGTAAGTCTTCCAACACTATTTTTTGCTAACCGTGATGATTTTATTGCTCCTGATACAAACTTTGGAGCAGTAAGGGATCAGATGGGGAAGATTATCGGAATAAAATTTTTCTGTAAGATTAAAAAATAGAAAAAAATCAAAAAAAGGAGACAGAAATGGAAATGAAAGATTTTATTAAAATGCATGAAAAAATGGATATTTTTGAAAAAGCTATTTTCTATTTAGCAAGTTTAAATGAATTAGAGAAAGGTTATCGGTTTTGTGTTAAAGGTCAAAAGGAGAGAGAATATATAAGAAGCATAGGTTATGGACATATTATCATTGAAAACGAATATGGCGAAGAAATAGCGGATTTGGGACAAATACATTCTTCAGAAGAATTAATAAATATTTTAAGAGAATATTATAAGAATAGAAAAGTTAGAGAAATTAGTTTGGTTTGAAAAAAAGGGAGGTGAAATTATGAAAATTGCAATTATTTTAGAAAAAGGTGAGTATTTAGAAGCCGAATGTGTTAAAAATGAAAAAGGTGAAATTCTTTCTGTTATTCCTGAAGAAGTTGATTTAATTTTA
>Ga0164318_10008306_pt1 | contig 10085 bp, 11 predicted proteins | sample GuaBasSedimGuay9_FD_113734 | JGI IMG/M metagenome (GOLD analysis project Ga0164318, IMG submission 113734) | Subseafloor sediment microbial communities from Guaymas Basin, Gulf of California, Mexico - Guay9, Core 4571-4, 0-3 cm | ecosystem: Environmental > Aquatic > Marine > Hydrothermal vents...
AAAACTGTTCAAGAAAAAAGAAAACAAAAGGTTAATAGCAGAGCAGCATATGAGAATATTCAAGGCAATTAAAGCAAAAGATCCTGACAGAGCCAGAAAAGAAGCAAGCTCTCACATAGATTTTGTAGAACAGGAGATAAGAAAAATAATATTAGAAGAATTGCCGAATACTTAGATACCCCTTATTGCTCAGCCTTCTTTTCCGCATATGTCAATACCATTCCTCCATCAAAAAGCAAATCTCCACCAATTAAATATTTGGAAAACCGAGAGAATCCAAAAATAAATAGATTCCCAACCTCTATGGGTTTCATCATCTCCTTTATCCTGGAAAACCCCATCATAACATCACGCACTACTTCCTCTGGTGTAATTCCCCGCTGCTCGGCCTGCGCCGGTATTTGCTTCAAGGCCAGCGCAGTCCTTACAAAACCTGTACTTACCGTGAAACCGCGAATCTTTCCTCCTCCTTCAGCTGAGATGGATTGGGCCAGGGCCCTGAGCCCGAATTTAGTTATATTGTAAGCCACCTTGTTCAGCGTGCAAATGTGAGCATGAACCGAGGCCATGTTCCCGATGGCCCCCGTACCATCACTGCTCTGTTTCATATGGGGAATCGTCAATTTGGACAAATAGAAAGGGGCCCTAAGCATAAGCCGAATCATGTAATCAAATTTCTCAATGGGAAAGTTCTCAATGGGGTCAATGTGCTGAATCCCGGCTATGTTGGCAACATACTTAATAGTTCCAAGCTTGGCCGCCTCTTCCACGGCCCGCTTTACATCCTCATCCTTGCAAAGATCCGTTTTCACAAAGATCATCCTCCCACCCATCTCCTTGGCCATCTGGACCGTCTTTTCCCCTTCTTCTTCATTTATGTCCAGTCCGACCGTCGTCAAGCCATTGGCCGCGGCTGCAACTGCAGTAGCCCGCCCTATACCCATGGAGGCACCGGTGACTATGCATACGTTATCAGGATTAAAGTTATCATCGTCCAGGAGCAAGATCTCCGGTTTTTCAATCCTAGGTTCACTTATATCCATTTCCTACCCTCCCATGCATTGGTTTGAGCAACTAATCTCCTGCGATGCGGTACCTTAAAACCTTAGTGGTCTACTTACAATGACCAATATGATACTGGTTACCCCTTTGACAAAAATTTCAATATTGCGTTTTTCCTTTCTTGTATCTCTTTAAACAAAATGGTGTAATGATTCGTTCCCTCCAAATTTACGAGCCGAGCTTCCGGGATTTCCTTTACCATCCTCTGCGCCGCCTCTTCCGGCAGAACCAGATCATCTCCTGTCAGCAGCCCCTCTGTGGCCCTCAGGATCAATGTGGGGCATTTTACTGAATGGTAATAATCCGATATGTCTATGCCTACCAGACTGGCACTTTCTTCATCTATAGTCTCTGGCCTGATCACCGGCCTAACCTTGCCGCCTTCAAGTTCTTCTACTTCATAACGGTAGTAAACATCCAGAGCCGGCATCCATGGCTGAAGGAACGGGGCTTGCTTCATCGCACCAACGTACTCTTCAAACGACGAGAACACTTTGCCCAGCCTGTCCAGAGAGGGTTTAATCCCGGCAAAAACTTTTGCGAACTGCTCTGGGTTTAGTTTTCCTCCACCGTCCACTAATATCAGGCTGTCTACCCACTCGGGATATCTGGATGCAAATACGACAGATATGAACGCCCCTAGGGAATGCCCCATTAAAACAGATGGTTTTAATCCCAGATCCTCAAGAACTCCACGGATATCGTTGCAGTGGATATGAATAGAATATCCCTTTTCAGGCTTGTCAGACTGCCCACGTCCTCGCAAATCCATGGCAATCACTTTATGCTCCGGTATTAATTCCGAGGCAATCACGTCCCAGCACCGGCAGTTGGCGGTAAGGCCGTGGATACATAAAATTGGCTTGCCCTTTCCCTCCCAGATAGCTACCTGTATAGACACTCCTTCACCTTTTACTTTGCGCATTATGGGCTCGGCCATTTTCCCCTCCACATAGCTGAAAAAATTTGTGTTTAAGACTTCAGAAAACCCGATGACTTTAGCCCTGCCGCTGCCGTGATGCATAGTAGCGCATGTCACCCTGAAAAGGCAAGTTCCACAGACTAGGAAAACTTGGAAACTTGAAGATACAAAGGTATAGCAAATGCAAAAAATTTCGGGGGCTGCCATGTACTGTCTCAACCCCCGAATGTGTTCCATGGGCCCTATTTAGACTTACTAGCCAAACAACACCTCGTCCCCGGCCCCCACGTACAGGTCACTCACAGAGGTATACCTTCCGGTACCTCTTACCACAGGATAACCCAGCTCGATCATCTTTTTCACGGCTGCAAGACCAGTGCAATGATTGCACGCCACTTTCTTGAAGTTGTACTTGGCCATCCCTGTTATAAGATGAGCGCGCTCGGGTTTGATGGGCCCAAAAGGCGCAATATGAAGCCCACCGTAAACCCCGTACATATTCTCGCCCCCGGCTATCTTTTGTTGTGCAAAATCGGCAAACTTCAGAATTCCCTGATGGCAACAGCCGGTCACGCACACAATCCCTTTGTCTTTTACGTTAAAATAGAGGGACTGCTCACCCCTCACACGGATGACAATCGGAAGATCAAATGCGACACCAGCGCATCCATCAAACAGCTTGTTGATGGTACCGGGTTTTAGTTGTACCAGTTTACCCCTGTGGGGGATACGGTTTCTTGCATGGGGAGTAATAAATTCAGCTCCCTTTAGAAAATGCATACCTTCAGGGTAGAATGTGCTTGGAATGAAGATTTTGATTTCAGGGTTGTACTTTAGCACCGTCTCCAGGCCCCAGTAGTGATCTAGATGCTCGTGGCTGATGAAAAGAAATTCGATCTCCCCTGTCTTGAGCATCCTGTCAATTCCTTCGCGCTTGAAGCACTCGTCCATGTAATCGCGGTTCCATCCAGTATCTAGCAGGAACTTGTGATGGGTTCCATCTAACATTTCAACATCGATTAAGGAACAGCTACCAGCAGCATTCTTTGGATCCCATGGTATTACCCACTGGTTGGTCTTGGGCCCCCCAGCCGCTTTCATCTGGTTGATCAGCTTCTTGGTGTCATACCAACCAAGCTCTGATATACATCTGATCCTTACGCTCTTGCACTGCCCTATGTCATATTTGCCGCTTGCCAAGGCCCTTAGTGGTTCATGAAAGACGATCCCTCCGAGGCCTAGGACGGCGCCGCCAATCGCCATGGTTTTGATGAATTCCCTTCGGTCTAGTTCTTTCATTTCAACCCCCGATTTAAGGTTCATACCAACTCACCCTAAACCTATATATAATATAAATGTGCCTACGTCTCACCCCCTCTCTAGTCCGATTGGACCTTGGCAGCTATACCCCCTCCGCGCTTTGCGCCAGTAGGGCAAAAAACATATACCCAGCCAGTCCTTTGACTGAGTCCCCCAAAGACTAAAACGTAAATACCTTTGCATCCCTTGACATGTTGATCAGGTCAGGAGCCCCGGCAAATTTCGCCGTTTCAACCACTTCGTCTTCACCAACCTGGCGGTTCTTGGCACAAGGGATTCAGACGAAGATCGGCACCTTGTTTTCCAGCAAATATTCAAAGTATGTTTTGGCCTCATCCCCGGTAGGGGCCTTTATCTGGTCCATCATCCCGGGCTTGGCCAAGAAAACAGCGTCATCGGTAAGAAACAGGTTAACTTCATCCCCTTGCTCCTTTGCTACTTTGGCAAGTTGCATTACCCTAGTAACACGAGTGGGATCCTCAGGCCCCCTTGTCAAAACAAACAAGAATTTGCTCATAGTACCCCCCTTTCCACGTGTGTTGTACAATCCTGGTTCGATGCCTTGGCTGACCCATGAAGGTCCCCCAAAACCTGATCCTCAGCAGGCCATCTCCAGCCTTACTCTCACCCCCTTTCCATAGGAGATCACTGTTATTAGCTTCTAGAGTCCTTACCGTAAAGAGAATTCAGCTGAATTCCCCTACGCCATCCACAATACACCCTGGTGCGGTCAAACAACAGAGTATTTCGGTCCCCCACCCCCTTCCGGGGGAACCCATGTAATATTCTCGTACGGATCCTTAATGTCGCAAGTCTTGCAGTGCAGGCAATTGGAAAAATTGAGTTTCATTTCAGGGTTATTGGTTGCCTCATTCAACTCTATCTCATATACGCCAGCAGGACAAAAGCTTACACAGGGATTATGGTATTCTTGGGCACACCTGTTGTAACAAATTTCTAGGTCACCTATTTTGAGGTGCGGTGGCTGTTGCTCCTCATGTGTAGTACCTGAATAGTAGACATCGGTCTGCTTGTCAAAAGTAACCTTTCCATCATACTTAATGTTTCCCTTGGCCTCCTCGGTCGGGCTCTCGGTTCCGTATACATCCTTCACAGGCCTCAAGGAAGTATGATCGGGGCTCGTGGAGATACGCTCCTTCAGTATCTTGCCGCCAAGCAAATACTGCAGTCCACCCTTTGCCAAGCCTGCCCACAAGCCCTTTTGAAAGCCCTGGTGAAAGTTGCGGACCTTGTAAAGATCCCTACCAACCTGGCTTTCAAAAAGCCTCTTTTCATAATCTCCAAGTGCCCTTTTCGAAAAGTCATCTTTTAAAAGGGCTTGCAAAATTGTCTCGGCTGCGAGCATCCCGGATTTCATTGCAACGTGTATCCCTTTGATCTTCTGGCTTATAAAGAGGTTCGCTGCATCACCGACAATCAAAGCTCCATCACAAAAGCACTGAGGGATAGAAAAATATCCGCCGACAGGAACCGTCTTCGCACCATATTGGACGAGCTTCCCTCCTTCCAAGAGGTTAGAAATGAACGGGTGTAGTTTGAATTTTTGAAATTCGCGATGGGGGTCAAGGAAGGGGTCTTTGTAATCCAGCCCGACTAAGAGCCCTATAGAAACCATGTTATTTTGCATGCCGTATATGAATCCACCTCCATACGTATCAGGTTTGAGCGGATAGCCCATCGTGTGAATAACATCCCCGGGATTCATCCTCACCCCCGGCAACTCCCATACCTCCTTGATGCCAACAACATAATTTGACGGATTGCGACCCTCGTCCAAGTGAAACTTTTTAATGAGGCCTTTGGTGAGATTTCCTCTGGAACCATCCCCAAATACCGTCACCTTTGCATGAAGATCAATCCCTGGTTCGTAATTAGGTTTTCTGGTGCCATCCTGGCCTATTCCCTTATCACCTGTTCTAACCCCTATCACACGGTCGCCATCATAAAGTACCTCCGTAGCCGCAAAACCCGGAAAAATATCTATCCCGGCCTCTTCGGCCTCCCTTCCAAGCCATTCGACAAGCTTGGATAGCGACACCACGTAGAACCCATGGTTGTTAAGCGGCGGCGGAACAAAAGGAGCCTTTACCTTTCTGCTTTTTGTCAGGAAACAAACCTCTTCTTTGGCCACCTTACCCTCCACTGGTGCCCCTCGATCCAGGAAATCCGGTATCAATTCCTGAAGAGAAACAGGATCCATCACGGCCCCTGATATGTTATGGGCACCTACAAATGCCGCCTTCTCAAGGACTGCTATAAGGATTTCCTCTATCTTTGATCCTTCTGTCCCCTTTTCCACCTCCTCATTGTGTTTTCTTACGAGACTAGCCAGATGGAGTGCTCCGCTGAGGCTGGCGACTCCCCCACCCACAAAAAAAACATCCACCTCCATGATATCTCTGCCTTCCATGATCCTCCCTCCCTGAAATTATGGAAATCTTTTTCAGAAGGCAGCCTCTCTTGCTAAGCATCCCCATCGCTCTTTTTTTACACCCCCAAAAATTCACTTACCTGCGACCAAACATCTCTTACGCGGTTTGCTGAATGAGAATTACCATCAAATTCAATTATGCTCTTGCCTTGAACCATTGCCTTTGTAAATAAAGGGTCAAAGGGAATCCTTCCCATCAAATGCACGCCTTTTGCCTTTGCCAAGGCCTCGATCGCCTCTGTTGCGGTGGGATTCAGGTCGAATTTATTTACGCACAACAAGGCCGGGACCCTAAAATGAGAAGCAAGCTGAACCACCCTTTCCATATCATGCTTGCCGGATACGGTGGGCTCTGCCACCACCAATACGGCGCTCGCCCCGCCTATTGAGGCAATTACCGGGCACCCAACACCCGGGGGACCATCGGTAATAATAAGGTCAAGACCCTCGGTTTCAGCCAATTTCTTTGCCTCTTGGCGTACCAAGGTTACCAATTTTCCTGAGTTCTCTTCCGCTATTCCCAGTCTTGCATGCACCATGGGACCGAACCGTGTAGCCGAAATGAACCACTGGCCGCATGTATTTTCTGGAAAATCAATGGCCCCTTCCGGGCAAAAATAATAGCAAACACCACAGCCCTCACATTCGATGGAGTCCACCACGAAATCCTCGCTTATTGCATCCCACCTGCACAGCTCGCGGCATAGGCCGCACTGTGTGCACTGTTCCTCATTAATAACCGCGGTATGGCCTCCTGTGAAATCATGTTCCTCTTTGACCGCGGGATCCATTATCAGGTGAAGGTCCGCTGCATCAACATCTCCATCACATAGAACCTTGTTCCGAGACAAGGCAGCAAAGGCTGCCACCAAACTCGTTTTGCCTGTTCCTCCCTTACCACTTATAATCACCAGCTCTTTCATGTCATGTTAACTCCCTCTCACGCTTTCACTGATCTGGCCATAAAGAGAAACAAATCTGTCCTTCCACTCTGGCATCACTTCCACCAAAAGCTCTCCTCTCGAATAGCTTTCTGCTATCTTCCGATCAAAGGGAATTTCCATTAGGACTGGTATGCCTTCCTCTTGTGCATACCGCCTTACCCGATCATCCCCAATATCAGAGCGGTTTATAACAAGCCCGTGAGGAATGTCGAGGATCTTTACAGCACCAACGGCAAGTTTAAGGTCATACAGCCCAAAGGGTGTAGGCTCGGTTACCAGGAGTACAAAGTCTGCCCCCTTCATGGCAGCTATTACCGGGCAGGAAGTCCCTGGCGGGGCATCTATGATTGTGAGCTTGTCGGGAGCTCCAAGTGATCTCACCTTGCGTATCAAGGGTGGACTCATGGCCTCTCCCACTCGAAGGCTACCGTGGATAAATTCAATGCCATTGTAATGCCCCTTTTCTACAATCCCAATCTCGCGGCCTGTTTCACCTATGGCATTCTCGGGGCACACCTTTACACATCCTCCACAGCTATGACATAACTCGTGGAAGGTCAAAACAGTCTCACCTATGACCACGATGGCCTTAAACTGGCATATTTCAGCACATTTGCCGCATAGGGTGCATTTTTCTTCATCTACCACTGGTACTGGAACCGTAACAATGTCCGAATCCTCCATCTCGGGGGCCAGGAAAAGATGAGCATTGGGCTGTTCCACATCGCAGTCAAGAAGCTGCACCCCTTCCCCCAGTGATGCTGCTAGGTTCGTCGCCACAGTGGTCTTTCCCGTCCCGCCCTTTCCGCTTGCAACACTTATGATCATTCTTAATCCCTCAACATGTTTAACTATTTGGCTCGCTAGCCTCGCCTTTGCGGGTTTCTCTTACCTGCTTTGTCATGTAGTTATTCAATGCCTCCTGCATTGTTTCTCCAGCCAGAAATGCGCAGTGTTCATCTTCTTTTGGCAGGCCACCTAATTTGTCCAATATGGCCTCTCCGGTAACAAAGGTAAGCTCATCCGGCGTCTTGCCAATGGCCATCTCGGCAGCAAATGAGCCGCATACTGCACTTGAGCCGCACCCATCCGTCAAGAAAGAGGCCTCTTTAACCCTGCCATCTTCAAATTTCAGAAAAATCTCCATAGTATCCCCGCACTTCCCAGTGAGACGGGCATACCCATCGGGATTCGGCATCCTTCCCATATAGCGCATATTCAGCCAGCGCTCCAAGCCTTGCTCACCGTATGCCTTTTTGGTTTCCTCGTAGATTTGCTCTTGAAGCTCAGCTACAAACTCATCAAGGTCATCTTGCATCCGAGCAATCCCCCCTTTGCAGTTTATTCCCGCGTCATGGCAGTACCACACTTTGGACATTTTACATCAAAGCACGGTACGCCTCTCTCGTGGGGCACTTTCTCCCCACAGTTAGGGCATACACAATAGCCACCAGGGCCCATGCCTCTGCCTCCGCCCATACCTCTTCCCATTCCTCCTCCGCGGCCTCCTCCCATGCCTGCTCCTTGTGGTGCCATACCGTCCCTCCTTCATTTTGGGTTAATAACAACTTGGATGTATCAGCCCCGGGGAACACCCAAGGCCTATTGTGCACTCCTTGTTGTCTCTCTCTTCTCTTCTAATGCTTCAACTATTCGGTCTACAATTTGTGAGAAGGCCTCCCTAAAAGCTGACCCATCCTTCTCGAGAATATCCATCTTTCCGGCATCCCCATTTTCTACCACATCGATCTCTATGGGAAGGCTACCCAAGAATCTTAGTCCTTGCTCCTTGGCCGTAAGCATACCGCCGTGCGCCTTAAAAAGCTCTATTATCTCTCCGCAATGGGGGCACTTGAACCCACTCATATTTTCCACAATGCCCAAGATCTCCATATTTACTGTCCGGCAGAAGTTGATAGACTTTCTCACATCTGCAAGGGAAATCTCCTGAGGCGTAGTGACGATTAGTGCCTTGGCATCTGGTATAGTCTGTGCCACAGTAAGGGGCTCATCCCCCGTGCCAGGAGGGGAATCAATAATTAGGTAGTCTAGGTCCTCCCATTCAATATCAGCTATGAACTGACGAATGACGCCGATTTTCAATGGGCCGCGCCATATGGTGGCCCTATCCTTGTCGTCCCCCATGAGGGGCTCAATGGAAATTACGTCAAGGTTTTCTGAATAGTGTACAGGTTTGGCCTTCCCCTGCTTGCTTCCAGGTAGGATGCTACCCTTTAGGCCGAGTAATCTCGGAATACTGGGGCCGTGGAGATCAACGTCCATTAAGCCCACCTTGTAGCCTCTCTTTGCCAAGGCTACGGCAAGATAAGCGGCCACACTGCTCTTTCCGACTCCACCCTTTCCACTCATGACGAGTATCTTATGACGTATATGGCCCAGTCTTTCTTTTATCTCCATGTCTTGCTTTTTGTGTTCATCGTCAAATGCGGGCATGCCACAACTTTTTCCTTCCTCTGCCATTATCTCTCTTACCTCCTTGGATTAAATTACAATTGTTTGGACCTTTCCCTATAGTAAACTCTCGTCATTTCCGCAAGTTGCTCTTCCCCGCACCCCGGCATAACGAATCGGCCATCACACAGGGAACCATCGACATATGCATGTACCACTTCGTCAGCCTGGCCCGATATCCACGGAATGACCTTTATCCCCGAAGCCATCAGCATGTTCCTGAGTTGGGAAGATATGGCTCCGCAAATGAGGAGTTCAACCCCCAAGCCCTTCAGCTTATTGCACCTCCGGGTCACATCAGAATCATCTATAGATGTTTCAAAAAGCTTCTTCTGTCGCCTCCCTTGCACATCTACCACCATCAATCTGGAAGCGCTATCAAAAACTGGCGAGACTTTTCCATCCCAAACGGGTATAGCGATCTTCATGGGCCACTAAACCACACTGTCCGTCGTTTATTCGCTAAGAATCCCATGGGGCTTCCATGAAAAACTTCTTAATGATCACACACGTTCTGGCCCGTTGCCAGAGTCCCCATCAGATATTGAGTTACCGCTTCCTCAGGATCCATCTCCGGTGCCCCAGTTACTACGCGTATGCCTTTCTCCTCAAACAGGCCCAGGGCCCTCCTCCCCATGCCGCCAGCAATTACCACATCAACCCCTTGCTCTGCCATCCAATTCGGCAACACACCTGGTTCATGGGGGGGAGGAGTCTTTGCCTCCTTGCCCTTGATCCGTCCATTTTCCACATCTACGATTAGGAATGATTCACTATGGCCGAAATGAGGATTAAGCCTCCCTCCGCTTACAGGGACAGCAATACGCAGGTGATTTCCTTCAAGGCCAACGGGCCGGGTTTCGTCTCCCGGGCCCGGCCTATGATAGCCCGGCTCCTTCCCTTGAGGACCAGC